>Ga0213872_10001647_pt1 | contig 14090 bp, 12 predicted proteins | sample VelepicomBERX_R2_FD_160071 | JGI IMG/M metagenome (GOLD analysis project Ga0213872, IMG submission 160071) | Rhizosphere microbial communities from Vellozia epidendroides in rupestrian grasslands, the National Park of Serra do Cipo, Brazil - RX_R2 | ecosystem: Host-associated > Plants > Roots >...
GAGCGAATTGGCCAAGCTGACATGAAAGGTGGCCACCGAGGGCGCCGAAGTCACGGCCCGGCGGAGAAGTTTCGGCGCCGCGCCAAGCCGTCCCAATCGCCCGATGGTGCAGCCGAGCAGGTGAAGACCGTCGGCGTTGGACGGCTCGGACACCAGCACCGCGCGGTAATAGATTTCGGCCTCGGCCAGCCGTCCGGCCTGATGGCGGCTGACACCCTCGGCCAACAGGGCACGGAACTCGGGCGGCATCGGCGGTCGCTCGCCGCGTCGGCGGTGACGCGGCCCTTCGATCAGATCAGCGGGAAATTCAGCGGCCCGTGGCGGAACGGGATCCAGTCCTTGTGGTCGGGCCGGAATTGCAGTCCGTAGGGAGACTGCAGGAAGATCTTCGGCGGATTGCCGCTTTCCTTCTGGGTCTTCTCGACATCGACCTTGCCGCTCGGCAGGAATACCTTGTCGACGATTTCCTGCAAAGGAACCTCGCGGTCGCCCGCGGCCTTCACATATTCGCGCGCGGCATCCGAGATCTGCCAGGCTTCCTCGACCAGCGCGTAAGCCTCATCGACATTCTTCGGATCAACCATGGTCCACCTGTTTTGTTGCTCGATAGGGTAAGCATTTACTCCATTTTCTCCGAAAAGGAAGGGGGAGATTTGCGCTTGCTTCCGTGTTAGCGTCGCAATCTCAGTCTCCTTGATGGATCCTCCGATGCAACGCCTGACCGAATTGCCTGCGTGGCAGGCTCTGAAGCGCCATCATGTCGATGTCGCGCCGCAATCCATGCGCTCGCTGTTTGCCGGCGATGCCGGGCGGTTCGAGCGCTTTTCGCTGCGCCAGGACGATCTGTTGCTGGATTATTCGAAGAATCTGGTCACCGCCGAGACCATGAGCTTGCTGTTTGATCTGGCGCGGCAGTCGGATCTCGAAGGATGGCGGACGAAGCTGTTCGCCGGCGAGCCGATCAATGTCACCGAAAACCGCGCCGTCCTGCATATGGCGTTGCGCAATCGCTCGGACCGTCCGATGCCGGTGGACGGCAAGGACGTGATGCCGCAGGTGCGCGGCGTCCTCGCCCAGATGCGGAGTTTTTGCGGCGCGATCCATGACGGCAGCTGGCGGGGCGCCGAAGGCGACCCCATCACCGATATCGTCAATATCGGCATCGGCGGCTCGGATCTCGGGCCCTACATGGCCTGCGAGGCGTTGACGCCATTCAGGCGGGCGGGGATCACCAGCCATTTCGTCTCGAACGTCGACGCCAGCCATCTGCACATGGCGCTGTCGCGCTGCAAACCGCAGACCACCTTGTTCATCGTCGCCTCCAAGACCTTCACCACCCAGGAGACCTTGGCCAATGCCCACACGGCGCGGGCCTGGCTGGTGGAAAACCTGGGCGACGCGGCGGTGGCCAAGCATTTCGTCGCGCTCTCGACCAATGCCGCCGCGGTGGCGGCATTCGGCATCGACACCAGGAACATGTTCGCCTTCTGGGACTGGGTCGGCGGACGCTATTCCCTGTGGTCGGCGATCGGTCTTTCCATCGCGCTTTCGGTCGGGTTCGGCAATTTCGAGGCGATGCTGGCCGGCGCCTTCGAGATGGATGAGCATTTCCGCACCGCGCCGCTGGAGAAAAATCTGCCGGTGGTGATGGCGCTGCTCGGCGTCTGGTATGTCAATTTCTGGGGCGCCGCCAGCCATGCGGTGCTGCCCTATGACCAATATCTGCACCGTCTGGCCGCCTATCTGCAGCAGGCCGACATGGAGAGCAACGGCAAGGGCGTCACCCGCGACGGCCAGAGCGTGGATTACGCCACCGGTCCGATCCTGTTCGGCGAGCCCGGCACCAATGGCCAGCACGCTTTTTATCAACTGATCCATCAGGGGCCGCGCATCGTCCCGGCCGACTTTCTGGCGGCGGCGCAAAGCCAGAATCCGATGGGCGATCACCAGACCTTGCTGCTGGCCAATTTCTTCGCCCAGACCGAAGCCTTGATGAAAGGCCGTAACGCCGACGAGGCGCGTGCCGAATTGTCGGCGCAGGGATTGTCCGGGGCCGCGTTGGAAGCCGCGATCCCGCACCGGGTCTTCACCGGCAACCGCCCGACCAACAGCCTTCTCTACCGCCAGCTCGATCCGCGCACGCTGGGCCGCCTGATCGCGCTCTACGAACACAAGATCTTCGTCCAGGGGATTATCTGGCAGATCAATTCCTATGACCAATGGGGCGTCGAGCTCGGCAAGAAGCTGGCCGGCGCCATCTTGCCGGAATTGGCCGGCAATGCCGCGGTCACCAGCCATGATGGTTCGACCAACGGATTGATCGCCCACTATAAGGCGATGCGCCGGTAAGCTATTCTATTTCCACGCCCCGTTTTCGTTGAGGCAGGACCATGGCCAAGCAGATCGAGATGTTGTCGCGCAACCGGCAATTGGCCGAGGAGGGCGATCCGGTCGCTCAATTCAATCTTGGCCGGGTGCTGAGCAAGACCGACCGCGAGCACGCGATCAAGTGGCTGAGCCTGTCGGCGGCGCAAGGCCATGCCGAGGCGGCGGCTTTATTGGCGGAATTGCAGGGGCCGGTCATCGAATTCGAATTGCCGCCTCCCGAGGAGAATGGCGATTCGCTGGATGTCGATCCGCCAGAGGAGAGCACCGAAAGCCTGATCGCCGCCGCCGAGGCCGGCGAAGCCGACGCCATGGTGGCGCTGGGCGACCGCTTTCGCAAGGATGCCAATCTGCGGGAAGCGGTGAAATGGTATAGCCGCGCCGCCGAAGCCGGGTCCGCTCTCGGCGAATGCGCGCTCGGCATGGTCTATGATTTGGGCATGGGGGTGCCGGTCGACGAAGAAAAGGCCAAGGGTTGGTATCTCAAGGCGGCGGAGCATGGCGACGCCCGCGCTCAGTTCAATCTCGGCAACATGTTCCGCACCGGACGCGGCGGCGCCGCCGATCCGGCGGTGGCGGCGAAGTGGCTGAAAGCGGCGGCGGAGCAAGGCGACGCCTCGGCGCATTTCGTGCTGGGCGCGCTCTACGAGACCGGCAGCGGTCTCAAGCGCAACATCGCTCAGGCTCTGTCGCATTACCGCGACGCCGCCGAAGCCGGCGACGCCGACGCCCAGTTCAATCTGGCCAATATGCTGCGCCAGGGACTGGGTACCGAGCGCGATCTCACCGGGGCGGCGCGCTTTTATCGCCGCGCCGCCGAGCAGGGCATGGCGGCGGCTCAGTTCAATTACGCCGTCATGCTGGCCAGCGGCGAAGGTCTGCCGCGTGACGAGGCGTCCGCGGGACGCTGGCTGCGCCGCGCCGCCGAAAAGGGCGATCCGCATGCCCGCTATGAGCTCGGGCGATTGTCCGCCAATGGCAAGCCGGCGGATCCGATCGAGGCCTATGTCTGGTTCTCGCTGGCGGCAAAGGACACCGAGGTCGCGGTGAAGGCGATCTCCGCCAAGAACAAGATGGCGAAGAAATTGGACGCCAACGGTCTGGCGGAAGCCGAACGCCGCCTGAAGAAGATCAAAGCATGAAGCCGAAATCCACGTCCTACGAGGTCCAGGTCCTCCAGGATCAGCATTGGGTGCTGAGCCAGGTGGTGGAGGCCGAGGGCGAGGCGATCGAATATGCCGAAAATCTGCTGAGCCGCGAAAATTACACGGCGGTGCGGGTGGTGCGCGATTTCGCCCGCTTGGACGGCATGCACAAGGAAACCGTGCTGGTCGAAAAGACCAAGGCCGCCAAGAAGCAGGAACTGACCACCGCCACCCTGAACGACGCGCCGATCTGCCTCGATCTGGCGGACGCCTTCAAATTGCCGTCGCGTCTCACCATCGGCCGCATCTTCCGCGCCTATCTCGACGAAATGCTGCTGACACCGACCGAGCTTTTGCACAATGCGCGGGAGATGAAGCGGCTGGCCGACAAAGGCAGTCTGCTGATGAACGCGGTCGATCAGATTTCGCGCCTGCAAGCGCCGCAAGGCGGCGACGAGGCCAAGGAGCGGCGGGAATTCCTGTTCCGCTCCTGGGACCAGCTCGAGGCGCGCGCCCGCAAGGAGGCGCCGGAGCGGGCGCCGCGCAATATGCCGCTCTCCGATCTGGCCAATTGGGCCAAGAAGTCGAATGAGGAGTTCGACTATGCCATCCGCGTCCTGATCGCGGCGCAGCTGGTCGAGCAGAAGGGCTGGATGGCCAAGCTCGACATGGTGCTGCGCTGGGCGGCGGAAGAGGAGGCGAAAGAGCATTTCGCCCTGCTCGATGGGCTGGTGGCCGATCTGCTGATTCCCGGCGAGGCGATCCAGGATCTGCTGGGCTGCCAGACCAATCTGGCGGCGGCGCTGGCGCAGCTGTGCGATCTTTCCGACGGCAAGGCGGAGGAGGCGAAATTCGCCGCCGAGTCCTTCGCCGCGATCAATCGGCTGTTCGCCTCCGGCCGCTTGCCGCAATCGCAGCAAACCTTGCTCAGCCGCGTGTCGCGCGAGCTTAGAAGCGTCAATCCGCTGTCGCGCAACCAGCCGGACCAGGAATTCGAGGCCTTTCTCGGCGTGCTCAACCGGATGGTCGGCGATAAGGAGGTGACCGGAGGACCGCTGATCGCCGAAGGCCTGACCCATCGCTATGTCCGCCAGCAAAATGTCGGCGGTCTGTCCGGACTGCAGAACGCTATCGACGACATCTGCACCGAGCTTGGCGGCCGCTGCCGCCCCACCATCTTTCTGATGGCGCTGACCGGCGCTCCCAAGACCATGGAGGTCTTCGGCGAGCATATATTGCGGAAGCTGAGCCGGTTCGTCGAAGATCGCGGCGGTATCGAAGACTGGACACTGGCCCGCCTGTCGCCGCCGGAGCGGATGTCGGCCTTGACCAACTGCAATGCGGCAATTCAGGCCTGCGAGACCATTCCCGAAAAGCTCAAGGCCGATCTCCACAAGGCCACCGACGATGTGCTGGTGGAGTATCTGGAAAAGAGCGAATTGATTGAAAAGATCGACCGCCCGGACGACCCGCTGGCCTTCCGCGCTTTGCGGCTGGTCAAATTCTGCGGCTCGGGGGTGCTGATCAAGGGACGTTCGCTGGAACTCGCCCAGAAGCGAATCCTTGGCTATCTGCGCCAGCCGAGTTTCGAAGAGAAGTTTCTCTCTTCGATCCCCGACAAGGGCGCCGCGGAGAAGCATTTGCGGGAATTCCACAAGCTCCTGGTCTCCGCCGGCTTCAAGTTCTAAGCGGCTTCTATGTCCGTCTGAGAGAAGTCGTTACCCTTGAACAGCAGGGCGGAACCTGTCGCTTTGGCCAAGGCATAGGCAAAGCAGTCGCCATAGTTCAGCCCAGCGGCATGACGCCCTTTGCCATATTCGCGCCACGCGCCGCGGGCGATCTCCGCCTGCCTTTGGTCGACAGGAACGACCTCCAAGGCTGCGCGATAGAGGAAGAGATCGAGTTCCCGCCCTCCCGCTTCGCCCTTTCGTGTTTCGATGACGATCGATGCTTCGACCAGGCTGGCAGCCGATAATAAGCGCGGCGATCCTGCTTCGATGGCCGCGGCCAGTCTTTCCGCCTCGGCTTCGCCCAATAAGATCGCGACGATTGCCGAGCTATCGATGACCATCAGCGCGGCAAGCCATGTTCGTCATATCCCAAGATGTCATCCGGGTCCCGATGATCGAGATCGGGCAGGGCAGCGCAACGCTCGCCGATTTTGAGAAGTTCCAACGCCAGACTGGGGCCGCCACCGCGCCTCACACGTTGCAGGCGTTCTTCCGCGGCTTTGCGGACGGCGGTGGTAACGCCTTCGCCGGTCAGGGCGGCAAGTTCGCGAACCGATCTTTCGGTGGCGGGATCTTTGATGTTCAAAGCCATCTTTGCACCAAGGAAGAATTTTTCTTCCAATAAAGATAGCATTTTTCTCACGCTTCCGCCAGTTCCTGCAACACCGCCGGGCCCGATCGTCATTCCGGCGAAGGCCGGGAACGAAGTGAACGCGCAGCGGTCAATCCAGTAGTCCTCAGCCCACGCACTGCCTGCCGGCTCCTGGATCCCGGCCTTCGCCGGGATGACGGAGTGTTACGCTTCCGCCAATTCCTGCAATTCTTCCCGCAGATGCGCCGCCTCCTGCTGGCGGCGCCACATTCCGGCATAGACGCCGTCGGCGGCCAGAAGCTGGTCGTGGCGGCCGCGCTCGACGATGCGGCCGGCCTCCAGCACGATGATCTCGTCGGCGTCGACCACGGTGGAAAGCCGATGCGCGATCACCAAGGTGGTGTGGCCCTTGGCGACTTCGCGCAGGCTTTGCTGGATCTCGCGCTCGGTGTGGGTGTCGAGCGCCGAGGTGGCTTCGTCGAACAGCAAGATGGCGGGCGCCTTCAGGATGGTGCGGGCGATGGCGACGCGCTGCTTCTCGCCGCCTGACAATTTCAGACCGCGTTCGCCGACCTTGGTGTTGTAGCCTTCGGGAAGGCCGATGACGAAATCATGGATGCGGGCCAGCCTGGCGGCGTTCTCGATCTCTTCGGTGCTGGCGCCGGGACGGCCATAGGCAATGTTGTAATAGATGCTGTCATTGAACAGCACGGTGTCCTGCGGAACGATGCCGATAGCGGCGCGCAGGCTTTTCTGGGTGACGGTGCGGATGTCCTGGCCGTCGATCAGCACGCCGCCGCCGGTGGTGTCATAGAAGCGGAACAGCAGCCGCGAGATGGTGCTCTTTCCCGCCCCCGACGGGCCGACGATGGCGATGGTCTTGCCGGAGGGCACGGTAAAGCTCACGCCCTTCAGGATCTGGCGATCGGGGTTGTAGCCGAAATCCACCGCCTCGAAACTGACTTCGCCGCCGGTGAGCCGCAGATCGGCCGCGCCCGCCTGGTCGGCCACCTCTTTCTGTTCGGTCAGCAGGACGAACATGGCTTCCATGTCGATCAGCGACTGCTTGATCTCGCGATAGACGAAACCGAGGAAATTGAGCGGCAGATAGAGCTGGATCAGATAGGTGTTCACCAGCACGAAATCGCCGACCTTCATGCGGCCGTCCGCCACCTGATAGGCCGCCATCAGCATGATCGCGGTGAGGCCGGCGGCGATGATGGCGCCTTGGCCGATATTGAGCAGCGACAGCGTCACCTTGCTGATGTTCGAGGCCTTCTCGTAGCGTTGCAGCGCGTGGTCGAAGCGCGACGCTTCATGCGCTTCATTGCCGAAATATTTGACCGTCTCGAAGTTCAGGAGCGAATCGATCGCCTTGGCGTTGGCCTCCTGATCGGTCTCGTTCATGGTACGGCGATATTTGGTGCGCCATTCGGTGATGCCGAGCGTGAAGCCGATATAGATGGTGATGGTGACGAAGGCCACCACGGCGAAGCGCGCATCGTAAAGCCGCCACATGATCGCGGTGACCAGCCCGATCTCGAGCAGAGTCGGCAAGATGTTGAACAGCATGAAGCCGAGCAGGAATTCGATGCCCTTGGTGCCGCGCTCCACCGCCCGCGACAAGCCGCCGGTCTGACGGTCGAGATGAAAGCGCAAAGAAAGCGCGTGCAGATGCTGAAACACATTCAGCCCGACCACCCGGATGGCGCGCGAGCCGACCTTGGCGAACACGGCGTCGCGCAATTCGCCGAAGGTTTGCGACGTCACCCGCGCCAGCCCATAGGCCAGGATCAGCCCGACCGGCACCGCGAGAGCGGCGTCATGCGGGGTCAGGGCGTCGATCGAGCGCTTGAACAGCAAGGGCGTGGTGACGCTGACCAGCTTGGCCGCCGCCAGAAACACCAGCGCGATTACCACTCTGACTCTGAGACCGAATTCAGCTGGCCAGAGATAAGGCGCGAGGGTCCTCAGGGTGGCGAAATGATTGCGTCTGGTTTTGGGCATGGGGGTGACGGCCTTGTTTGGGGACTACGTACACAGATGAACACAGATGGGCACAGGTGAACACAGATGGGTTTGGAGAGGCTGATTGAAAGGGGTCTTATAATTTCAATCTTTTCCATTCGACCCTTGGGCGGCCGAAATTGACGACAAGACCGGTCGGAATTTTGGCGAGCCGCATGTAATTCAGACATTGGCCCCAATGGGCCAGTTGCAGTGGTCCATCGATCGCCTTCAGTTCAACGATAACCTCATTTTCGACAATGAAGTCTGCGACATATAGCCCGACATCATTGCCCTTGTAGATGACCGGAAATCGGACCTCCCGGCCAACGGCCAGCCCCATTTCCGCCAGCTCGACTGCCAAAGCCCTCTGGTAGATTGGCTCCGCCAATCCATGCCCCAATTCATTGGCGACAGCGAAACACCCCTTGAGAATCGAGCTCGTCAGCGGATCCCGATCCCCATCTGTGTTCATCTGTGTCTCATCTGTGTCTATCTGTGTACGTAGTCAAGCCGCCGCCTTCCCCCGCTTCCTGATCAAGGTCAGCACCTGCGAGGCCGCATCCGGAATATTCGTCCCCGGCCCGAAGATCGCCGCCACCCCCGCCTCGTTCAAGAAGTCATAATCCTGCGTCGGGATCACTCCGCCGACCACCACCAGAATATCCTCCGCGCCCTGCGCCTTCAGCTCGGCGATCAGCTGCGGCACCAGAGTCTTGTGCCCTGCCGCCTGCGACGACACGCCCACCACATGGACATCGTTCTCCACCGCCTGGCGGGCGGCTTCGGCGGGGGTCTGGAACAGCGGCCCGACATCGACGTCGAAGCCGAGATCGGCGAAGGCGGTGGCGATCACCTTGGCGCCGCGGTCATGGCCGTCCTGGCCCATCTTCACCACCAGCATGCGCGGACGGCGACCTTCGGCGGCGGCGAACTCCTTGATCTCGCTTTGCAGTCTGGCGAAGCCGGCATCGCCTTGGAAACTGCCGCCATAGACCCCGGAGATCGCCCGGTTATTGGCGCGGTGCCGCGAGAACACGTCTTCCAGCGCGTCGGAAATCTCGCCCACGGTGGCGCGGGCGCGGGTGGCTTCGACGGCGAGGGCAAGCAGATTGCCGGTGCTCGTCTCGGCGGCCTTGCGCAGCGCGTCGAGCGCGGCGTCCGTCCGTTTCTGGTCGCGCGTCCGCTTGACCCGGTTCAAACGCGAGATCTGAGCCTCGCGCACCTTGTCATTGTCGACCTCCAGGATCTCGATCGGCGCCTCTTCCTTGGGCTGATATTTATTGACGCCGACCACCACCTCTTCGCCGCGGTCGATGGCGGCCTGCTTGCGGGCGGCGGCCTCCTCGATCCGCATCTTCGGCATGCCGGTTTCGACGGCCTTGGTCATGCCGCCCAGATTTTCCACTTCCTGGATCAGCTTCTCCGCCTCCGCCGCCAGAGAGGCGGTCAGGCTTTCGACGTAATAGCTGCCGCCCAGCGGATCCACCACATGCGGGATGCCGGTCTCTTCGGCGATGATCAGCTGGGTATTGCGGGCGATGCGGGCCGAGAAGGGAGTGGGCAGGGCGATCGCCTCGTCGAGCGCATTGGTATGCAGGCTTTGCGTGCCGCCCAGCACCGCCGCCATCGCCTCGATGGTGGTGCGGATCACATTGTTATAGGGATCCTTCTCGGTGAGGCTGACCCCCGAAGTCTGGCAATGGGTGCGGAGCGCGAGCGACAGCGGGTTCTTGGGATCGAATTGCTTCATCAGTTTCGCCCAGAGCAGGCGGGCGGCGCGCAGCTTGGCCACCTCCATGAAGAAATTCATGCCGATGGCGAAAAAGAAGGAAAGGCGCGGCGCGAAATCGTCGACCGGCAGCCCCTTCTTCAGGGCGGCGCGCACATAATCGAGGCCATCGGCCAAGGTGAAGGCCAGTTCCTGCACGGCGGTGGCGCCAGCCTCCTGCATGTGATAGCCGCTGATCGAGATGGAATTGAATTTCGGCATGAATTTCGCCGTATATTCGATGATGTCGGCAACGATCCGCATGCTGGGTTCCGGCGGATAGATATAGGTGTTGCGCACCATGAATTCCTTCAAGATGTCGTTCTGGATGGTGCCCGACAACTTTTCCTGCGAAACGCCCTGCTCCTCGGCGGCGACGATATAGCCGGCCAATACCGGCAGCACCGCGCCGTTCATGGTCATCGACACGCTCATCTGGTCGAGCGGGATGCCGTCGAACAGGATCTTCATATCCTCGACACTGTCGATGGCGACTCCAGCCTTGCCGACATCGCCCACCACCCGCGGATGGTCACTGTCATAGCCGCGATGGGTGGCCAGATCGAAGGCCACCGACAGACCCATCTGTCCGGCTGCCAGATTGGCGCGATAGAAGGCGTTGGATTCCTCGGCGGTGGAGAAGCCGGCATATTGCCGGATGGTCCAGGGCCGGTTGGCGTACATGGTGGCGCGCGGTCCGCGCAGATAGGGAGCGAAACCGGGCAGGCTGTCGAGATGTTCGAGCTGGGCGAGATCCTCGGCGGTGTAGAGCGGCTTGACGGCGATCCCTTCCGGGGTCTGCCAGGTCAGGCTGTCCGCTGGGGCACCTTTCATGTCTTTGGCGGCCAAAGCCTGCCAGTCCGCGAGATTCTTCTTGTCGAACTCTGCCATCTTGTACTTTCCTCAAGGTTATTGCGCTGCAGTGTAGCCAGCGCCTCTTCTTCTCACAAGGGTCAGTATTGCTGACTTTACTGACTGTTTAAGTGACATGGCTCTGATCGATCATATCCGCCGTTGCAATCGCTGGACCCCGGAAAATTTCCATCCTTTCTGGGTGGCCGGCATCCCGGTCGGCCGGCTGCGCCCCGAATTGGTGCGGCATCTGCGCGAGTTTTCCACCCTGTTCGTGCCCCATGGGGACGGGTTGGCGTTGGTGAAGAGTCTCGACAATGACGATGCCCGTACCGACGCCTTCCGCCCGATGGCGGCAAGGCTGGCGGCGGAAGGGTTGGTGGAAAAACTGCGCGGCGAGGATTATCGCGTGGTGGCCGACTGGGGCGCGCCGACCCTGATGCGGATGGATCGCGCCTTGGTTTCCATCTTCGGCATCCGCGCCTTCGGCGTGCATGTGAACGGCATGGTGCGAAAGCCGGACGGCCTGCATCTGTGGATCGGCAAGCGCGCCGCCGACAAGCCGATCGAACCCGGCAAACTCGACAATATGGTGGCGGGCGGTCAGCCCGCCGATCTGACCCTGTCGCAAAATCTGCTCAAGGAGGCGGCGGAAGAGGCCGGCCTGAGCGCCGAGATCGCCGGCAAGGCGCAACCCGCCGGCGCCATCACCTATTGCATGGAAGACGGCATCGGCCTCAAGCGCGATACGCTGTTCCTCTATGATCTCGAACTGTCCGCCGATCAGAAGGTGACGCCGCATGACGGCGAGATGGAGAGCTTTTCGCTGATGGCGCAGCCCGATCTGCTGGCCCGTCTGCGCCAAGGCTTCGATTTCAAATTCAATGTCGCTCTGGTGCTGATCGATTTCATGATCCGCCACGGGATCATCACCCCCGAGAACGAACCCGACTATCTCGACCTGGCCACCGGCCTGCACACCCCTTTGGAGTTGCGAAGATGAGCATGAAGCCGCCGCGCAAATTCTTTGAGCCGCTGGCCATCGGGGCGCCGGCGCCGTGGCGCGAACTGCCGCCGGCCTTGGAGCGGATGATCCATTTCTTCCCGCCGCACAATGAGAAACTGCGCGCCCGCCTGCCGGAGATCATCCCCCAGGTCGACGTGCTGCTCGGCAATCTGGAAGACGCCATCCCGATCGAGGCGAAGAGCGATGCCCGCGCCGGCTTCATCAAGGCGGCGATCGACAATGATTTCGCCGAGACCGGCCTTTGGGTGCGGGTGAATTGCCTGAATTCCCCCTGGTTCCTCGACGACATCACCGATATCGCCGCCGCCGTCGGCGACAAGCTGGACGTCGTGATGTTGCCGAAGGTCGAGGGCCCTTGGGACATCCATTATCTCGACCAGCTGCTGGCGCAATTGGAGGCCAGGCACAAGATCAAGCAGCCGATCCTGATCCACGCCATCTTGGAGACCGCGCTTGGCGTCGCCAATGTCGAAGCCATCGCCGGGGCCAGCCCGCGCATGCATGGCATGTCCCTCGGACCCGCCGATCTGGCGGCGTCGCGCGGCATGAAGACCACCAGAGTGGGCGGCGGCCATCCGGGATATGGCGTTCTGGCCGACCCCGACGGCGAGCTGCCGCGCGGCTTTCATCAGCAGGATCTGTGGCATTACACCGTGGCCAAGATGGTGGATGCCTGCCAATCGCACGGCATCCGTGCCTTCTATGGCCCGTTCGGCGATTTCGACGACAGCGCCGCTTGCGAGGCGCAATTCCGTAACGCCTTCCTGATGGGCTGCGTCGGCGCCTGGTCCTTGCACCCGAAGCAGATCGAGATCGCCAAGAAGGTGTTCAGCCCCGACGAGGCGGAAGTCCGCTTCGCCCTGCGTATTCTGCAAGCGATGCCGGACGGCAGCGGCGCAGTGATGATCGACGGCAAGATGCAGGACGACGCCACCTGGAAGCAGGCAAAAGTCATTGTCGACCTGGCTCGCCGGGTCGCGGCTCGCGACCCGGCGATGAAGGCAGCCTACGGATTATAGTCGTCGTACCCGCGTAATAGAAATTTTGTCATTCCCGCGGAGGCGGGAATCCAGGCGCGGAGCCGCGTCGGCGGCGATATGGTTTACAAGTTTCTATCCGCGCCAATGCGCGTAACGCCTGGATTCCCGCCTTCGCGGGAATGACGTAAAGAAATGTGCATGCCGTAGCGCCGTCGCGGGGATGACGTCAGTGCGGAGGCGGAGGCGGAGCCGCCGGCACCGGGCGGAACGGCACCAGACATTTCTGGATATAGGGGTAATAGCCGGCCGGATTGTCGCAATAATAATAGCTCGGCGCGGTGGCGCCGGGCGGCGGCGGGGGCGCGGTCATCGGTTCGACGATGGTGGTTTCCGACACGATCTCGGGATAGGGATAGACCGGCTGGTCATACCAGTACCAGACGCCGCCGGCGAACCACCACCAGCCGAAGCGGCCGTCATGCCATTCGTGATGCCAATGGCCGGCATGCCAGACCTCGAGATCGCGGCCGACAAAACGACGGGCGTCGCGATCATGGAATTCATGATGAAAATGCTCGTCGGCCAAAGCCAGCGCCGGCGACAGGCTGATGGTCAGCGCGGCGCAAACGGCCAATAAACCTGTTCTCCTCATGGTCAACCTCCAGCAGATTACTGACACGCATTAGGGGCCATGATGGTGGCAAAAAAAGGGCCTTCCGGTTTCAGTCGGTTGCGGATTCCTTATCGCCTTCGGAGGCTTGGGGTTCGTCCTCTTCATCTTTCGGCAGGCTGAGAATGCCCGAGGTATAGTCATATTCGAAGATCTCGGCATGACGCGCCCAATTGATGACGACCTTGAGGACCCGGTCGGCCTCGTCATCGGTGAGATAGTCTTCCAGCTCCTGGATGAAGCGGTCTTCCGGCGCGCGATGGTCGCGCCGTTCGTCGAGAACGCGGCGGATATGGCTGGCCAGCGAGATATTGCCCAGAAGCTGCTCGGCGAAGATCTCCTTTCTGACGGAGGCATCGCCTTCGACATAGGCGTGGCCGCGCGGCAGCATGAAGACGTCGCCATGCTCGACCTTGATGAATTGGAACAGGCGGCCGGCTTCCAGCAGGTGAAACAGCATGTCGTCCGGCAGTTCCAGAATGTCGGCCAGCGCCGGAATGTCGGCCTTGCCGTTCAAGGGTTCTTCCGAAAGTGCGTCGAGCATGCCCTCCAGCTTGTAGGGCGTCGCTTCCGGCAGGCGGTAACCCAAGGACAGCGGCTCGGCGGCGGCGCCGGCGGCGCGCTGCGGATGCTGGGTCATGATGCCGTAGATCTCGTCGACGATATGCTTGAAGGCGGGGGCTTCGGTGTCGCGCGGATGCGGCAGATTGACCGGGATCTCGGCCTTCACCCGTCCGGGGTCCGACGAGAAGATCAGCACCCGATCGGCGATCGTCACCGCCTCTTCGATATTGTGCGAGACGAACAGGATGCCCTTGGTCGGAATCTTGCTTTCCTGCCAGAGCTCGAGGAGATCGCCGCGCAGGGTCTCGGCGGTCAGCACGTCGAGCGCCGAGAAGGGCTCGTCCATCAGCAGCACGTCGGGACGCAT
>Ga0213872_10001648_pt1 | contig 14074 bp, 11 predicted proteins | sample VelepicomBERX_R2_FD_160071 | JGI IMG/M metagenome (GOLD analysis project Ga0213872, IMG submission 160071) | Rhizosphere microbial communities from Vellozia epidendroides in rupestrian grasslands, the National Park of Serra do Cipo, Brazil - RX_R2 | ecosystem: Host-associated > Plants > Roots >...
AGGGGTCGAAGATCTGCGCCAACGCCTCGGCCGGAATGCCGGGACCGCTGTCGCATACGGCGATGCTGACGGCTTCCTCGGTGGAGGATACCTGCACCGACAGGCGGCGTTCGGGCGATTCGCGCACAGCGTCATGGGCATTGCGCAGCAGATTGATCATCACCTGCTGCAGCCTGACGCTATCGGCCAGCACTTTCAGATCGGCAGGCGGCGGCGACCAGCCCAACGCCACCTGGTCGGCGCGCAGCGCGCCGGACAGCAGATCCAGCGAGCGTTCGATGGCGTCGGCTACCGCCACCGGTTCAAGCTGGCCCGAGGATTTGCGGGCGAATTGCCGCAGCTCGCCAGTAATGCGCGCCATGCGGTCGACCAGATCGGTAATCGCCCGCAGATTCTCCCGAGCCACCCCGTCGCGGCCCAAATCGAGCAGGGTGACGGCGTTTTCCGCATAGCCGCGCAGAGCCGCCAGCGGCTGATTGATCTCATGCGCCATGCCGGCCGACATTTGGCCCAGAGCAGCCAGCTTGGCGGCCTGGATCAATTCCTCATGCTTGGCGCGCAGTTGGATGGAGTTTTCCTTGAAGATCTGCAATGCCTGCGCCATGTCGCCGACCTCGTCCCGGCGGTCCGTGCCTGGTACTTCGGCCGACAAATCGCCGTGTGTCAGGGCCTCCATGCAGTGGCGAAGAGCGGCGATCGGCCGAGTGATCGAGCGCGAGATCAGGAAGGAGGCAAGGCCGCCGACCAGCAGCGACGCCAGCAGCAGGCCGACTCCCAGCCACGCCACTTGGCGACTGGTGGCTTTGGCGTCGGCCATGAAAGCGTCGGCGGTGGCCGCCGAATCGCGGCCGATGGCGCCATATTGGCGGCCATAAAGCTTTTCGATTTCCGCCGCTTTGCCGCGCAGCAAGACCAGCGCAGTCTGCCGATCGCCCTTGTGCGAGGCGTCGGCGATGGCGGCCAGCACGGCGCGATAGCCGTAATAGGTGGCCACCGCCTCGTCGAATTTGCCGCGATCGCCCTCGAAGGCCCGCTTGGCGATCTCGATGGCGGCCAGATAATCCTTGCCGGATTGTTCGATGGCGGCTTCGGTCTTGGCCAGCAGCTCGGGGCTGTCGTTCAGCACCAGATCGCGCGACAGCAGCCGCATATTGCGAAAGGAGACCCGCGCTCGCGCCATGCTGTCGACTACGATATAGGGGCCGTCATGCAGGCGACCGATGATCTCGGTCAATTCGGACGCGCCCCTGACTCCCATGCCGCCAATGGCGGTGGTCAGTACCAAAAGCGTCAAAAAACCGGCGGCAAGGCGTGTCGAGATGCGGAGGTCGGCCAGGTTTGGCATGGATCTGCTCCTCTTGGACTGGGCAGATCATAGCGGAATGAAAAAGCCCCTGAAACCGATCGGTTTCAGGGGCTCTCCGCTTCAGCATTCAGCGATTGCTCAAAACCGCCGCCGCAACGTCGGACGTGTGTTTTGCGGCGCTTACCCGCCACACCTTGTTTCCCACGTCGTCGGCGATCAGCATCGCCCCCGTATGATCCAGCGTAACCCCGACCGGGCGGCCCTTAGCCTTGCCGTCAGAGGTGAGGAAGTCCGTCACCACGTCTTGCGGCGGTCCGCTCGGCAGCCCGTCTTCGAACGGCACATAGACCACCTTGTAACCGTTCAGCGGCGACCGGTCCCAACTGCCATGTTCGCTGATGAAGACTCCGCTGCGATATTTGAGGGGCAATGTCGAGGACTGGGTGAACACCATGCCGAGCGGAGCGACATGCGAGCTCAAGGCGTAATCGGGCATGATCGCCTTGGCCACCAGGTCGGGCCGCCGCGGCTCGACACGGATGTCGATATGCTGACCAAAGTAGCTGTAGGGCCAGCCATAGAACGCGCCTTCCCTGACCGAGGTCAGATAGTCGGGCACCAGATCCGGGCCGATCTCGTCGCGCTCATTGACCACCGCCCACAATTTGCCGGTGGTCGGCTCGAAGGCGAGGCCGGCGGCGTTACGCAAACCGGAAGCGTAAATGCGCTTCAATCCGGTGGCACGGTCGATCTCCCAGATGGCGGCGCGGCCCTCTTCGGCGGCCATGCCGTTTTCGGTGATGTTGCTGTTGGAGCCGACCCCGACATAAAGCTTGGTTCCGTCGGGACTGGCGACCAGGCTCTTGGTCCAGTGATGGTTGATCTGCCCGGCGGGCAGGTCCGTGACCTTTTCGCCCGGGGCATCGATGTGGGTCTGCCCGGGAACATAGGGAAATTTCAACAGCGCGTCGGTGGCGGCGACATAGAGATCGTTACCCACCAGCGCCACGCCGAATGGCGAGTTCAAATGATCGATGAAAATGCTGCGCTGGTCGGCGACGCCGCTGCCGGTGCTGTCCCGCAGCAGAATGATGCGATTGCCGGCCGGCGCCGCCGAGCCCGAGAGGCCCTTGACCTTGCCTTCGATGAAATCCTTGGGGCGATAAATCGGCGCTTTCGGTCCGTTGGTCTCGACCACCAGGACATCGCCATTGGGCAGAGCGTAGACTTGGCGTGGATGCATGAAGCCGGTCGCGAACGCCTTGATGGCGAGGCCGCCGGTGACGGTTGGCGTCTGCTCGGTGCCCCAGCCTTTGGCCAGGGCGATGCGCATCGGCGGCAGGATATATTGCTCGGGCGCCGGAAGCACCGGGTCGGTTCCATACTGGGTGCTTGGGTCAGCGGCTTTCTTTTCGTCGCAGCCGGAAAGCAATATAAGGGCCGCGACGGCGCACCCTGCGCTCAGCAGATTGGCGTTCATGACTGGATCTCCGGCGAGCGTGAATGAAACTCCATCGTCCTGGTCGGGCCGCTGGAGGGGACCGCGCGCAAGCTCCATCCGCGCTGGCCAAGAAAAATCAGGATGACGGCGGCCGCCGCCGAGAGCGCGAACCCGTCCGGAACCACCGCGGTATAGCCGTCGCGGCTGTGGACGAAAGCGTTCAGCAGCGATAGCAGGGCCGCGGCGGTAAAGCCGATGAATCGGCCCCGGGCGATTACCGGCAGGCGCCGCCGCACGATGTCCAGCAGCAAAGCCAACCCCGCGATCGCGGCGAGGATCAATCCCGCGGTAAGCAGCCAGATCGAGAAATTGTTCCACTGGAACAAAAGCGTCTCGCTATAGATGAAATCGGTCGCAACCGTCCCGATCAGCAAAACCGCCGCAAAGCCAACCAGAGGCGGATGGATCAACGGCAGTGAAGGCGTCTCTTTTTTGGTCATGTCGGTTCTCCTCAATGCCAGAGTGCGGCCAAGGGTGGTGTCGCCAGGGCCGTAACAACTCCGTTCAATGCAATGCCCAACGCCGCGAATGCGGCTGCCAGACCGCCGAGCGAAGAAACCTCGGCCGCGGCCACTCCGCTGCCGACGACGCCGGCGACAAACCCATGGGTCCGGTGGTCTTGGATGCGCAAAACGGTCAGCAGGTGGCGGCCGATCGAGGCCGAGAGGATTCCCCCGACGATGGCGAGCGCCGCGGTCAAGGCCGGCACTCCGCCGATCTGCTGCGAGACCGCGATGGCGATCGGCGTCGTCACATTCTTGGGGGCCATGGACAAGGCGACCGCGCGCGATCCGCCCAGCGCCCCGACCAGGGCGATGCCGCTGCAGATCGAAACCACCGATCCTACCGCGAGCGCCAACCCCAGCCCGACGAAACTGCTCTTGATGTAACGAAAATTGCGCGCCAGCGGCACGGCCAGCGCCACGGTCGCCGGGCCAAGCAGGAAATTGACGAACTGAGCGCCGGCAAAATAGACCGAATAGGACTGGCCGGTAGCCAGCACCACAGAAGCGGTCAGCAGAATGGCGATCAGCACCGGATTGGCCAGGGCGGCCTTGTTGCAGGCTTTGTTCAGGCGTTTGGCCAACAGGAAGGCGCCCACGGTGACCACGATCCAGAGCAGCGGCGTCGGAGCGAGGGGCGACCATAAGGCTGCGATCGCATCGATCATTTCGCGCCTCCCATGGAGCCGCGCATGGCCAGATGCATGGTCAATGCCGTCGCCACCAGACCGAGCAGGGTAGAGCCGATCAAACTGGCGAGAATCGGCAACCATTGGGCTTCGAGCACATTTGTCTGGGCGATCACGCCGGCACCCGCCGGCACGAACAGCAGCCCCATATTGGCGATCAGCGTCTCGGCGCTGCGCTCGAGTTCGGGTGGGACTTCGGGATCGGCGCCGCGCGAAAAAGCGACCAGAAAGATCGCCAGCAACAGCATGCCGATCACCGGACCCGGGATCGGCAAATGCGCGGCGTCGCGCAGCGCTTCGCCAAGGAGATCGCAGGCGAGAAGCAGGAAGAAACCTCCGATCATGCCACCACCTCCTCGTCTCCGGGCTGCGCGGCATAACGCAGGGACGGAAGCCCGGCGTCCGAAGCCGCAAGGAGGCCAAGGGCCGACCAGTCCAACTGATCCCAGCCCCGATTGATCAGGGCGGCGATTCGCTCGTGCACCAGAGCGGTCGCCGGCATCGGTACGCCGACAAGTTTTGCCTCGGTGAGGGCGAGGCGAAGATCTTTCGCCGCCAGCAATGCGGTCATGCCGGGGGGCGCGTATCGCTCCGCGAGGATTTTGCCGCCATAGGCCTTGTGGACGCGGCCGTCGAACAGCGAATTGGTCAGCACATCGAAGGCGACTTCGGCGTCGATGTCGGCCTTGCGCAGAAGGGAGAGCACTTCGCCCATCCCCTGCAGGGTGATCGCGGTCAGGGAATTGGCGCCGAGCTTGACGATCGCCGCGTCCTCGACCTTCTCGCCGACATAGAAGATGCGTTGCCCCAGACGGCGCAGGATGGTGACCACCTTGCGGACATCGCTATCCAACCCGGAGGCGATGATGAAGAGCTGCTGATTGCGGGCCAGATCGGGGTTGCCGAGCACCGGCGCGGTCACGAAGCCTTGGCGGGCCCGGTCATGCCGGTCGGCCAGGCTGCGGCACATCCATGGGCTGATGGTGCTCATCGAAATGTGAACCGACGCGGCATCGAGTATGTCCGCCAGACCGCCCTTGATAAGAGCCACGCTGGCCACGGCCTCATCGTTGGGCAATGCGGTGATGACGGCATCGATGCCGGCTAGTCCCTCGAGATTCTCCACCGCAACGGCACCAAGACTTTCGAGATGCAGCCTTTTTTCCGGATTACGGTCGAAGACGCGGACCTGAAATCCCGAGGAGATGAGATTGAGGGCGAAGGCTTCGCCCATCCGCCCAAGTCCGACAACGCCGACCTTCGGCAGGCTTTTCGCGTCGGTCGACGCGGCCTCTTCGCTGAGGTCGAATGTCCTGTTCGATGCCGTGCTGGTCATGTCTCGGTACTCCGCAATAAGTGTGGCGGAGCATAACGGGTGCGGCGGTCGGGATTAACGACCGTGAGGCGAAACGACTTTTGCAAAAATGGTAAAAGTCGACTGGGCGATGTTAGGCTGAAGGCGGGCATTCAGTCCGCTGACGGAGAGTGGAATGGACTATTTTTCGGCGATGCGAGCCTTCGTTCGCGCTGTCGACCATGGCAGCTTCTCCAAGGCCGCCGAGGAGCTGGACGTCAAGGTCTCGACGGTCTCGCGCTATGTCACCCAGCTGGAAGCCGATCTCGGCGCGGCTCTGCTGAACCGCTCGACGCGCGCCCTGCATCTTACCGAGGTGGGGAGTGCGTTCTATGACCGGGCGGTCGCCATTCTGATCGAAATCGAGGATGCCAAACTGGCGACCGCGGCGCTGAACAAGCGTCCGCAAGGCTTGCTGCGCATCGCCATGCCGGGTGCCTTCGGCCGGCTGCATATCGTCCCGCATCTCGGCGCTTTCTGCGCGCTCTATCCGGATATCCGGCTCGATATTTCGCTCGATGAGGCGACAGTGGATCTGATCGATCACGGTATCGACGTGGCGATCAGGATCGGCACATTGTCCGATTCCGCCCTGGTGGCGCGGCGGCTGGCGGCGCACAGCCGCCTGCTGGTGGCGAGTCCGGACTATTTGCAACGGCACGGCGTGCCGGCGCAGCCGGAAGACCTCGTTGGTCATGAGTGCCTGGTTTTCGCCATCCAGAGGCGGGACGATTTCTGGTACCACCGGGCTGTGGATGCGTCTTCGGACGAGGCGGTGCCGGTCAGAATCACCAGCCGTTTCCGCGCCAACGACTCCGAGGCGCTGCTGCGGGCGGCGCTGGACGGGCTGGGCATCGGTCTGTTACCGGCCTGGGTGTTGACCGAGGATCTGCGGTCAGGCCGGCTGCGGCCGCTGATCACGCACCGATGCTGGTCCATCTCGCCGGGCCCACAGCCGGCGATTCACGCCGTTTACCCGCCGAAAAAGACGGTGTCGCCGAAAGTGCGGGCGTTCTTGAGCTTCATCGCCAAGCAATTCGGGACACCGCCTTACTGGGAGCTGTCCGAGGGGGCCGGTCAGTGATAGTGGATGTCGTTCGACAGCTTGCCGCCAAACACCCGATAGGCGATGAGGTTGTAGATCAGAACCAGCGGCAGCACGAACAGGCCGGCGCCCCAGAACATGAAGGACAGGCTCTCTCGGGGCGCGGCCGCCTGTTCGATGGTCACGTCGAACGGCACCATATAGGGCCAGAACGACAAGGCGAGCGTGGCGAACGCCGCCGCGAAGATGACGGCGGTCATGAAAAGCGGCGTCGCGTCATGTCGCCGGCGAGCGCCGAACAGGCGCAGCGCGGCGGCCAGTCCGACCGCGGGGAAGGCGAACAGATAGGGCCGCTCCAGCCAGCGGCGCATGATCTTCAGATCCTCGGCCAGCGCCTGGCCGAAGGCGAGCGCGAGGAAGATCAGCACGCCGCAAGCCAGCCAAGGCACCAGGCGTTCGGCCCGCCGCTTCACCTCGCCTTCCGCCTTGACGACGAGCCAGCCGGCGCCGAGCAGCGTGTAGCCGACGCACAGGCCGGCGCCGCACAACAGGGCGAAGCCGCTGCACCAGCCGAACGGACCACCCGAATATGCGCCATTCTGCATGGGCAATCCGTGCGCCAGCGCGCCGACCATCGTGCCTTGTATGAAGGCCGCCACCAGCGACCCGGCGGCGAAGCCGATTTCCCAGAGCGGCCGGCTGCGGCCCGCCTTGTGACGGAACTCGAACGCCACCCCGCGGAAAATCAGCACCGCCAGCATCGCCATGACCGGCAGGTAGAAGGCGGATAACAACAGCGCATAGACCGATGGGAAGGCGCCGAACAACACCGTGCCGGCCACAACCAGCCAGGTCTGATTGCCGTCCCAGACCGGCGAGATCGAGGCAAGCATGCGAGACCGCAACGCCTCGTCCCGCGTCAGGCCGAACAGCATGCCGACCCCGAGATCGAACCCGTCGAGCAGCACATAGAGCAGGATCGAAAGGGCGAGGGCCGCCACCCAGAACAAGGTCATTTGTCAGTCCTCCAATTGGCGGGAATGCTTCCGGCGAGCGCGAGCGGACGGTTGGGACCGGCATGCGGAGCGATCTCCGCCGCGGCTGGGCCGCCGCGCAGCAGGCGATAGATGAACAGCACGCCGAAGCAGAAGATCGCGACATAAATGGTGCCGAACAGCGCCAGCGAAGCCAGGGTCTGCGGCACCGTCAAGCCGGGCGTCACCGCCTCGGCGGTGCGCAGCAGGCCATAGACCGTCCAGGGCTGCCGCCCGACCTCGGCGACGAACCAGCCGGTCAGGATCGCGACGAAGGGAAGCGGGAAGCTGAGAAAGATGCCCCAAAGCAGCTTCCGGTACCTCTCCAGCCGGTCTTGCCAAGCCAGCCAGGAACCGGACCATGCGAGAAGCAGCATCAGCAGGCCGCAACCGACCATGATGCGGAAACTGAAAAATGGGATGAGCATCGGCGGACGGTCTTCCTGCGGGAAATCGGTCAGGCCGACTTCCTTCGAATCCCATCGCATGGTCGCGACCAGACTGCCGAGCACCGGTACCTCGAGCGAGAAGTGATTGGTCTCGTCAGCCTCGTCCGGCAGCGCCAGCACCACCTCGGCGGCCGGCTGCTCGTCATGCCAGCGGCCTTCGATCGCCGCGAATTTGGCGGGCTGCCGGTCATGCACGAAATCGCCGGTCAAGTGGCCGAACAGAAGCTGGACGGGCATCAAGATGGCGGCCAGATACAGCCCCATGCGCAGCATCGCCGCGCCTTCGGCAGCATGACGGCCGCGCAGCCGGTACCAGGCTCCGGTCGCCGCCACGCAGAAGGCGCCGGTGAGATAGGAGGCCAGCAGCATGTGGGGAAAGCGCACCCATACCACCGGGCTGAAGATGATCGCCGCCCAGTCGATCGGCACATAGAGTCCGGCCACTTCCTTGACGCCGACCGGCGCCTGCATCCAGCTATTGTTCACCATGATCCAGAACGCGCTGAACGTCGTTCCCAGCGCGACCATCAGGGTCGAGGCGAGATAGGCCGGCGGACGCACCCGCTTGCGGCCGAACACCAGCACGCCGAAGAAGCTGGCCTCCAGCGCGAAGGCGGTGAAGCTTTCATAAGTGAGCAACGGCCCCTGCACCGGGCCGGTGGCGGCCGACAGGCGGCTCCAATTGGTGCCGAACTCGAAAGCCATGACGATGCCCGAGACGACGCCTAGTCCGAAGGTGACGCCGAAAATTTTCAGCCAGAAATCGAACAGCCGCCGATAGACCGGCCGTCCGGTGAACATCGACAGCGCCTCCAGCACCACCAGCCACATCGCCAGCCCGATGGTGAAGGATGGGAAGATGATGTGGAACGACACGGTGAAAGCGAATTGCAGGCGTGAAAGGAACAGTGCGGTCATGGCACGGACCTCCTTTGGGAGTGGATTGCGGTGAGATAGGCGGCGGCCATGTCCGTCACATTGCGCAAGGCCGCGGAAAGATCGTCACCAGGCTGCAGAGGCGGTATCGCGTCGAGGCTGGTAAGGTTGCGCAAGGCCGCGGCCTCGGACGCCGCGACTTGCTCGATCGCAGCGGCGCGGGCGGGGTCAGGTTCGCCGCCGGTGAGCGCCTGGACCATGGCGGCGCCGGCCAGCCGGCGCAGCGCGGCCAGCAGGTCCACCGCCTCGCCCAGATGTCGCCGCCGTGACTGGCCGGCCAAGGCCCATTGCCGGCAGGTCGTCTCGGCGGCGTTGCTGGCGACGCCGGCGGCGCGGCGCGCCATGTCGAAGCCGTCGGTGGAAGTCTCGAAAGCGACCGCCCTGGCGGCGAGCATGAGATTGGCGGCAAGCGCGTCGGCCAGTTTTGCCGCCAGGCTATCGGAGCCGCGGCCCGGCCAGAGGACCACCGCGGCAGCGCCCACGACGCTGCCGATGACGCTGTTGATCGCTCGAGTCTCGGGAAGGCCGACCGCCGGCTGGAGGAGTTCCGCCACCAGCACGAACAGGCAGGTGACGCCAAGCGCGTAGAGCGAGTAATTGACCCGCCGCAGGGCGACGGTCGCCGTGGCAACCGGAAAGATTGCCAGCAAAAGGGCTGGCGGCGCCGGCACCAGTGCGATGACCAGCGCGGCGAGCAGGCCGCCGGCGATGCTGCCCAGCATGCGTTCCAGGCTGCGCGGCCAGGTCGCGCCGACCACCGGCTGCACCACCAGCACCGTCGACATGGTCGCCCAGTAGGAGAAGTTCAGCCCGAGCGCGGCGGCGGTCGCAAAGGCGACGCAAACGGCGATCGCCAGGCGGCCGGCATGGCGCAAAATAGCGGCAGGCACCGGCCGTATGACGGTGATGGCGGAGCGCTCCGGGCATGCCGCCGCTTTGGTGCCGCTTCTCCAGGCCTGAGCCTGATCGGCAAGGGCGCCGGAGGCCATGGCGACGGCGCGGCCGGTCACCGTCGCGCTTGCGTCCGCGGCTCGGCGAAGCAGCAGGGCCTTCTTGGCCAACAGGTTGGGTCGCGGCGTGCGGAGCGACGTCTGGTGACGCGTCTCCGCCAGCAGCAGCGACAGACGACGCAACTGCCGGCGTTCAGAGAGGGAAAATGCCGCACCGCGCGCATCCCGATCATGGCTGGCCGCGATCAATGCGGCGAACAGGCGATCGGCCGTATCCAATTCGCCGCGATAACGCGCGGCGTCCAGAAGGTCGAGATTGACCGCGCGGGCGCGTTCGATGGCGAAGCGCACGGCGCGGCGATGTTCCGCCTCGGCGCGGGACCGCATGTCGGCGGCGACGTCCTCAAGATCGAGGGTCAGCAGCGCGTCCAGCATGTCGCCAAGTTTAAGATAGACGGCGCCGAGGGCGCGGCGGGCGGCGGCGTAAGGATGCAGTCGCCAGACGCCGATGCACAGCACGAGCGCGCAAAGCGAGCCGAGCAGAAAGGTGCCGCTCAGCGCCGCGGCACCTAGCGGCGGCTGCGGGAAGGCGACCGCGACCACCGCCACCACCGCGGTCAAGGTCCCCACCTGCGCGGCGGCCGGCCCGTAGGCGCCGCTCAGACCGGTCAGGAATGTCAGCGCCAGCAGCGCGCATGCCGACGGTACCATTCCCGCCTGGCCGGCGGCCGATGCCAAGCAGGCGGCGACGCTCCCCGCCGCGGCGAAGCCGCCCATGCAAGCCAGCCGGCGCCGGTTCGGTCCGCCGGGATCGGCGAGGCAGGTCCAGAAGGCGCCGAACGCCGCCCAGGACAGCATCGGCCGGTGAAGCGCCGCGGCCAGGGCCACCAGTCCGGCAACCGCGATCGCGGCGCGCAGGCCCTCCAATACCGCCAGTTGCTCAGGCGCGGCGGCGAAGGAATAGGCTTCCAGCCGTCGCGCCAGGCGGTAGACAAAGCCGCCATGCGTTCCCGCCGGCCGGTGATTGCCGTGGAAGACCGCGAGATTGAATGAGTGCCTGGACGCCATGTCGCCTAACCGTCAGCTGAGGGTGAATCGAGGCCGGTATTCCGGCAGAGACGTTTTAGGCTGGACTTCTGAAGTCGTAAAATGAAAGATTTGACTGAAGTTTATTCTATAATGGAATGCATGACATGGAGCTGCGCAATCTTCGGGTATTCGTCGAGGTCGTCCGCCAGGGCGGCTTCTCCCATGCGGCCAAGACCGTCTTCGCGACCCAGTCGACCGTCAGCAAGGCCGTGAAGCAGTTGGAAGAGGAGATCGGCGCGCCGCTTTTCGAGCGCCTCGGTCATCGCACCCGGCTTACCGATCTGGGCGAGGCGGTCTACCCGCGCGCGGTCCGGCTGCTCGCCGATCGCGCCGATCTGCTGGCGGAACTCGACGAGCTGCGCGGACTGAAGCGCGGAACCTTGCGGCTTGGGTTGCCGCCGGTCGGCAGCAGCAACATCTTCGCGCCCCTGCTGGCGCGTTACCGCAGCAAATATCCGGGCATCGAAGTGAGATTGACCGAGCATGGCGGCGACGAGCTGATGGAGATGGTCCGCTCCGGCGAACTGGAATTGGCCGCCAATTTGCTGTCGGAAAGTCCGGACTTCGCCTGGCAGGACGTCAGGCGGGAACCGCTGGTCGCGGTGATCGCCGCGGATCACCCGCTTGCGGGCGCCAGCTCGACCAATATCAAAGCGCTCGAGAACGACCCGTTCCTGCTGTTCGCCGAAGGCTTCGCGATCAACCGGCTGATCGGCGATGCGTGCCGCCGGCACGGCTTCGACCCTGTCGTCGCCGCCCGCAGCAGCCAGGTCGATTTTCTCATCGAACTGGCCGCCGCGGGGGTCGGTGTGGCGTTCATGCCGCGGATGCTTGCCGAACATGTGCCGGGCGGGCGGGCGCGGGCGCTGCTGCTGATCGAGTCCGACACGGAATGGCGGCTGACCATGGTCTGGCGGCAGGGCGGCTATTTGTCCCACGCCGCGCGCGCCTGGCTGGAGATGGCGGCGGCGGCCTGACCCGGCCTCAGGCCGCTCTGATTTCCTGCACGAATTCTCCCAGCGATTCCTTGAGCTGGGTAGCCTCCTGCGACAATGACTGGGCCGAATTCAGCACCTGACCGGCGACTTTGCCGGTTTCCCCCGCCGCCTTGGTGACACCGCTGATATTGGTGGTCACCTCCTCGGTGCCGGAGGCCGCCTGCTGGACATTGCGGGCGATTTCCGCGGTGGCCGCCGATTGTTCTTCCACCGCTGACGCGATGGCGGTGGAAATCTGGCTGATTTCCCCGATGCGGCCGACGATGCCGGCGATGGCCCGCACCGCGTCCTCGGTGGCCGCCTGCACGGCGCCGATCTGGTTGCCGATTTCCCCGGTGGCCTTGGCGGTCTGACTGGCCAGATGCTTGACTTCGTTGGCGACGACGGCGAACCCCTTGCCGGCTTCGCCGGCGCGCGCAGCCTCGATCGTGGCGTTCAACGCCAGCAGGTTGGTTTGACTGGCGATGTCATTGATCAGATTGACCACGTCTCCGATTCTGGCCGAGGTCTCGGCCAACTCCTTGACGGTGTCATTGGTCCGGCTGGCCTCCTGCGAGGCCGAGGCCGAGATGCGGCTCGATTGCTCGACCTGACGGCCGATTTCCTGGATCGAAGACGCCAATTGCTCCGCCGCGCTGGCCACGGTCTGCACGCTGGCCGAGGCCTGTTCGCTGGCGGCGCCGACGGTGATCGCCTGGCGGTTGGTCTGCTCGGCATTCGCCGACATGCCTTGGGCCGCCTGTTCAAGGTTGGATGCCACCGCGAACACCCGATTGGTGATCTCCTCGGCGTCGCTCAGGAATTCTCCGGTCAGACGCTCGACGGCTTGCGCCTGTGCCTGGCGGCGGGCCGTCTCTTCCTGCTGTCTGGCCCGCAAGGCCTCCTGCTCTGCCATTGTCTGCCTGGCCCGTTCGATGGCGTTGGCGATCTTGCCGATCTCCGAGCGCAACTCGACCCAGGGGACGGTGAAGTTCCGCTCGCCGGCCCGCAATTTCTCGACGATTTCGCAAAGCTGAGTGATCGGCCGCGACAGATTTCTGCCTATGGCGAAGGAAATCGCGGCGGCCACCGCGAGAAAGGCCAGCGCGAACGCGGCCGTTTTCGCTGCCTGTTGCACGGCCGCCTGGTTCACGTCGTCGATATAGAGCCCCGCCGAGATCTCCCACTGCCAAGGCAGGAAACCCTGCGAGTAGATCACTTTCGGCAGGAGCTCGGTTTGACCGGGCTTGGCAGAATAATAACGGTTGAACCCGCCGCCGCGCCGCGCCGCCTCAATGAAGTCGGAAATTCGATTTCCATGGCCATCCTGTGTGGCCGACCGGTTAGTCCCGGCCAGCGCGCGATTGACATGCGCGATATTGACACCGTCGAAGCGGTCGACGATGAAATAGCCGTCGGTGCCCCAGCGCATGGTCTGGATCACGCGCGCCGCTTCCGCCTGAGCATCGGCCAAGGTCATTTTCCCGGACGCCACCTGGGTGTCGTAATCCGCTATGACGGCGATCGCGGCGTCCACCATGTTCATCAATTGGGAACGACGTTCGCTGATGATGAGATCGCGGTTCTGGAAGATTCCAACGACATTGTCGAAGCAAAGCACCACGACAAAGGCCACGATTATCAGTCCAATCTGATTGGATATTTTTAGATTACGTAACCAATTCATCTAGATCACCGCCAGGAAAGGGCATTCTCCCTTTTTCGGTCAGGGAAATGCTGGTTGAAACCAAAATCATTAGGCTTTCTTGGCGGTGTTTTTATGTGTATAATGCACACACTACCGAGGAAAGTCCGTATGTCAAATGAAAATGTGCATAATGCACACATCAAGGAGGCACTTCCTATTTTGCACAGAGCGCTGCTCGAAATCGTCAGCGAGATGAATCGGCCCGAGCGCGACGCGGACATGCTCAAATTGGCGGGGTTGACCCTCGAGCGCGCCCTGTTTCCGTTGCTGGTCATGGTCGAGCGCTTCGGTCCGGTCGGCGTGGTCGACCTGGCCGGCCGCGTCGGGCGGGATCACACCACGGTCAGCCGGCAGGTGGCGCGCCTGGAGGAATTGGGCATGGTCAGCCGGAGCCCCAGCCCGACCGATCATCGGGTGCGCCAAGCGATCATCTCCGCACCAGGCAAGCGCGCCATCGAGGCGGTGGACGCGGCGCGCGAGCGCGTGGCCCTGGCATTGTTCAAAGATTGGAGCCTCGGCGATTTCGACCAGCT
>Ga0213872_10001649_pt1 | contig 14068 bp, 11 predicted proteins | sample VelepicomBERX_R2_FD_160071 | JGI IMG/M metagenome (GOLD analysis project Ga0213872, IMG submission 160071) | Rhizosphere microbial communities from Vellozia epidendroides in rupestrian grasslands, the National Park of Serra do Cipo, Brazil - RX_R2 | ecosystem: Host-associated > Plants > Roots >...
GCGGGTAGCTGGTGCCGTCGCCATGCGCCTCACCGAGGTGGAAGACGAGCTGGGCGACGCGCACGCCTCATTGGCGGAACGCCAGGTGGAACTGACCGACACGCACGGCAGACTGGCGCTGGCTTATGCCGACATTGGAAGGCTTAACCGAGAAGTGGCCGAGTTGCGGGCTGCGTACGAAGGGCAGGGGGCGCAGCTGCGTGAGCTGGGCGTCCATACGACGAATCTTGAGGCAGACAATGCGCGCCTCGCCGATCAGACCCTCCGGTTGGACGCCCAGATCGGCTGGTTGCATGAAACGATAGGTCAATACGAGCAGTCTGCATCGTGGCGTTTGACGGCACCATTGCGCGGTACGGGTGACCTCGCCCGTCGAGCGGTGCGAGGCCTGCGCTTGCTGCGTGGTGCGGCGGCCCGAAAGGGTGGCTGGCTGAGCCTAGCTGGTTGGATGCTGAAGATTGTGTGGCGGGATGGGCCGCGCGGCCTGCGCCCGTACTTCGATCAAATGACTCAGCCAAACGCGGCGGTTGCATTGCCCCCGGTTGACGACGCGCCGACTGATTATGAGCGCTGGATCGAGCAGTATCACAACATCGATGCCAATCAGCTCGCGGCCATGCAGGCCGAAATCGCAAGCTGGGCGAACCCGCCTCTCGTGTCCATTCTCATGCCGACGTACAACACACCCGAAGTCTGGCTGCGTCGGGCGGTGGAGACAGTGCGCGAGCAGGTTTATACGAACTGGGAACTGTGCATCGCCGACGATGCCTCGCCCGAGCCGCACGTGCGGAGCGTGTTGGAGGAGCTGGCCGCAGCGGACAAGCGCATCCGGGTGGAATTCCGCCAGCAGAATGGCCATATCTCGGCGGCTTCCAATAGCGCATTGGCGCTGTGCACAGGCGAATTCACGGCGTTGTTTGACCACGATGACGAGCTCCCACCGGATGCGCTGTTCCACGTTGTACGTGCTACTCGCGACAATCCCGCGGCCGATCTTTTCTATAGCGACGAAGACAAGATCGACGTTCAGGGGCGCCGCTTCGATCCCTACTTCAAACCGGACTGGAATCCAGACCTGTTCCTGTCGCAGAACTTCTTCTCGCACTTAGGCGTGTACCGTACCCGCCTGCTGCGCGACATCGGCGGCTTCCGCGAAGGGTTTGAAGGGAGTCAGGACTACGATCTGGCGCTACGGGCTGTCGAACGTGTTGGCGTGCAAGGCATCGTGCATATTCCGCGCGTGCTCTACCACTGGCGGGTGTTGCCAGGCAGCACGGCAGGGGCCGGTGACGCCAAGCCCTACGCCTTCCTTGCGGCTGTGAAGGCCGTTGAGGAGCACCTCGCGCGCAAGGGTGTCGATGCCGAGGTGATGGAAGCGATGCCGGGCATGCGCATGCTGCGCGTGCAGTACCGCCTGCCCAAGGAATTGCCGCGCGTCAGCATCATCATTCCGACGCGCGATGGCGGCCAAGTACTGAAGCGCTGCCTCGATAGCATCGAGTCGAAAACGACCTATCCAAACTACGAAATCCTGGTGGTCGACAACGGCAGTGTGCATGAGGAGACCCTGGCTATCTTCCGACAGTATCAGGGCGAGGGCTTGATCCGTGTACTGCGTGACGACCGTCCGTTCAACTATTCGGCACTCAACAACAATGCTGTCCGAGAGGTCGGCAGCGAGCTCGTCTGCCTATTGAACGACGATACAGAGGTCATCACGCCTGAGTGGCTTGACGAGATGGTGAGCCAGATTTCGCGTCCGGGCATTGGCGCTGTCGGGGCCAAGCTGCTCTACCCGGACGGCACTGTGCAGCATGCGGGTGTCATTGTCGGCCTGGGTGGTGTGGCCGGCCATCCGCACGCTCGGCTGCACAGTCAAGCGGGTGGCTACTTCGGTCGTGCATCGCTGCAGCAGAACTTATCGGCCGTGACCGCTGCGTGCATGCTTGTGCGGCGTGACGTCTTTCTCGAAGTAGGTGGTTTGAACGAAGAGCGACTGGCTGTTGCCTTCAACGACGTCGATCTGTGCCTAAAAATACGCGATAGCGGCCGCAGTGTCGTATGGACGCCATATTCTGTGTTGTATCATCACGAGTCGCTTAGCCGTGGTAGCGACCTGGTACCAGAGCAAATTGCCCGGTTCACGGCGGAGGTGAACTGGATGCGCGAATACTGGGGCGCCAAGCTTGACCGAGACCCGGCTTACAACCCCAATCTGAGCCTACAGGGCGGCGATTTCGGGCTGGCATGGCCGCCGCGCGAACCGGAGACGAGGTCATCCGTATTGGCGTAGCGGTACCGTTAGGTCGGGATCGGCGCTGTCCGCAATGAACTAATCAGCACGCAGGCTTACGAACGGCCAAGGAGGGACCGTTCGAGGCGCTTGCTTGCGCTGTGGCGCAAATGTGGAGCAAGAGCGGCAGTACGGTGTAGATCGGGACTGATTCTTGCTTGATGGAATAGAATTGGCCGCGCGATCGTGTGCAGGCACAAGACGGAAGATGCATTAAGTGACGGTGATGACAAAAAAGCAATTCGGCATTCGCTGCCTATTCATTCAATTGGCCGTCCTTTCTGGCACTTCGGCATGGGCTGACGATGCACCTGCACCGGCCATACCGTCCTTGCTGCAAGCCATTCAGGCTGCACAGCGCAATAACCCGCAGCGAGCCCAGCCCGGCCAGCCACCCGTCAACACGCCGCCGGCACCAGCGCTAGGACCGACCGCGAGCACGCCTGGCATCCGTCACGATGAAAACCCGCCCGGCCCGGCCAAGCCGCTGACCCCGGCCCCGGCGGCAGCCAAGCCGGCCGCAACGCCCACGCCAACCGCGGCACCAGCACCAACGACCGAGCAGGCTGCGACGCCGGTGGCGACATCCGATGCCTCGAAGATTGAGCCGGGCGGCCCCGTGCGCGTCGTACAGCCGCAACTCGACGCGGCCGGCGGGGTGACGCTGCGTTTCGACAACGCCGACATCTATGAAGTCGTCCAGACCATCATGGGCGACATCCTGCACCTCAACTACGTGATCGACCCCGGCGTCACAGGCAAGGTGAATATCAATGGCCTTACGCCCGTCAGCTCGAACGACCTGCTTGGCGTGCTGCAGAGCGTGCTGGCGATGAACAATGTGTCGATCATCCGCGACGGCAACATGTACAAGGTCGTGCGTGACAGCGTGGCGCCGCACGATGCGGTAGGCGGCGCGGCAGTCGGCGACAACGGTTCGATGATCCAGATCTTCGCACCGAAGTTCGTGCAGCCCTCGGCCATGATCAATTCGCTGAAGAATTTCGTGGGTGCCCAGGCCGCCATGGTCAACGACCCGACCGATCATTACCTGATCATCGTTGATCGCGCCCGCAATATGAAGAAGCTGCAGGAGCTGATCCAGTCGCTGGACGTGGACTACCTGGCGCACGTCGAGATCGAGGTTGTACAGATCGAGAACGACGACGCGACGGACATGGCCAAGCAAATGGACTCCCTGTTCAAGACGTCGCAAATCTTCAATTGGCGCGGCACCGAGGCGAACAAGGTGTACTTCATGCCCATCAAGCGCATGAATGCCATCCTGATCGCCGCGGCGAACAAGGACATCCTGGAATCGGCCAAGCACCGCATCAAGGAAATCGACATCCCGCCCAGACAGGGTCTGGGTTCGCGCATCAATATCTACGTCTGCAAGAATTCGGCCGCTACCTACCTGGCGAGCCTGATCAGTCAGATTTACGGCGGGCCCGCCATCTCCTCGTCGACCGATACTTCGCTGTCGTCGTCGGCCAGCCTGTCGCAGGGCACGAGCAAGGTGGTGCAAAAGGGTGCTATTGCGGCTAATGCAGCCACCGGATCGGGCCTGGTCGGCGAAGTGCAGGTGATCCCGAACGAGAAGAGCAACTCGTTGATCATCAAGGCGGGTCGACAGGACTACCTGGAAATCCTGAAGCTTCTGGAGCAGCTGGATTCAATCCCGCGCCAAGTACTGATCCAGGCCAACATCATTGAAGTGACGTTGAACAACACCGACCAGCTGGGGCTGGAGTGGCATGTGCTGAACGATCACGTCAAGATCAATGGCACGAGCTATACCGCTACGACAAGCCAGCAGGGCCTGCTGCCGCGTGATTCGAGCGGCAACGTGACAGGCGGTGGGCTGCTGTATACGCTGGGTGTATCGCCGCAGCAGACGCTGGCAACCTTGCAGGCCGTGGCGAGCAAGAACGACATCAATGTGCTGTCTTCGCCGCGTATTCTCGCCAGCGATGGCAAGGAAGCGACCATCGAGGTGGGCGAAGAAGTGCCGGTTCTGACGCAGGAGATAGCAAACGTCGTTGCCAACTCGTCCACTACGACTACCAACCCGGCTACGACGCTGACCAGTTCTGTGACCTACCGTTCGGTGGGCCTCATCCTCAAGATCAAGCCAAGCATCAACGACTCGGGCTTGGTCAACCTGGCCCTGTCGCAGGAAGTGAGCAATGTGGTTGACGACGTGAACGCCAGCGGCAACACACCGCGCTTCACCAAGCGCAAGATCGACACGGAAATCACCCTGCAGGAAGGCAAGACGCTGACCATTGGTGGGCTGATCCAAGACCAGCGTAGCAAGAGCGACTCAGGCATTCCATTCCTGAAGGACATCCCCTTGTTCGGCAGCCTGTTCAAGAACGCCTCGCACTCCAAGCAACGTACCGAACTGCTGTTGACGATTACGCCCTACGTGGTGCGCGGCCAGGACGATGCAGACCGTGTCAACCAGGAGGCGGATGACCTGATGGAAGGGGTCAAGGCCTATACGAAGCGCATGGCGGCCGAGAAGGCTCGCCTGCGCGTGACAACTAGTAATAGCGACCAGACCGCAAACTAGGCGCGCCGGTATTGCGTGCATACGACGAAGCCATGGTCAACGCGAGAGGTTTCACACTCATCGAGATGATGATCGCGCTGTTTATCGCAGCGCTGATCAGCATCGCCCTGAGCGTCGTGTTCCGGCTTGGCATGAACTTCCTTACCCGCAGCCGTGGCTATTACAGCAATCTGCAGGAGTCGCTGGCCGTTGTCGGCTATTTGCGGCGCAGCGTCAGCCACATCGCCCTGGACAAGGTGGTAGGCGACGATGGCATCGTGCTGTTGCTGCCGGGCAGCAAGCCGGACGGGTCGGGTAGTGGTTTCCGGTGCCGGGCCAGTAACGATGCCCGTTGGGCATTGGAATCGATCACTGTCCAGTCGAAGAACGCCAAGGACGCGGCGGCCAAAGCGGCTCCAGCGCTACCCGCGGCGCCGGGGACGCAGGCACCGGTCACGTCTACCGATTCGGCCAAGCCGGTGGAGCAGGCGGTGCTACCCACGGCCGAGCAGCTGCAGCAGGCGCAATCGCACGTGCTGCTCGACGGCCTCGAGACATGCACATTCGAATATTTGCTGGGCAAACCCGACCCCGCCAACACGGCGCAGGCACAGGCCCAGTCTGGCACCAATGCCCCGGCTGACGCCAACGCCGCGGCGAATAGCGCGGCACCGACGACCTACGTTTGGCTAGGTGCGCGTGCCAAGGGCCAGTTGGCGGCTATCCGCGTGAGCCTTGCGACAGCAGATGCAGCACTCCCGCCTATCGTACTGGCACCGGTGAAATGATATGAGCCGACCGCATATCGCCCCTCGCCAGCGTGGCTACATCCTGATGTATGTACTGGCCGTGATGATGGTACTCGGTGGCCTGGCGCTGACGGTGGCCTACCGCCAGCGCATCGGCGTGCAGCTGGTCCACAACGTGGCCGATATGACGCAGCAGGATTGGGCGCTGCAGGCTGGGCTGGCCTATACGAAGGCTCAATTGGACATCAGTGCCAAGCTCGCCGCGGCCGCCAATGCAAAGGACCCTTACGCCGACATGGTCAAGCGCTGGCAGATGGGCGACAAGCGTCAGATTCAGGTGGGTGACATCGTCATCGATGTGTCGCTGATGCCAGCCTTGCTGGCGCCAGATTTCAACCTGTTCACGGCGGACGAGATCAATCGCCTGTTTGGGGCGTTGGGTGCTGCACCGGACGATGCGGCGCGGTATGCGCAGATATTGATCGCCGCGCGCCCCAGCACAGGATTTGTCAGCAAGAGCGACCTGGTCCGCATTCCCGGTATTCCGCAGGAACTCCTGGGCAAGCCCGACGCTGCGGGTGGCGGCGAGGCGACCGTGCCGGCCAAGGGTGGCAGCGATCTGTACCACCTCGTCGACATCGGCAGCAAGGTGAAGCAGATCGATCTGGACGCGACGCCGCTGCCCATCGTCGCGGCGCTCACAGGCCTTTCGATGGAGCAGCTTGCGCCGTTGACGGCCATGCGGGCGTCCGGGCCGGTTGACCGTACCATCGCGGCGCAGAAGATCAGCCCCACGCTCGCATCGATGGCCGGTGCCTCCAACGCGGTGCTCGCCCGCCTGGCCGTGGACGGCGGCCATGCTTGGGGCGAAGCCTTGCTGACCAATGGTAAGGGCGGGTTCGGCAATGACCCGATGACGATACATTACGGCGACCCGGCCAAGACGAAGACGGATGAGTCCGCCCCGGGAGCGGATCAAGCATGAAGCTAGCAATCGAAATCACCGAGACGGGACTGCGAGTAGGCCTGTACCAGCAGCGTCTGAAGGGTTGGGCGTGCCAGCAGCGCGCCGAGCTGCCGTGGCGGCTGGATGCCTCGCAAACCTCGATGGCCGAGCAATTGGTCGCAACCCTGCGCCCGTCGCTGCTTGCTTGGGGCGTGAAGCCGGATACCTCGGTCATTGTCGCACCGTCGGGCGACGTTGGCGGTGTGCTGTCCATGACTGAGCTCGATGGGGAGCTCACCGACGAACGCATTGAGAAGCTGATCGCCCAACACCTGCCTTATTCGCCTTCCGAAATTGCCTGGGTGGTGCGCCATGGCAGCGACGGAGCCGCGAGATCTGCGCAGATCGCCTGGATACCCCGTGGTTGGCTCACAGACATAAAAGGGGCACTGGAACGGCTGGCCTTGCGGCTGGACGAGGTGTTTCCCTTGGTGTTTCTGGTCGCGAATTCTCTGCGGCGACCCATCAAGCAGCCGTACTTGTGGGTACGGGCAACGAAGGAGTCCCTGGCGTTGTGTGCACTGCGCCCGGATGGTCTGGTTGAGAACATGGCAACGGTGGGTTTCGATGCACCGGGAGGCAGCCATAAATTTGCGCTGGCGCGCTATGCTATTGCCGGTGGCGTGGCTTTGCCCGTGTTGCTGGCAGCCGACTCTTCTGACGCCAACGAGCGGGCCATGGCATGGTTGGGCAATGAAGCGGAGGTGACACCCATCCCTTCGCTCGACACGGTCGACCGGCTGTTCCAGTCCTGGTTGGCTGGGGACGCTGGTTGGTGGCAAGCACCAAGTCGGGACTGGTTGATCGCGCGCAGCATGCCCTGGCTGATCGGCCTCGCACTTGTCCTGTTGGCCTCAATGGCCTACCTGACTTGGGAGCGCCAGCACCTTATCGAACAAACCAGTAAGGCCGACGATCAGGCCAACAAGCTCCGCCCTGCGCACCGCAAGCTTGAGGCCCAACAGCGGCAGCTGTTCCAGATGACGGCGCAAATCTTGGACGCCGAATCGTACGAGCATGGCAAGCCACCGCTGGACCCGTTGGCCATCGTCACGGACTTGCTGCCCCCGGGGACGTGGGTTACCCACTATCGGTTCGACGGGCAAGGCTATTTGCTGGAAGGGAAGGGTGCGTCCAGCGCCGATATGGTGAAGGTGCTGGCGAAGAGCGGACTAGTCGTCACGCCAACCAAGCCGTCCGCTGAACTGGCGAACAAGCAGGCTGATGGAGTGAACGTCGCTCCCCCCGCACCCGTGTTCGCCTTGAATATTGAGCAGGGAAATGCAAAAGCAGCCAAGCCAACCCATTGAGCCGTTGATCGCCGACAAGGCACCCTGGCAGCGCTGGCGCCGCGACGGGCGGCGGCTCTCGATGCTCTTGGGTTTCAAGCCCATGGGCATCGCCGCGATCGTGCTGATCGTGGTCTTCATGTGGTTTGACAATGCAACGCGTGCCGTAGCCAACGCGCGGCATGACCACGACGAGACCATGACCGAGTTGTCGCACATGAAAGCGCTTGCCGGCATGCGCAATCGTATCGAAGCGGGCCTGAAGACGGCGGCGCCCGAACTGGAACAGGCGCGAGCCCGAGGCCTGGCCGGTGGGTCGTTGGATGAGGCGACGGCCGTGTGGCGTGGCGAATGCCAGGCGACAATCCAGGCACAGAACATCATGGACGTCACCGTTGCATCTGCGCCTGCCAGCAAGCGCGCCAGCACGCTGCCGGTCGCCGCGCTCGATGTCGAATTCACCGCCGTGCCGCAGCAACTGCTGTCGGTCGGCGACGCAATCCTGCACGGCGCGCACTATACGCGTATCGCAACGCTGGATCTCGTTCCCGATTTGACGCTGTCCTCACCACGCCTGCATGTCAAAATGCGCTTGGAAGCACCGTATTTCCCACCAAAGAACGCGGGGCAGGCCGGTGCTGGCGGACGTCCTGGGATGACGACGCATTAGCGCGGAGGTAGAGAAATGATTACATCGTTGCTCCTGGCCGCGGCCATGGCCGCCAACGCTGCGCCGGACGACGGCAAGCAGCCGGCGCCGGCCGCACATGCTGCCACGCAACCGAAGCCCGATTTGTCGAAAATCCCGGCGAAAAACCCCTTTGACCCTAATCGCAAGGTGTGGGAGGCGCCTGCAGTGCCACCGCCGCCCTTGCCCCCACTCGCCGACAGCGACATCAAGTTGCACGGTGCCATCATCGCCGGTAGTACACGTAAGGCTATCGTCGAGGTGCTGAACCCGAGGCTGCAGGCACCGGGGCAGGATACCAAGGGCAAGGCGGCAAGGCCCTATCGCGTACTCGCCGTCGGTGATGATGTCGGTGGCTATCGCGTGGCCGACATTACGCCTGCCGAAATTGTGTTCGAGCAAGGCGGACGTACGACCTCGTTGCCGTTCACGATCACCAAGGGCCGCGGCGCCTCGGGTGCTGCTGTGCCGCCGCCGGACCAGGTTGCCATCGTGCTGCCAGCGCCCGTACCGACCATTGTGTCCGATACGGGAGCGGCCGTTGCCGCGACCGACCCGAACGCACCGCCGGTGGCCGGTGCGTCCGCGGCGCAAGCCCAACCTGCTGCGCCGGCCCAGTCCGATGCCACGGCTGCGACGACACCGGTAACGCCAATGCCTGAGAATGGCGGCCAGCCAGCCGACAATTCTGGCGGCAACACGCCGAGTGATCCCAATGCCACGCCACCGCAAGGCATGTCGCTGCTCGATGCGATCATGTGGGCGAAGACGCATAACGGCCAGGCGGCGGCTAACCCAGGTACGACCAAGTGATTCCGCAAGAAGCTGATCTCAACGCCGCACGCGCGCTCACCGAGGTGGCCGCCCAGCTTGGCCTGCAGGTATTGACCGAAGCGGCGCTGGACCCGATACCGGCACAGCTGAAGGGCGTGTCGAACGCCTTCCTGCGTGCAAACCTGATACTGCCGCTCGGATTCGACGGTGAAACGCTGCGGGTGGCAACCGTATTGCCCATGCCCTGGGCGGCGCTCGACGCCCTGCGCCAGTTCACGGGACAGCGCGAGCTGCACCTGATGCTCGGCGAGGCCGAACTGATCGAGCGCGGCTTGGCCCTGATGGAGGCGCGTGTCGACCCCGAGAGCCCCTATGCCATTGAGGCCAACGATAGCGGCGCGCCGGTGGACGAGGACGACCTGGAAAGCCTGCGCCACCAGGCGGAGGACGCGCCTGTAGTGCGCCTGGCTCAGTTCATCATCCAGACGGCTGTGGAGCGTGGTGCGTCGGACGTGCACCTGGAGATCTACCAGGACGTATTCAAGGTGCGCTATCGCCTCGATGGCGTGCTGCAGGACGTGGAATCGCCGCCGCGCCGCATGTTCCTGCCGACGATTTCGCACCTGAAGCTGCGCGCGCGCATGAATATCGCCGAGCGCCGCCTGCCACAGGACGGCCGCATCAAGCTGCCGGTGAAGGACCGCGAGATCGATATGCGGGTGTCGACGCTGCCCACGGTGTACGGCGAAAGCATGGTTATCCGTATCCTGGACAAGCAGGAGTCCACACTCTCGCTCGATAAGCTTGGGTTCGAGCCGGATACCTTGGCCCTATTCCGTCGTTGCATTTCGCAGCCGCACGGCATGATCCTGGTTACGGGTCCGACCGGTTCGGGCAAGACGACGACGCTGTATGCGGCCCTGATGGAAATCAGCCGACCCGACGTGAAAATCATCACGGTCGAGGATCCGGTCGAATACCAGATACACGGCATCAACCAGGTCCAGGTCAAGCCGCAGATCGATCTGAACTTCGCCAACGCCCTGCGCGCCATCGTGCGCCAGGATCCGGACATCATCATGATCGGTGAAATCCGCGATGGCGAGACGGCGGATATCGCCATCCAGTCAGCCCTGACCGGTCACCTCGTGCTATCCACCATCCATACCAACGACAGCTTCAGTGCGCCGCACCGGCTGCTGGATATGGGTGCGGAGAGCTACTTGATCTCGAGCAGCTTGATCATGGTTCTGGCGCAACGCCTCGTGCGCCTGATCTGTATGCACTGCCGTGAAGCACGCCCGGTGACCGAGGCCGATCGACTGTTCCTCACGGAAGAAGGCTTCGACCCCGCTGGCGTTGCTCATCTGTGGCATGGCCGAGGATGTGCCCATTGCGGCCATACCGGTTACAGCGGCCGGCAGAGCATCTACGAATTACTGCCCGTTACGGACACGATCAAATCGGCCATCCTGCGCAAGGCGCCCAGCGTGGAGATTCGCCGGCTGGCGCGTGCCGAAGGCGTGCGCACCATGCGCCAGGCCGGCATCCTCAAGGCCATTGCCGGCGAAACCACGCTCGACGAACTGAGCCGCGTCACCCGAGAGGAGTATTGATTTGGCCCGCTTTGGCTATCGCATCAGGCTAAGCGGCCAGATTGTGCAGGGTGAGCTGGAAGCTGATTCGCGCGATCACGCGGAAGGTATCCTGCGCGAGCAGGGTTTCGACGTGGTCGAGACGACGCTCAAGCAAGGTCTTTTCGCACAGCTCAAGTTCGCCGGTTCGGCTAGGGTAGGCCGGGCAGATGTACTGGAATTCACCACGCAGCTTGCAACCTTGCTCGATGCAGGCTTGCCCATCGATCGAGCCCTGAAGGTACTGCATCGTACATTGGCTGGCGAGGCGATCAGCGACCTTACACTCAGCCTGTTGATCGATATCGAGAAGGGCGAAACGCTGGCGACGGCGTTCGGTCGCCACCCGGAAGCCTTCCCAAATCTCTACGTGAACATGGTCAAGGCGGGCGAGGAGGGGGGCATCCTGCCCCTTACGCTGCGCCGCCTGATTGAATACTACGAGCGTAGTATCGAGTTCCGGAACTTCCTGATCTCGTCGTCCATCTATCCCTTTACCCTGCTGTGCTTCGGCGTGATTGCGCTGGTCGTACTGGCCGTGGCGGTGATTCCGAAGTTTGCGGCGGTCTTCGAAGACATGGGCAGATCGTTGCCGGCCTCAGCGGCATTTCTCATCGGCCTCAGTGGTTTTCTGCGCCTGCATGGGCTGGAATTGCTTGCCGCCTTGGTCGTGGCCGTGTTGTCGGTGTGGGGCTATATTCGTACCGAGGCAGGCCGGCATTGGTGGCATCGCGCCCAACTGCGCCTGCCGATGGTAGGCGAATTGGTGTTGAAAGCGAATCTGAGTCGCGCCTGCCGTACCTTGGGGACCTTGGTATTGGCTGGTGTGCCTATCCTGAAGTCCTTACACATCGTGGCCCAGTTATCGGAAAATACGATGGTGAACCGTGCACTGGGTAGGCTCGAGCGCGGTATTCGGGAAGGTGAGGGGCTCGCGGCGCCGATCCGTGCAGATGCGTTTTTCCCGCCGTTGCTGTCGAATCTGGTCACCGTGGGTGAAGAAACGGGCGACGTCGGCACCATGCTGGTCAAGGTGGCAGAACAATACGACGCCGACGTGCGCAAGATCGCCAAACGCTTTATCGCCCTGTTCGAGCCGCTGACGATCATCGTCATGGGTGGCTTGATTGGCGCCATCGTACTGTCGATGCTGTCGGCAATTTTTTCTATTAACGATATGGCTGTCTAGCCGCCCAAGGTGTGCCAAGACGCAAGGAAACTTTAGATGCACCCACGTTCCAAGTTGCAGCAAAACCTGACGCGCAAGCGCGGCTTCACCCTGATCGAACTGCTGATCGTTATGGTGATCCTCGGTCTGTTGGCCTCCATCGTCGTGCCCAAGATGTTCGGCCACGTCGATAGCGCCAAGGTCGATACCACGCGCACGCAGCTGACGTCGCTCGAAACGGCGCTCGATGCCTTTCGTCTGGACGTCGGCCGCTTCCCCACGAGCGACGAAGGGCTGGCTGTCATCGTCAACGCCCCTGCGGACGACAGCCCCGGTGCCAGCCACTGGCGTGGTCCCTATTTGAAGCACTTGCCCAAGGACGCCTGGGGCAATCCCTTCCAGTACAAGGCGCCGGGCCAGCATGGCGACTACGACCTGTGGTCCAATGGCCCGTCCGGCAAGGAAGGTTCGGACGACAACATCACCAACTGGGAAGGCGATGACGCTTCTACCCAGAAGTCGGGCAAGTAGCCAACAGCGTGGTTTCACGCTGATCGAGCTATTGGTCGTGCTGGCCATCCTTGCGCTGGCCGTCGCGGTGACGGGCCCACGCCTCCTGGGCATGCTCACGCCCGATCCGGCACGCGACTTGCCCCAGCAATTGCAGGACAAGATAGACCGCATGCGCAGCGATGCGATCTTCAAGTCGCAGGTAGAATTCGCCGTGATCGATTACGTCGACAATAGCCTGACGGTGGACGGCGTACCCTGGCTACCGCCAAGCGGCTGGGAGTTCACCCCGCCGCGCGAGGGCGACCTGCCAGTGGACGAGCCGTCGCCGGCTCTGCCGGACCCGGATCGGATCGGCTTGGAGTTCGCACCCGACGGCACAGCCAAATCGGCGCACTTTATCCTGCATAGCACCAAGGATGAGAACGGCTGGATCTTCGACGTGTCGGGCATGACGGGGCGGTTGAGCTATCGTCCCTTGCATCCAGAGACGGCTGGCTGAGATGTCCATGCGGCGTACCACCGATACCTCTGCTCGACGGCGCATCAGCGGGTTCACGCTGATCGAGGTTCTGGTCGCGCTCGTCATTCTTGGCCTGGGCATGGCCAGCATCCTGGTTGCTTATTCGTCCAGCTTGAATCTGATGCGCGTGTCGCGCGACAAGACGACAGCGGCCTTGCTTGCTCGGAGCAAGCTGGAGGAAACGATCGCTACCAACAATGCCGATATCGAAGGGGATAGCGATGAGGAGCGTTACAACGGCGTACTCTACGCCTACCGCATCACGACGACGCCATTGCCGCTGGTAAGCAAGACGGTGGCGGACCATTTCAAGGACCTGCCGCAATTGGAGGAAATCCGTGTCGATGTGTATTGGGGTGAAAAGGATAAGCAGCAGAATTATGAACTGGTGAGCTATCGCCGCCGCACACCAGCCAATACAGCAGTCAATACGACGGCGAATACAGGTAGTCAAACGACCAATGCATCGCCATTTGGTCCGGCGCCATCCCCTAGCGCCACACCGTCGCCTGGCAATTTATAGCCTATTGGGTTTGCCGCGCATTCGGCAGGCGTCAATTGTGCTAGAATGAACATGTAATTCATACCACCTCCCTCTGGCAGACAATGTTCTGCCGCCTATTTTGCAATTTCTGTCTCGATTCTTTGCGGCAACTCTTGCCGCTTTGTCCGGCAAAATATTGCAAACCCCTGTGTTGACGCGGCAAACCTTTACCACCGTTGCCGTTCCCGTGCATTAGACATCTCTGCAATTCCCGCTTTTTCGACCTGGCACAGCGATTGCTTTGTGTACTGCGCCTAAATCGTACCGATGGTTTTCATCAACACCGGGGCGAATTATCAGGAGTTCGTCCGTCATGCATTCGTGCGTGGCCGA
>Ga0213872_10001650_pt1 | contig 14063 bp, 16 predicted proteins | sample VelepicomBERX_R2_FD_160071 | JGI IMG/M metagenome (GOLD analysis project Ga0213872, IMG submission 160071) | Rhizosphere microbial communities from Vellozia epidendroides in rupestrian grasslands, the National Park of Serra do Cipo, Brazil - RX_R2 | ecosystem: Host-associated > Plants > Roots >...
TATTAAATCTTCTTTTTTTATTAATCCAATAACCGCTTCAAATTGATCCATAGTTTTAATCTCCCTTATAGATCAATTTTATCGTTATTTGAGAACTTTGTCTTTAACTTTCAACAGCTATGGCCCACCGGCCTCTCGATCCCCGGAGTTTTCATAGAAAACGTAGGGTTTTGAAAAAGATCTAATAAAATATCATTTTATGAGCATAATCAAATCTCAATATTTCTTCAATTTCATCTGATGATCATAAAAAATCTATTACATCGATCAACTTACTGAATAGAACGAGATTTTCTCAATGATCTAAAAATATCACCTTGATTATTATTTTGCACTGGTTGTATCGGTTGCAAATCTGTTTTTGATTCTGTTTGCATTGTGCCAAAATTTAAATCTGGATAATTACTAAAATCAATTCCTGCATCTATATTTTCATCATTTTCATCATTTTGCGTAACATTTGTATCGAAAGCTGGTAACAACGTTGGTTCTGCTTTTTGATATACTGGTTTCTGTATTTCTTTTGTTTTCGGATTATTCTGCTTAAGTGCTACATCAACTTTTTGTAAAACTTCAGTAATTTTTGGTTGAGAAGGATTATTTTTAGCCGCATCCTTTGCTAATTCGTCTTCGTACTGTTTTTTAGATTGATATCCCATAATAAAAATTTTATTTTGTCCTTTTACCTGAGATTCTTCTCCTGAATTTTCGATAATAAAATAGGTATGATTACGAATGTGCGCTTCATCTAACGAGTCATCATTACTATTTTCACTCGAATCATCTAGGTCTTCTTCTAAAAGATCTTTTTGAGAAATTCCTATTTTTTTAAGCATATTTTGAATATTAATTGTAGGAACAACATGCATTCCAATCAATTTATATTGAGAGTAAGGAGCTTTTATCATAAATTCCTTATCCTTCATTCTTAAATTTACTTCTTGACTGCTCGAAAAATAAGGAAATGATTTACTCTTCCAAGTAAGATTTACAGTAACTTCTGAACCAAACTGATTCGATAAAAATATTTGCTGTTTATTTTCAGCAAATGACATGTGAGCTGAAATTACAAGAACGATAAAGGTTATTATTTTCTTCATATCTCTTTTCCTTTTTTCTTCTATCAAAATTGCAATAATTCTCCATTTGCAGTAAAAATAACAAATTTCATTACAAACAAGCAATCATTTTTCAATAACATTGGTTCTTTCATTATAAAAATAGATCTTCAATTCGAAATCTCATAAATTTTATTGCGCTCTCATGCAATAATACAAAATGAAATCATAAAATTATTAAAAACACATACTAAAACTTAGCTTCTAGCTTTTATCAATCAATATTAATAAAAAAATAAAAGTTATTACAAAACTCTTGATTTTCAAGATTTAAAAACTTTACAATAATATCAGATAGAATAACGTCCTTATTTTATAAAAAGGAAAAGAAATGAAGAATTTTCAATTATTAGCTGTAGCATTTTTATTTGCTATTGCTGGAACTAATTTTGTTATAGAAGCTAAATGTACTCCAGGATTCTCAGAAGCTCCTAACCGTGGTGGTTGTCACCCTAACTGTAAAAAAGGTTATCACTTAGATCATGGCGGAAAATGTTTAAAAAACTGTGCAAAAGGTTATTTTGAAAGTAGAAATGGTGTTTGTCACCATAATCCAGCAGCTCCTGTTAAACCAGTAACTCCTCCAAGCCCATCTGTTTTAAACAATCAGCTTGCAGATCCAGTAACTGTTACTTTTAGTAATGGCGCAACAGCATCTCTTGCTGGAAACGAAGGTACACCGTCTTTTGTCAATATACCTGCTGGTGTAACATCGATAGCAGCAACTGATAGCGTTCCATCTTCTGCAAATCAAATTAATAATGCTACTATTCCTGCAACATTTACATTATCAAATACTGCAGCTACAGGTGTAACATATGTAGTTACAACAGATAGCAGTGGTGATTTAACAATTATTACTGCGTAATATTTTTTTGCAAACGTATGATATATTACATTGATGTAATAAAAGGAAAAGAAATGAAGAATTTTCAATTATTAGCTGTAACATTTTTATTTGCTATTGCTGGAACTAGTTTTGTTATAGAAGCTAAATGTACTCCAGGATTTTCAGAAGCTCCTAACCGCGGTGGTTGTCACCCTAACTGTAAAAAAGGTTATCACTTAGATCATGGCGGAAAATGTTTAAAAAACTGCGCAAAAGGTTATTTTGAAAGTAGAAATGGTGTTTGCCACCATAACCCAGCAGCTCCTGTTAAACCAGTAATTCCTTCAAGCCCATCAACTCCTCCAAGCCCATCTGTTGTAAACAATCAACTTGCAGATCCAGTAACTATTGATTTTGGTAATGGTACAACAGCATTGCTTGCTGGAAATGAAGGCACACCATCTTTTTTCAATGTACCTGCTGGTGTAAGATTGGTAGCAGTAACTGATAGTGTTCCATCTTCTTCAAACCAAATTAGTGATGCTACTATTCCTGCAACATTTACTTTACCAATTAGATCTATAGGTATGACATATATAATTACAACAGATAGCAATGGTGATTTAACAATTATTACTGCGTAATATCTTTTTGCAAACGTATGATATATTAATAAGAAATTATAGTCCTCAATTTTAATAAAAAGGAAAGTTCAATGAAAAAACTACAAATATTAGCTTTAGCAATGTTATTTGCTATGACAGGTATCGATACTATTCAAGCAACAAAAGGTTGCGAAAGTAAAACACAGGACAATTGCCATGGCGGTTGTGAGTGGAGAAAAAATAAATGTCGTAGCAAAGCTAAAAAAGTAAAAACGTCTAAATCTTCTAGCAAAAGCAATGCGATAATTAATAATGATGATTCAACTTCTTCACCAATAATGGGTGGCAATCCAAGTACTTATGCTCCACAAGTATTTGAGCCTGCTGATCAATTTAATGGTGATGGCCTTGTAGGTAATTATTTTAGTAACAGCCAAACAGCAACAATTCATGATCCGTCAGGAATAAATCCTACAAATTACACATTTAGTAACGTCCAAGCTATTTCACAAGCGATTCGAGCTCAAGGAACACTTATTGGGACATTTAGTAATCCAAACTGGCAGCCATCAACTACTCCTCTTGCTGGTGGTCAAGGACAAACAGTAAGACTGTATGGTAATTTGATATCAAACAACTAAGATTTGCAATAGCTTTAAAATGATTAAGGGCTGTAAGAAATTACAGCCCTTTTTTCATAATAATTTTTAAAATTATTTATTCGATTGGTTCTAAAACTGAATCATCGCTTTTCGCTTTTCTTAAAAATGCTGGAATATCAAGTGAATCAGCATCTTGTCGATGATTTTTATGAGCCTGCATTACATTTTGGTGTTGATTATAATTTTCTCTTTCTTCTTCAACAAGCTCTAAAGCTTCATCACCAGCTCGTTGTAAATATTCATTTCGTTGTAAAACATCGTTCTTTTTTTCCATGGTAGCATAAACAGATTCTGGCTGTAATTGAGCCGGTTGTTCAACTTGCATACCTCTATCCATTGACGCTTGTGAAAAATCAGAAGCTTTCTTAGCATAAGCTGCAGGATTTTCGAATCCAGTAGCAATCACTGAAACAATTACTTTATCGCCCATATTTGGATCAATTACTGATCCTAAAATAATATGTGCACTTTCATTTGATTCATCATAAATAACTGATGCTGCATCATTGATTTCATGTAAAGTTAAACTGACTCCACCAGTGATGTTTAATAAAATTCCACGAGCTTTTTTAATATCCATATTTTCGATTAAATGAGAAGAAATCGCTTGTTGCGCAGCAATACGAGCACGATCTTCGCCCTGAGCACATCCAGCACCCATCATCGCAAGTCCCATTCCCTTCATTGTTGCACGCAAATCAGCAAAATCAACATTAATATGGCCTGGTTGTGTAATAATATCAGAAATGCTTTTTACTGAATGAATTAATAATTCATCAATCATCGAGAATGATTCGATCATCGAGACTGAACGATCAACAACATCTAATAACTTTTGATTTGGAACAACTATAAGCGTGTCGACTTCTTTTCTCAATAAATCAAGGGCCTCATCTGCAACAAGCATGCGGCGTCTACCTTCAAAACCAAAAGGTTTTGTGACAACTGCTATTGATAAAATACCACGCTCTTTTAAAGCTTTTGCAATTACAGGAGCTCCACCAGAGCCTGTTCCACCACCCATACCTGCAGCTAAAAAGACGATATCGGCATCGCCAATTGCTTCCATAATTTTATCTAAATCTTCTTCTGTTGCACGACGGCCAAGATCCGGATTCGCTCCGGATCCAAGCCCCTTCGTAGCTTTTTTCCCTAGCTGAATTTTTTTTAATGCACTCGATAAGTATAAAGCTTGCGAATCAGTATTAGCGACAATGAAATCTATATGATCTAACCCTGATGCTATCATGCTATTAACTGTATTTCCGCCAGCTCCCCCTATACCTACCACTTTTATTGAAACAAGAACATTTTGTTTTGCTTCGATATCTTTATCAAAATCAATCATCACCACTCCTTTAAAAAAAATCCGATACCCATGATTTCATTCTTATAAATATCTTTTGCACTAATGGTCCCTGCATTGAATCCATGGTGCCATTTTTGTCAGACTTCAATGCAAATATTAATAAACCATAGCCTGTCGCATAGATCGGATTTTGTAAAGAATCTGGAATAATTTGGTCTGTTTTCGGCATTCCTATTCGAACTGGCACTGATAATATATTTTTTGCAAGTTCATCAATTCCCTGCAAAAGTGATCCGCCTCCAGTAATCACAAGACCTGTTACCATAAAATGTCGTAATTGATTATCCTGCATTTCATGATGAATCATCATGAATAATTCTTGAGCACGAGCTTGCAAAATAAAAGCTACATGTTGTTTATCTACTAATTTTGTCTGAGAACCTTGAGCAGTTATTACTTCAACTATTTCATCTTTTAATTGAGAATCATCAAAGCCAACATAACCGGCTTCGTGCTTAATTCGTTCTGCATCTGTAATATTCGCACGCAGCCCAACAGCTAAATCATTGGTAAAATGGTTTCCGGCAATAGGAATAACTTTAGTAAAACGAATGGTGCCACTTTGATAAATAGCAAAATCAGATGTTCCACCACCAATATCTAACACTCCAACACCAAGCTTGCGTTCATCAAGGCTTAAAACTCCATCAGCCGATGCTAATTGTTCCAAGACAATATCTTGTACTTTTATTCCAACCATTTCACAACATTTTACTAAATTTTGAATTGATGCAATCGAACCGGTGATTACGTGGACTACAACTTCTAAGCGAACTCCATGTAATCCGATTGGATTTTCAACTCTATCTTGTCCATCAACCATAAAATATTGAGGCAATACATGCAAAACTTTTTGTCCTTTTTCAATCGGCACAGCCTTTGCTGCTGCAAGAACCGCATCGATATCTTCTTGTGCTACTGCAGATCGTTTAATAGGAACTGCACCACTTGAATTGAATGATTGAATATGTGCACCAGAAATACCAATATAAGCCGATTCAATTTCGCATTCTGCCATTAATTGTGCTTCATCGACAGCCTGTTTAATTGATGAAACAGTTTTTGCAATATCAACAACAACTCCTTTGCTTAAACCATATGAAGGAGCTCGTCCAACACCTAAAATTTCAACCTTCTCATTGCTCAATTTTCGAGCAATTAAAACACAAATTTTTGTTGTCCCAATATCAATCGCCGTAATTATATTTGAAAAAACTTTTGCCATTGTCACTCCCCCTTATTTGTAGAAAACAAAATGATTTGCTGATCAAATCTTAGATCGCAAACCCATGTCATATTATTTTTACATGGTCTACCCCGTTTATCTTTGCAAGGCTTATCAGAAATTTGTCCCCGTAAATTTCGACATTGCATAATATCATTTTGAGTTGGAGTAACATGGTATCCAACAAGCAATGATAACTCTTGCCCTTGTTTTTGATCCAACCAAATAGCATGTTTATCAATCCATCGTATTGAAAAATCTTTTAAAAAATTATCGGTTAATGAATTAAAAAATATCATGAGAAGATTAATATTCTTTGAAGTTGGAGTATCATTAAAAGAAATATTCTCGAGCTTTTCTAATTCATTTTGAGCAAAAATAAGTTTTTGAAATATTTTTCCATGCTCGCAAACAACCTGTTCATTATTAATTAAAAAAATTGGATGATAAGCCTGAATTGAGAAGTTTAAATATTCTGGATTTTGCATATCAATTACAATAGATTTTACCGCAGGAAAATGTGACTCTATCTTTGGTAATAAGTTTGAAGGGCTCTTTTGTTTTTTATAAGCCTTATCAATGAAATCTTTAATTTCAAATTGCATTGATCGAGAAAAAAATCGATCAATAACAAAAGTGCAATTATCCGGGTAGACAACTGTCATATCCGGCGTATGCCATCTAAAAAACCAAAAAAGTGCAATAATAGCGGCTACAGCTACTATCGTTCTTTGAAATGCTGTCATATGTCCCCCTATCCAGCAAAAGAATTACTCCTTTTGGTATACAACTTTTTGATTTCAATAGTCAATAATCTCATATTGAAAAGAGAATTTTGTTGCTTGATAGGCAAAAAAAATAACCTGGAATAATTCCAAGCTATTTTATAAAACAATACTATTTTTTATCTTTTGATTGAATGCGCCAAGAATTTGATTGAGTGCGCCAAGAAATTAATTCACGAACAGTCCTTATATCCTCATGAGCAATTTCTCCTAAGTCATCTATATCATCATGAGACAATGCTTCAACTGTTCGTTCAAGTAAATCAATTTCATGCTCTTTAATTCTAATAAACTCTTCTCCTGCTGGAGTTATAGATTCATTAGTGTCTTTATATTTAGCAAGATCAGCTTCAATTTCTTCTTTTCGAAGCTTGGCAATTACAATTTGCTGTTTTCTTGTTTCTGGATCCATTGCCATAACAATCTGCAATTCAAATCCCATAAATATTATAAATATAATTCCAAAACTTAATCGTTTCATTTTTTCCTTACATTTACTCAAATTTTCTTAAACACGTTCAAAATTGCTGCAAATATACATTTATGGAACAAATTACTACTCTTTTTTGTTATACAGTTTTTCAACACCAATAGTCAATAATATTATATTAAAAAACAAATCAAATTGCTTAATAGAAAAAACAGCCCGGAATAATTCCGAGCTATTTTACATAAAAGAGGATATTAAAAAATAATTTTTATATAATTTTCTTCAATTCTAAATTTATTCAAGTTCTCTTAATGCTTCTTCAAAGTTTTCTTGTGCTTGAATAACAGCATAACTTGCTTGCCATAATGGTAAATAAATAGATCCTACTGGTTCTTGGTCATCTGATAATGATGAAATAAATTCAATATCATCACACCATGATTGAAATGAAGTATCAGCTGGATGCAAAGCAACAAAAGCAATAAATAATTGTTGATAAGCTGTTAACCAAGCAATTCCTGCACGAACAATATCTTCATGAGAATTCATTTCAAAATCAATAAGTTGATCAATTGTTGTGGTTTGATTTTCAATAAGCTCAGAGTCCATTCCAATTTGCAAATCAATAATTTGCTGCACTTGCTCAACATTTTGATAAATATATAATAATGCATTTTTTGCAGTCGCTACATCAGTGATTAAGTTTTGATCAACTAAACTCATGCCGATATCATATATTAATTCTTGAAATGCAACTTCAAGTGCATCTTCATCAAAATCTTGTGCTTGAGCCGTAACAAAAAATGCCATTGCTATTAAAAATAATCTTTTAATCATAAGAAACATCCTTTTTTATTTGAAATGGTTTTGACTCTCAGTATGCTCAAATCTTTTTCAATTGCAACCCAATAGAATACATCAAAATTCCTGCTGCCACTGATGCGTTATATGAAATATCAGGACGTCGTTGAGGAAGTAATATTCTTGTTCCCATTTTTGCAACGTCTTGCGAAATCCCAGTTTCTTCATTACCAATAATTAAAACTGCCGGCTCTTGAAATTTGAAATTTGCTACACTTTCAGATCCGCCAAGCGTTGCACAATAAATATGATAACCAGATTTCTTAAGCTCAGTCACCGCAGATTTAATCGATGATGCAATATGAATAGGTAAATGAAGTGCTAACCCAGCAGAAGATTTAAAAGCCGCTGGAGTTAATGTCGCAGCATTCGCACGAACTAAAACAATTCCATCAACACCGGTACAATAAGCTGATCGTAAAATAGCACCTAAATTACGCACATCTTGGATTTCATCAAGAATCACAACAAATTTTTGCTTATCTGGAGTAAACATTGATTGAGAAAATGGAAAATCACCAACAAAAGCTAAAACGCCTTGGTGGTCTTTTGATCCAGCAACATTGTCCAATGTTTCACGAGTTACCATAGAAACTTGAACGTGAGCTGGTATCAATTTTGAAATCGTTGACCAAGATTTAATTGGATTTTTTAAAGTATAAATGGAACCAATTTTAAGACGTTTAGATTGCAAAAGCTCGATGATAGGATGCACGCCATAAATGATATTGGTATACTTAACTGGTTGTTTTTTTTTCATAAAATTCTTTTTTTTGAGAAGTAATCAATTCTCTTAAAGCTTACTTTATCTACCATAGACCGTCAATTTAGAAAAATCATATTTAATATTTTTGAGCATATTAAAATCAATAACAATAAATAGATATTTTTTACATATTTTTTTACACTGAATAAACCATGAACAATGATACTCGTAATCAAATATTTTTTCCCAATTTTTCGACACAACCAAGCTCTCCAAATCTTTTACAAGTTTGGATCGAACTCAGTCGATCTGCAATTCAAGCAAATGCCCTGCAATTTAAAAAATGGTTAGGACCAATCACGCAGATTTCTGGGGTTATCAAATCCAATGCTTATGGACATGGGATAGTACCAATAGCACAACTTTATGAAGAATGTGAAAACATCGCAAGTCTTTGCGTTATCAACCTTCTCGAAGCTGTTGAACTTCGACAACATGGTATCAAAAAACCAATTTTAGTCATTGGTTATCTTGACGCTTTTTACGATTTAATTATCGAACATTCAATTGAAATTGTCCTGTATGACTTTGCAATCGCGCAACAACTCAATAAAATCGGTCAAAAATATAATAAAAATATTATTGTTCATATTAAATTTGATACTGGCATGTCTCGTCTTGGAATTACTGCCGACAAACTTGATGAATTTATAGATCAGATCAAAACATTACCATGTATTACCATCAAAGGTATATTTTCTCATTTCGCAGAAAGCTATGTTACCACAAGAACCCATCAACAAGAAGATATCTTTGATCTTGCAACTCGGAAAAATTTGATAGTTCATATTTCTAACTCCCATGGAAGTCTAACTACAAAATATCAGCATTATCATTTTGCCCGTATCGGGATTGGTTTATATGGCTACCTTCAACGCCATTCACCTGATACACAAAATCTTTTGCAGCCAGTCCTGTCCTTAAAAACAAGAATTTTACAGATTAAAAAAGTTGTAGCTGGATCATTAATCGGCTACGATTCAACTTATCAGGCTGCATCTGATATGACAATTGCGATAATCGCAATTGGCTATGCTGAAGGACTTGATGCCCGCCTTTCTAATTGCGGCCAGGTAATTGTTAATGGACAGCTTGCCCCTATCATAGGTCGAGTTTGCATGAATTTAACTATCATCGATATTTCACAGATTTCTCATTGTAAAACAGGACAAATCGTTACTATCTTAGGAAAAGAAGGCGATATTTCGATCTCTGCCTATGACTGGTCTGCAATTACTAAAGCAAGTGTTTATAACCATCTATCCAAGTTATCCAGCACTATCTCAAAAATTATTACTCAATAATTTTATATACTTCCTTAAAAAAACAGTTATTTTGGTAAATTTTATTACAAAAACCCTTGTTTTGTGATAATTAAAAATGATAATATATTTTCAGATAGAAATAATTGTGTCAAAACAAGCGTTAAATGTTAAAAGGAAAGGAAGTGTTATGAAAAAGAATTTATTATCACTAAGATCTTTACTCTTTTTGAGCATTGTTATGGGTTCAACTTTTGTTATGGAAGCAACTCCTAACTCAAATAAATCTTCTGTATCTGTTAACAAAAAATCTTCAATAAAATCTATTGAAAGAAATTTATCGAAAATAAAAAGAGATTTCCAAAGAGATAATGATGCTAAAGCAGCTAATAAAAAATTAGACAAAATCGCAAAAGAAATTAAACAAGCTATTGCTGAGTTAAAACGAAGCGAAAACCACATGTGGAAAGTTCACGAACGTACTTTAAATAAAAAATTAAGTGAAGTTCGTAAATATGTAAAAGAACATTCAAATAAATAAATCCTACTACTTGCAATACAATAATTCATATTAAAATAAAAGGATAAAAATGAAGAAATTAACAAAATTACAAATTTCAATATTGATGAGTGTTTCAATCAGCTCAATGTCAATATATGCTGATGAAGCTCCTAGCGCTGAAAGTTTAAGTCAGGCTGTACAAGCAGAAATTCAATCTGTAGAAGTTGAAAAAGCAACTTCAGATGTTTTAGCTGATCTTGCTGATACAAATCCTGAAATTATTAATGAAATTATTAAAGATGAATCTTATCTTTCAGGAACTTTTAGTACAATTCGACATTTTGTTGAAAGAACAAATAAAGGAATTGATAAATTAGCTGAAAAAGAAATGATTTCAGAACCAGAAGTTGCAAAATTTGCGATCGAAATAGCTGATGCTCAAGCAGATTTTGATAAAGCTATTGCACGACAAAGAGCAAGACATAAAGAAAATCACCGTTATGAAGATCTTATAAAAAAAGATCTTGAAAAAGCAGAACTCGGTGTTAAAAATTTATATGATAAAGCAAGAACTAGTCTTGTTGAACAAGTAAGTGAAACACCTGCTGGTTGTGAAGATAGCCAAACAAATAGCTAATTCATAATCAATAGTAAATTTAATAGGTCCTGGAGATAATCTTGGACCTATTTTTATTTTTATAAATTTCAAAAACACCTCCATTTACACAGAAAAATAATAATTTCAAGTCTTATAAAAAGAAATTCTTAGCTTTATACTTATAACTCATATAAATATTATTATACAAAATAGGTAGGCATCATGTTCATTGTTGAAGGAAATATTGGAACAGGAAAATCAACGTTTTTACAAGCGTTGCAACGATCTTTATCCCATTCAACTGTTACACTTGAAGCTGTCGATTATTGGCAAAATGAATCCAATGGTCAATCTATTTTACAAAATTTTTATGAATCGCCACATCGCTGGGCATACACCATGGAAACTATTGCGCTTAAAATTCGTATTCAAGAACATATTCAACAACAAAAATCAACGATTCCAAACATTATCGAACGATCGATTTATTCAGGCTATCATTGCTTTGCTCGTAACAGTTTTGAACAAGGTTTTTTACAACAAGTTGAATGGAATATCTATAACTCTTGGTTTAATTTTTTAACTTCGAAAAATTGTTTACCACCATCAGGATTTATTTACCTACGAGCAAATCCAATGCTTTCGTACGAGCGAACAGTAAAACGTAGTCGTGATGCTGAAGAATCAATTTCTTTTGAATACCTCAAACAGATTCACGAAAAGCATGAAGATTTTTTAATCAAAAAATTAAATATTCACCCTTCGATCGCTCAGGTCCCTGTCTTGGTTTTAGATTGTAATTACGATTTATTAACTGATAAAAAGAAATTGCTGGACTATGTTGAACAAGTCCAGCAATTTATACAAACTCATAGCAAAAAAATTGTAATTAATAATTCGATGCAAGAATTAACAATTTAATAGCTTTATCTTACTATAGCTAATTTCATTTAGTTGGTAACAAAAAAACCTACGATTCGCTATGCTCATCTCCGGAACCAGGGGGTGGCGGCGGCCACAAAGCGCTTTTTTAAAAAAGTGGATTAGGCCCACCGGCCTCTCGATCCCCGAAGTTTTTGCAAAAAACGTAGGGTGAATTTATATATAAAACTTAACGAATTATCTTATATCAAAGAATAAATTCGATGCTTACCAACTTTAATAGTCATCCCAGATTGCCATTGCACTTCATGTTTAAATTCAGTTATAGCTTTTCCATCGATTGACACTGCACCAGATTCTATCAAACGCTTACCTTCTGAAGTTGAACTTATAGTTTGTAATTCTTTCAACAAATCAATAATCCAAATCGGATTATTCAAAGTTGCAGGTAAAGCAACTTGTTTTCCTTGAGATAAATCTTTTTTCTGAAATAACGCAATAAAATTTTCTTGTGCTGTAACTGCATCTGCATGAGACCAAAATTCTTCAATAATCCCAAATGCCATCTGTTTTTTAAGATTCATTGGATGCACAGTTCCGCTTGCAACATCAGATTTCATTTTTTCAATTTCCGCATCAGGCTTTGAAAGCAATAAACTAAAATAACGCCACATTAACGTATCAGAAATCGACATTAATTTACCATACGCGTCAGAAGGCTCGTCAGTTAATCCAATATAATTACCAAGAGACTTCGACATTTTTTCAAATCCATCAAGCCCTTCAAGCAGTGGCGTCGTTAAAATAACTTGTGGAGATTTGCCATACTGTTCTTGCAAAAAACGTCCACATAATAAATTAAAGGTTTGATCAGTTCCACCAAGTTCAACATCGGCATCAAGCGCTACGGAATCATACCCTTGCATAATTGGATACAAAAGTTCATGCAATGCAATTGGTTGTTGTTGAGCCATACGTTTTGCAAAATCATCACGTTCAAGCAATCTTGCAACCGTTACTTTTGCACAAAGTTGAATTGTATCTCCAAAAGATAACTTTGAAAGCCATCGAGAATTGTATTCGATCACAACTTTTTCCGGATCTAAAACTCTTTTAATTTGCTCAAAATAAGTTTTTGAATTTTTTTCAATATCTTCACTCGATAATGGTGGACGAGTTTTTGATTTACCTGTTGGATCACCAATACGCGCAGTATAATCACCAATCAAAAAAATAACTTCATGCCCAAGGTCTTGGAACTGGCGCATTTTTCTCAGTACAACTGCATGACCAAGATGTAAATCAGGAGCTGTTGGATCCATACCTAATTTAATTCGTAATTTTTTCCCACTCTCAAGCTTTTTTCTCAACTGACCTGCAGGCAAACAATCTACAGATCCTTGCGTTAAAATTGCTAATGCTTTTTCAATATCATTCATAAAATTCCTATTTCATCACCAAAAGTAAAAGAGATTGAATTCCTTCAATCAATTTAAAAACAAAAATTTCTAATAAAGGACCAAAAATAGAAAGAACCACAACTAAAAATAAAAAGGCGAATATCATAGTTATAAAGGAAATTTCTTGCAATCTTGGCATGTGAAAATAAATAAGATATTTTAAAACCCCAATAATAAAATGAATCACAAACAATATAATGTTTTGCTGAAATATAAAATATAACAAAGGAGCTAATACTTCTTTAAATGATGTCGCGCTCGATGTTAACATAGGTTGTATGTTTTGTGTTTGTGCCATTCCAAGCATAAGCATCATAGCTGTTGCAACACAAATTATTATAATTAAATGCGCAAATGAACGACCAATATATTCAATAAAAATTCGTAATTTATAATAAGAGCCTCGAATATTATCTGGAACTAAAGGAATATATCGCCCCCATCCAGGAATAAATTGAAATGGCAATAGATTCGCAAAAAATACACTCCATAACAACGCTGCAAATCCAAAAACATTAAAATGCTCTAATGGATTTAATGTTAAAAATCCTGATTGTTCTGGGGCATCATCACCAACTTTTTTTGCAATTAAAGATTCAAACCAACCAGCAAAAGTGATAGTCGCAATATATGAAATAAATGCGATAATTAAAATCCGTAATCCAGTGATCATTTCTAATCTCATATCCTTACTCCTCAGGAAAAAAAT
>Ga0213872_10001651_pt1 | contig 14058 bp, 13 predicted proteins | sample VelepicomBERX_R2_FD_160071 | JGI IMG/M metagenome (GOLD analysis project Ga0213872, IMG submission 160071) | Rhizosphere microbial communities from Vellozia epidendroides in rupestrian grasslands, the National Park of Serra do Cipo, Brazil - RX_R2 | ecosystem: Host-associated > Plants > Roots >...
GCCGGCAAGGGCGTGCAGGCCGGCGAGTATCAACAATAGGTTGGCGAATATCGCATGAAGCGCTTCAACCTGCTTTCGCAGCGCTTTATTGCCGGCGTCTAAAGGGGGTATTTTGAAAAGGTTGAACAGCGTATCTCCCCGTACCCAGACATTGGCAATGCCGAGCGCAATGACGCCAACAAGTAAGACGTACAGCAGAAAATGGACGAGGTGCCCCAGCTGATCTAACCGCCTTGGACCGAGCGCTGGTAGCCGAACACCCTCGGCCGAGCGCCAATACATTCGATAGCAGAGCAGCACAGCTAGCAAGGCCCCCGCGCTGATATGCGTGCTCCGAGCAACGATGCGGGGCATCCCGCGGGGAAACCAGTCTATCGACTGGCCCAAGCACCACAGCGCAATCAACAGGCCGGCTGTTATCCAGTGCAGGTGGATCGTCTTGCGGTCATAACGTGACAGTGTATGGATGGTGGATTTCATTTCAGGGCAGCGCCAATTTTTATAAGGGAATTTCATTCGATAAGGGCGCCGCATATTTTAAGGAAGACCGCCGAAATTTACGAGCAGAGATAGGCGTAATCATTCGCGGAATCATTCGTATTTATCGCGTGCGGACATGCATATTTTGCGCATTTAAATACCTGGCTGGGCGATTTTTAAATAGGGTTGGCAATGGGAGTTTATTGCTCATGCCGAAATGTATTGGCGCCGTGAAGCGGCGGTGCCGACCGGTTTAGTGGGTCAGGGTTCTTGGTCGACCAAGCTCGACTTCACCGAATGGGTTTTCACCACCACGGCATCTTTGCTGGAATGCTTGACCGAATACATGACCCCATCAGCCTCATCGCATAGCCTCTCGATGGCCATCTCCGCACCCGGCGGCAAAGTCACCGCACCCATGCTGGCGGTGACGCGCTGGCTGAAGGATTGGAGCAGGCAGCGTAGCCTCGCGTGGAGGCGCTCGAGCACTTCAGTTGCTTCTTCCTGGTTGGTTCTGGGGAGGGCCACAGCAAATTCGTCACCACCCAGTCGGCCGACCAGATCGGATTCGCGCAGGGTCGATGTCATGCAGCGGCTGACGGCGACGAGCAACGCGTCGCCAACGGCGTGCCCCTGACTGTCGTTCACATACTTGAAATTATCGAGGTCGACAATCACCAGCGTGAACGGGTCACCAACGCGGGTACTGCGATATATCTCGAACTGCGACACACTCATAAAATGCCGCCGGCTGCGCAAACCAGTGAGCGCGTCGGTCTGGCTTTCGTCCTTCAACTGCGTCAACAAGGTGCGCAGGTAATACATCAGCAGCGAAAAGGCCACGAAGACGATCACCAGGGATGAATAGGCCAGCGCGGCGTGCCAGAACGGGGCCTCTTGCGGCAACGTCTGGGACAGCGTGTGCATGGAGGTGCTCAGTGACACGCCGACGACGGTGGCCACGAAACCGGCTTCCCCGTACCAGTTCGCCAAAAAGATCGGAAGCAGGTAAAAACCAGCCATGAAGACGTACGGTGGGGTCACCACATCGCACCACGCGATGGACAGCGTCAGTGCCAAGATGCCGCCGTAGCGCGCCCAGCGCGGGGTCGCGCTGAAGCGGAAATGCAGGAGCGCGAAATATTTTTTCAATTGCATATCCACCCTGCGTCTTGTTTTCGCTATGTGCCTATCGGGCACATGGGTGCGCCGGTGTTGTTGAAAAGTTTAGCGCAAGGCCTCCACCATGTATATTACAATTTAGCAAGTTGCATTCTCAATGATAGGCGCGCTTTTCTATTAGAACAAGGCTCGCGGGTGGCGGATAGGGCATCCGCGCCGTTGTAAAGAATATCCGCGCGGGGTACAATCCGCCCGTTTTCATCTTTGGAGTTCTTCCTGTGGACAGTTCTAGTAGTCGATCTAAGGTCGACCAATCACAGGTAAGGTAATCGCGAATTCGTATCTCGCCACTACCTTGCCGACTTGGCGGGTAGTGGCATCCGCGGCCAGCTCTAGGCCGCTTCAGCTGCTTCCCTTGTATATTCCGCGTCTTCTCGCGGCCCCCATGTCGCCACGTATTCGTGCGTGGACATGGACTTGCGTGCGCCCATGCGGGCGGCATGTGACAAGGAGAATAATATGGCAGTAGTGCAAAACATCAACCTGGTATCGCTGTTCGATACCTTCATCAGCCTGACGGCGGCCTTCATTCTGGGCGGCGTGATCGGATTTGAGCGTCAGTACCGTCAGCGCACGGCCGGCTTGCGGACCAACGTGCTGGTCGCCGTCGGCGCGGCGGTGTTCGTCGACATGGCCAACAGGCTCAATGGCCACGAGGCCGCAGTACACGTGGTTGCCTACGTCGTATCGGGTATCGGTTTTCTGGGGGCTGGCGCCATTATGCGCGAGGAGGGCAACGTCCGAGGCCTCAACACCGCCGCCACGCTATGGGGATCGGCTGCGGTTGGCGCGGCGGCGGGCGCCGACCTAATTCTTGAGGCGACGCTTGCCACCGTTTTCGTGCTGGCGGCGAACACGCTGCTGCGCCCGATTGTCAACTCGATCAACCGTAAGCCACTGGATGTGGAGTCAGTCGAAATGACCAATACCGTTTACGTGATTGCTGAACGCGAGCACCAGAAATCGGTGATGGTTCAACTGGAGGCCGAGCTTGAACGTGCAAACTATCCGGCCCGTGATCTCGACATTCATGCCTTTGGCGACAAAGACATTGAAATTGAGGCGACCTTGGCCGCGACGTCGGTCGAGGGCGACGAGCTGGACGCCATTGTCCATAACTTGGCATCCAAACCCGCTGTGAAGCAGGCGTTCTGGAGCCCGAGCAGTATGGAGTGATTTCAGGGGTGGTCAACGCCTGTCTGCGTTGGCCTTCACATCGATCCGCCGCCAACCGACTTGAGCGCCTCGTTGAACGGGATCGTTGTGGCTCTGCCTCCGGCACCGTTTTCGTAGGCAAGGACAAAGACGTTTTCCCTGACGACGATGCAGGCCCGGACCGTCACCATGTCACCGGCCGGAGCGTCTAGGTCTACCACGTCAATCTCAAAAATATCACCTTGATGACGCTGGGAATCCAATCGGTTCAGAATTGCATCTTTCGTTCGCTGCGTAGGACTCGGCATATATTTCATTGCAGCCTCCGTTCGTGAATTCGCTACGCCGACGCAGGAAATGCGCTGCCGCCTCACCATTTCAATCAAAGGAATCGGAGTGCCATCAGGCTCACGCCAGTGGGGACGATTGCACCAAGAAATAGCCGCCACGGATTCATCGAGACGCCTTCAAAGCTGCTTTTCAGGATTGCTGCACCTGCGGGATTGGGCGCGTTCGCGATGATCGTCAGGCCGCCGCCTGTAACGGCGCCAGCCACCAGGGCGACCTTAAATGCAGGTGTTAGGCTGTCGACTAGCGATGCAAGATAGGTCAACGCCGCGTTATCAGTAAAGGCGGTCAATGCGGCCGCGCCGTAGTAGACTGCGTCGGCATCGAGGTTTAGCAGCATCGGCTTGAGCCACCAGGCCTGCATGCCACCCAGAACGACGATGCCCGCGAGGAAGAAGGCCACGAGCAGCGCTTCTTTCAATACCAACCGAGATTGGTATCGACCGTAGGCGTGAGCGAACCCGAGGAAAATCAGGAAGACCCCCATGAAGATCGCGGGGTGATGGGAATATGCGACAAGGGCACCGAGAAACAGCAGGTGCGCCCCAACAATTGGCAGTGGTACGCGGCCGACGCGCGCTTGGCTGGCACGCATCCTGAACAGTTCGTCGCGAAACCGAAGCGCGGCGATGCCCGCGTTGGCGACAATTGCCAGCGCTGCTTTCCACCCAAACGTCGAGAGCATGAAATCCATGTCCCAATGCCACGTTTCAGCTACCATCAATATAGGTGGCGCCGCGAAGGTGGTGAGCGTACCCCCGATGGAAATATTGACGAACAGGGTTCCGAGCGTGGCGTACTTGAAGTGCTCGGACGCATTGCGGCTGAAAATCTCATCGCGCAATAAGATCGCTGCGAGGGTTATCGCGGCAGGTTCGGTAATGAGGGAGCCGGGCAAAGGAACTATCGTTAACACCAGCAGGTAAGTTGCGAGGTTTCTTTGGACTGGTAGAACGCGAGCGCCTCCAGCGATGGCGCGTGCCGCGAACTGTAGGATCGGTCGCGTTCCCGCGATAACCATGATCGCGAACACCAACATCGGCTCGGTAAAGTCGCAGCTGTCAAGATACCGGGTGGCGCCTGCGGAGCCTTCAATAAGGCTCATACCCAAGAAGAGCAGCATCGCCCAAAAACCGAAAACGACTTCCACTTCAGCCAGCAGGCGCCATACGCCGGCATGTCGCGTATGGCGGCGCGCCATGCGTTCAAAAATTCCAGTCGAGAACGTATGTACAATGGCGCCGAGCAGTAACGCTGCGCCGAGAATCTGGGCTGAGGTTGGTGGCATGGGCCGCGTATACGTGACAGGATGTGCGCGGCGGCCCGACCAGCGCGAATCCTGCGGCACTCCTCTGTGCACGCACCCTTGCAAAAAATTATGGCATAGATTACCGACTGATACCAACGGAAGCGGCCGGAAGTCTGACCAAGTCATGGAACGTGAATAACCTCCTGGCGAATTTGCGGAGGCATTCCTTAGTGAAATGAACCAGCGAGATCGGCTGCGCTTGATGCAGTTGTAGGTGCCGATCTCATTCTCGAGGCGGTACTTGCCGCCGTTTTCGTGCTGGCGGTGACACGCCGCTGGGGACCGAATGATTACCGGAGTCCCTTACGGCACGGGGCTAGCCTTCTTCGATGTAGTTGCTGCACATCCTCACGAGCGACCCCAATTCGGGCGAGTCGCGGCGCGCAAGCAGAACATCGCGAACGAGCGCTACCTGTGCACGGCTGGGGATAATCTCGATTGCGCTATGCTCCATCCAGGCGATCAAGGCAGCCTTTAACTCGGGGAGCGGCAGTGTCGCTATTTCCTTTTTAGTCGGTACGCTGCAGTGTAGTGGATGGCGCGTACTAGATGCGCGTAGTTGCGCAGCTCGTATGTTTTCCTCGGGAACTCCGAAGTGGTCAGAATCGTCTTTCATCTCTTGGCTCGAAGGTATGATGCCCTGTAATGATAGCAAACCACTACAGCCTCCAAGGCCTTTGGGTCGATGAAGTTTGATTGAAGTTGGGTTGGAGCGATTGGCGCTCACACTGGCAGTGGCCAACAAAATGCCGCCCCGAGAGGCGGCAAAGTCATTCGGCGTCCGTGTGGAGAGCGCGGACGGCAAGCGAGGAGACGAATTGAAGTATATTGGCCCGAGATGACGGCGTTGTTACCTGTAGTAGGCTGCCACCAATATCGCAAAGACGCCATACAGCGCGCTGACCGCGGTTAATGCCCGCGCGTTGACCGTGCCACGGCGGAACAGCCGCCACAGAAATACAATCGCCAACGCTGTGATGATGCCAGAGGCCAGCAGTGGGCCATCAAAATGCCAGGGGGTGAAGAAGATGCCCAGGGCGCTTGGGATGGTGGCTTGAATCATCATCGCCCCCGAGATGTTGGCTAGCGCCAAACGCTCCTTGCCTTGACGTACCCAGATGAGGGCATTCATGGTCTCGGGCAGTTCTGTCGCGACGGGGCTGAGCAACAGCGCCACCAGATGTGGCGGCCAATTCAAGGCCGTGCCGATGGCCTCAAGCTGACCGACAAAGACATGGGATGCGATCCCGATCACAACGATGGCCAATAACACTTGCAGGCCGGCCCAAGCCAGCGACGGCTCGGTGTCTGAAGGGCGTAGTTTGAGCGGCTCCAGCTCTTCTGCATCGAGCCTGGTGTCGGCATCTTGAATCTCGCACCAGACGTAGGCAGCATATGCGCCCAGGAATAATACGCCCAGCCAGGGTTTGATCGCGAAAGCGACCAAACCGAGTGCGACCTTGACCACAAACACCGCCAGGAATGCCGCCTGATCGCGACTCAAGCGTGCGTGATCAACGCGCACCTGTAGGGACTCCCGCCCCAAACGTCTCCGGTTCAGAAGGAGCGCAAAACCTACCACGGCGTAGGCCAGAGTCGCGAGTACCAGCGGCCCGCCCATCGCGGCACCAACGCCGAGGTCCTTTTGTGCTGGTGTTTTGCCGAACACGACGGCCATGAAGGTCACCGCGCTTTCCGGTAAAGCCGTGCCAAAGGCTGCAAGCACCGAACCGACTGCAGTGGCGCCGAGATTTAGACGGTGGCCAAACCATTCGATGCCGTTGACAAAGTATTCGCAGGCGAGATAAATCGAACCTGCGGAGGCGAAAAACAAGCAGAGTGTGAGAAGCATATCGGATGAGGGCCGGGCGAGCAGGACAGATCCAATGGCGCGACAATGCGGCTCGCCCGGCAGGGTAAGCGGATGTCGGCCAAAGGTCTCGCCTGGCGTGCTGCCTTCGCAGCTCGCTGACCACGCCATGAGGAAATCCTCAAGTTTGTTGACGCGGCCTCCCCGACGGGGTGTCAAGGATGGCTACTCCCCAATGACAAGAGCAGCGAGAGTGTATCACAAGAATGTCGGCTGGCTTCGTATTGCCATTTTGCAAGTCGCTGTAGACGGCTAGTCTCCGCCGGCTGTCACGCTGCACGAAGCGCCTTGCTCGAAAATTTTTGTTGCCGAATCTGTCGAGGCAGAGATATCGGCCACCGGGATGTCGAGCTTGGCCTGCTGCTGGAGCGCCACGATCGCTCTAGTCGAGCGATTTTTCCGCACTACGGTTGGTGTTCTCCCTTTTGCAGAAGGGCGGAAAACTCGCCTTGAATAGCGTCCATTTTATCCAAACCAAATCTCGGGTTCTACGCGAACTAACTCGTGTGGAGCATCCTGCCGTTCACTACTGGGAGAGTTGCATTGTCCCGCCAATTTCGACGAACCACAGGCTGTTCACTGCAACGTTACCATCCTTCACGCCAGGTACAAAATGAGCCAGGGAAAACGCCCGGGTGGCAATAGCGACACATTGTGCCGTTAAGTTACCGCTGACGACGTCGATTCGGTCAACCTTTCCCGTCGCATTGATCCAGACTTTGAGAACGGAGCTGCCCTCCTTAAAACAACTGTCGTCGATGAAAACATCCTCTTGGGGGTAGGGATGGCTGACCAGCTGTTCTGGCCAAAAATAGTCATCGTCGGCTGTCTTGGCGGCGAGCGCTACGGGGTGCGTCGCAATGTCACGACGCGTTGACAGCTCTGCAGCGGGCGCGGTTGGCGCTGCTGATCGGCCATTTTCGTTTTCCTGAGCCGGCGGACCGAGCGGCTCCAACGCGGTGCCGACTTGAACCAAGATAAGTGTTGAGGCCGGTCGGCTCCTGAACAGTATTCTTACGCCCGGGGCCGGGGTAGTAAGCAGCACTACCCCATGTAGTAGCAGAACACCAGCCGCCACCAGCCAATTGCAGGTTCGTTTCCCCATCAATGGTCTACGCCAGAAGGCCGTTGTCGCTATCTCAGTGTGTTTGAACTTCTCGCCAGTACACGCGCTTAAGCGGATTCGTCAATGGCGGGGTTGGTACCTGGGTCGCGTTGGTAGTTGCGTTCGATTGCCGGACCAGCGACACCAGTTTCCCCGTCGGTAACTTAATAATAAGCGGCCGACTGGCCAAGGCGTTACCCAATGAAACGCCGGTGTAGGCAACCGGAGAATTCGGGATGGCACCACCATTTGAATAGTTAATGAAGTATTCGAAACTACTCCCACCCGGCGTGCATGCGTCTGTGCCAGGAATAATGGAGGTCACCGTTAAGACCCCCAAGGCCAGCGAGGGATCGGACACCACTCGTTCACCTGAACTGGGTAAATCGATATACCACCCTTTCTGTGAGCCAAAATTGAATATATTCGCCGAATCTGTCCTGGTGTTGCTCCCCGTTGAGAGCGTCTGCTTTAAAAATTGCGTCCGCGGGCTGGGGATCATCGGCGACGCACTTAAGTCGTCGATGATTCCGTAAATTGTCTGCGTCTGGGACGTACCGATATCGGGACTGCCCAGATACTGGCCAGTGCCAAGGTAGATGAAACGATGACCCTGATACACCCCAATTTCGGGCGCGCTGGTCACCGGTTGCGGCGTTTGATTCGCATCAACCAAGGTGACCAATTTGGTCACCGACCAGTTAGCATCATTGGTCGGGTCGCTTAGGTCAAAGCGCCAGACATTACCGAGCAAGTCGCCGCCGTAGACAAAGGTTGTCGTATTGTCGAGGTCACTATTTGCGACAAATGCGGACAGTTGCGCGAGGCCGCTGGGCGAGGTGCCGCTGCCGACCCCGGTGGAAATGTCGCGAATTAAGGCGCCGTTGCTGGGGTTAAGAACGAAGAGATGCCCCATACCATCACCGCCGCTCTGGCCGGCCGTGTTGCCATTGTTGTAGCCCGAGCTGACAATCACCACCCACTTGTCTGCCTTGGTTTTGACCAGCAGGGGTTTGCCGAAGCTGTAGCCGATATTTTGGCTGACCGCTGCAGGGGTGCTGACATTCGGAAACTCCCACATCGCCAAAGCCCCCGCCGCCGCGTCGCTGTTGACGGATGGGCTGCTCACATTGAGCGCATAATATCCGCGCCCGCCTTTTCCCAGACCGCCGATGAGCATCGTAGTCCAGTTGTTGCCACCGCTCCCACCCAAGGTCGCGCTGAGGTCGACATCGCCCACGATCGGCGTCGCATCCACGTAGTAGAGGTGGCTGAAGCCGGACACAGTCGATAGATTGACTAGCGTGCTGGTACCCGGGTATGCGGCTTGGCGGGTATTGAATAAGATGCCTGGCACATAAGCCCAGGCTTCCGCGCCAGTGCTGGCCGAGAACGCATGGAGCATACCGTCGTTGGCGGCCTGATAGATCATATACGGCCGCCCTGCGTTGGCGGTGGCAAATGCCTGGTAACCCGGGTCGAGGTAGCCGGCTGAAGGGTTGGGAACCACCACCGGTTCGGCATTGACAATGTCGGCCAGGACATGGCTGCGGGTCCGGTACAGCGGCCCTTCATTGGTGCGATCACCCCGCAGGAAATTCAATACCTGGGCGCCGTCCGCCGGACCGGGCGGGGTGACCGGGCTGTTCAGGGCGGCTTGCATGCTGCCGCTCAGGCTGGCCCAGTTAAAGCCGATGCCGCTACTCCCATTGTATGTGCCGATAAAGCGACTGGCCGGCGTACGCTGGTCGAGTTGTCCGGACGCGGAGGGAGACCACACCGGCTGATTGGTCAACAAAGCTCCGCTGGTCAAATCAATGGGGTAGGACTGCAGGTCGCCACTCCACGCCCCCGAAATGTAGCTGGAGGCGTAGGAAAAATTATTCCCCTGAACTACGTTGGCATTGTTCACGGCCACAGCCGCAGCCGCGCCAATACGACTCAGAATGTCATCGACAATGGTGCCAAGGCCGCCGGCGATATTGTTTGAGTTAACAAAGATGCCCGCGCCATTGATGGCGGCGTGCCACATGTCGTCGATGGTGTTCTGGCACACGAAGCAGGGTTGCGGCCAGGAGATGGAGGTATTGTGCGGAGGAAAAAGATTGACAGTTTGTGGATTGGCCAGCGGGGTGCCCGGATTCTGGCTGCTGATTTGTGGTACCGCACCAGGGGCCAACACATAGGTTGTCATGTGAAGATTGGTGTTGGTTTCGTGTGAATTGGGCGGCAAAGGCACAGCACCCGTGGCCAAATCGGTGCGCATGGGTTTCAAATAATAGTAAGCTGCCCAATCTGCCAACGTATCGCCGTAGGCATCGGCGTAGGGTACGGTGCCAAACGGCGCATTGGCCGAATTATCATAATTGGTCGGACTGATCGAGGTCGGGGTGACACCGGTATGATTATTTTTCCAGGGCGAACTCTCGTTCAGATAACCGGGGGACGCAATCACGCTGAAGTTTTGCTCGCAGGCATATTGCACCGGGGCTGGTGCGCTGGCATTGTTGTAATAATTCCAGACGTTTTGCAGGCGCTCGTGCAGCGGTTGGGTCCAGTCGCTTGGCGTGGTGGCAATGCTATAGAGCTTGTTTTGTAACGCCGCCTGATTTGCCAACACGGCCATGTCCGCTACCGGGGCGTTGGGGGTAGTGTGATCCAGGTCCGTCACGCCCACTTTTGCTGCGCCCATGATGGTCAGGCCAACCCCCATGGCACCCTTCAGGCTTAAAAAAGGGGTACGGTAATACTGGAACCAATTGGCGAAGTTCTGTAGTTCGGCCGTATAAGTGCGACCGCTCGGATAGGCCGGCGTCGACGGCTGGATTTGATAGAGAACGCCTTCCCCCGCGTCCATCACACCGTTGTGGTTCGCGTCATTCCACATGTAATAGCTGGCGGGGAAAATCGTGCTGGTGTAGGTGCGCGTGCTGCTGCAACCTGCATTGATGCAAGCCGTGCCACCCGCCACCAGATAGGTGTAAGCGGTGTAGACTTTCGATGTGGTGAGATTGTACGTGGCACCTGTTGCCACATAGGGGTCCAGCCGGACAGCGGTAGGTACGGCATTACCGAAAGCGACGCCAGCGCTGTCGGATCCCAGCCAGGGTTTGTAAGTCACACTGGGATTGTAGTAAGTGGAATTGTAGCCATAGTAGTAGGCGCGCCAAGCCAGGGGGTCTGGATTAGTATTGGCAGGGTCTCCCGGAAATCCCATTTGATACTGGGCAATCCTTGCTCCCAGGCTTGCGGCAGGAAACAAGTAGAAGAAACCGTTGGTATTGGATGCCGTCGTATTGGTGACGTGGGACTCGAGGTACAGCGAGTTAAATGTCGGCAAGAGTACGTCAACATCGACGCCACCAGAGTTATCCAATATGAACATGACGTTGGATTTGGCCAGACTGGTCACGGCGAGCGGCGCGTCGGCAAGCGTGGTAGCCGCGCCTTGGGCGAGCAAGGGGGCCAATAGGAGCCCAATCAGGCCCAGATCATGTTGAGAATGTCGCACGATTTCCCCCTTAATCACTGAGCATTGCTTGAACGTAAGTCGTAGTGTTATGCGGACCGGTGACATGCACCGTCACGCGGTAATACACGGCTGAACTGCTGGTGAATTTCAGTGCGCCAGACTTATTGCTCCCCGTATCTGGAGCGACATCGGCCACGCATTTGGTGAGGACATTGATCACAGGGACCTGCCCGGTGCACATCCGCTCAATCACGTACTGCACACTGTAGCCGGGCGCACTGACGGTGTCGGCTGGTGCGCTGGCCCAAACACTGCTGGGTGGCAAGCCATTGGCATCCCAGGCCAGACCTCCGTTGGCCACGGTGATGGTGGGATAGTATTGCCCCGGAATGAGCGTTTCATGGCTGGTGGCGACGATATTGGGTAAGGCGGCAGCCGCCGCTTCGATGCCGGCGTCGGCCGCTGCACTGGCACCTTTCCGAAACGCGAGATTGCCGGCAAGTAGTACTGATGTATCGACCGATCTGAACATCGCCAGAGCCGCCAGCATCAGGGCAACCAGTGCGACAAGCACGAGGAACAGCACCACGCCGTTCTGGCGCTTACGCTGAACCTTCTGGCTGCGACAGATACGCTGAGGCTTCATAAGTTGGCCCAGATGACGTTGCGCAGCGGGATGATGGCTGTAAATACCCGGTAACGGTAGTTCTGCCAATTTGGTGTTCCAGACAAATCAATGCGTGGCGCAGGGTTAGCCACGCTGTCGGGCCAAAGGCAGGGCCCGATATTCTGTGTTCCGGAGATGTTCGTGCAGTTAGGTTCTGCATGCGCCCGGTCGGGTTCATAGCTGCGCGACACAATGGCCAGACGAATCGCCTTGATCCGTTGAATATTGGTTGCGCTGGGGGTCGACCAGTCCGCCGTATCGCAGGGGTTGCCTGTGGCGGTGGCGTTCACCCAGCATACGACTGTTTGCCCGCCCACGTTGCCAGCTGGGACAGGCGCTGCCGCCACGCCATATTGTGCTTTCAGCATAACAATGTTGTCGCTCACCGAGGTGGCGTTGTTGAACGTCAGCGGATTGGCGGTGCACCCCGGCGCCGCAGCCGTTGTGATCGGATTGCTGACCACTAAGGTATGGCACATGACCTGATATTGCTTGTTGATCAAGCTGCCCATGTCATAAAGGTAGGACTGTGGGCTGATATCGTAGGTGACCCCTGGCGGGTAGCTCAAGGTCTGGTTCGCGGGGTAGGCGCCGATGGTGATGCCGATCGAGTCGATGGCTTGGCTCACCGCGCTGACCTGGGCCATGGTGCAGGTGGTGGGAAGGCCGGCAACCGGGATTGCAGTGGGCGAGGGCGGCACCTGGGGAGTGGACAAGAGCACGATGTCGCCCGTGTTCACTGCAGCGGTACTTGGCGCCTGGGCCTTGATCACGGCTCCGCCCGGTGCCGGTAGTGGCGCGGGCAAGAGCAGGCCAACCGGAATGGCGCCGGCGGCGGAGTCGCTATACGTCACCGTGATTGTGTCGCTTGCGGCAGCGGTCGCAGCGACGATGCGCACGGGGGCGATCGGAGCGTTACTTACCACCCCGTTGGAATACAATGCGCAGGCCAAGCCATTCGAGGTAACAAAGCCATAGCCGCCCTGGCGGATATCGCTGCCGATCAAATACATGGCGATATCGCCATTTTCTTGGGCATCCGCGCTACCGGTGGACACGCGCTTTTGCCCCTCAAAAACACTCACCGATTGCACCATCATCAGCAGCGTAATGAGGGCCACGACAACGCCGACCAGCAATTCGACCAGGCTAAACCCGCTCGTGCGGCGGACCGGTTGGAGTACCCGGGTGTTCAGCGATTCAGCGCGCTTATCCATTGATTTGTGCCGTCTCAGCAAAGCTGTGGATGACGTTTTCCTGGGGCAGTTTCCAGCAGACCGTGACATGCACCAGATTATTTGGGCCGACCGAGATTTGCTGTAAGCTTGCCTGGGCTCCGGGCAAGCGGGTATTGAGTTCTGCGAGCCAACTCGTCACCGCATTGTTGGTCGATGCGGGACCACTCGGGGCACAGGCGACAGTCCCATTCGGATGGTGGGCATAGCTGGCCAGATTCTGGCGATCTGCCCACATCAGCCCCATGATTTGGTCTGCCAAATTGCCCGCATCGGCACGGGTTTTGGAAGCCAGGACGATCTTGACTGCATTGGCCTGCACACCAAGCAGGCCAATAATGCCAAACGAAAAAATAATCAGCGCTATCATGGCCTCTACTAGCGCAATGCCGCGCTCCCGCTTAGATTGACCGTGTCGCATAAGGCACCCTAACAGCTTTGTGGATCGGTGGTTGGTAAAGCCGGGTCGCACATCCGGATTTGGCCGCCCGCTTGTACGGTGACGTTCAAGCAGCGCATTGGTCCGCCTACGGCTCGGCAAGCCCCGCCCGCCGGATTGGACACTGCCACAGTGATCACACCCGCTGGAGGTGGCGACACCTGCCCCAAACCATTGAAGACCACTATTGACTGACTGGGGCTCAATTGCGCATTCGGGGTCAGGCCGCTATTCGTGCGGGATTGCAGCACCTGGGCTGGGCTCAGCACACTCACGGTCCAGTCGGCACCGGTGAACGAGATTTGCACTTTGTTGTTCATCTGAACAGCTGCCTGACGCGCAATTTGCAAACCATTTTGCACGCCTTCGGCTGCGGTACGGAGTTGGGTGTTTTGCAGCCAGGACCCGTAGGCCGGCGCGCCCATCGCAATCAGCAGCAACAGGATCGTGACCGTGATAAGCATCTCAATCAAGGTAAACCCCTTACTTGGCTTAGCCAGCAGTGGGCGCTGCAAGTGCAGGTGGAGATGAAGTTTGCGACTTAGCACTTTGTGACCCATGCGGTGGGGCTCGGAGCACAACTGGCCGAAGCGCCGACGCTGACAGTGACCTGGTTGTTGGATTGATCAATCGTATACACAAAGCCTGCGGTGGCGGTGCCGGTAAGGCCAGTGGCAGTACCTAGGTAACCTTGCCCGCCATTGTTCAGCGTGCAACTGAAATTGAAATACTTTCCGGTCGGATTGGCGACTCCGCAATTGCCGCCGCCAGCGTTTGCATAGCTGCGGTTATCCTG
>Ga0213872_10001652_pt1 | contig 14055 bp, 12 predicted proteins | sample VelepicomBERX_R2_FD_160071 | JGI IMG/M metagenome (GOLD analysis project Ga0213872, IMG submission 160071) | Rhizosphere microbial communities from Vellozia epidendroides in rupestrian grasslands, the National Park of Serra do Cipo, Brazil - RX_R2 | ecosystem: Host-associated > Plants > Roots >...
GGCTACCCTGATGTGCAGCAGGCGCAGCGCCCGTAGCTCAATGGATAGAGTACTGCCCTCCGAAGGCAGGGGTTGTTGGTTCGATCCCAACCGGGCGCGCCAGATGCTTCAAGGACTTACGCCACCTGTGACTTGACCTGTACCTTGGCCGGGATGGCCAGAGTTAAGTTCAATCGACTTCCGGCCAATCTTTGCTTCACAGAGAGGTCGCGCCAAGGCGGAGCGCAGAGTTCGCCTTGATGGATATCTGCCTTGTCCGGCCTACGAGGCAAAGTGGGCGGCGGCTTGTTCGGACTTCGCGCTCCTCGGTCACGTGCCACAGTTCTGCAATCGGCCACCGCACACCTTCGCCTGCAGCACCCGAGTCTGGCGCTCTCAATTGGAGGCGTCGATCGCTGTGCAAGAGCGAGACGAATGCGGGTTTGCTCCGGCTCGCCAACTGGCCATGCGCTGCTAACTTCGCGCTACAAAAATCTCTAAATTGGGGGGCGAAGTTGAACACTGCCTTGAAGAAGGTGCCAGCGGCCGCGCCTGCGTCGTCATCGAACCGGGATCTCATGGACGTGCTGCGCTCGCGACAGTCTCAAGAGATGGTGATCGCGTTTGCCGGTCCGATCGGATCGAGTATCCAGTCCGTCATGACAAAGACTAAGCAGATCCTGACGGAGCTTGGCTATACCCGAGTGAAAGTTGTCAAGCTGAGCAAGTGCTTGAAGGACGCTTTGGACAACCGTCAGGTGCCAGCGCCAGCGCTTCCGTCGAGCAAATCGGGGGAATACGTTCACTACCGGAACCTGCAACATGCTGGCAACGCCTTGCGCGAGCGTACTGGCAACATGTCGGTCTTGGCGGAATACGCCGTCAAGGAGATCGTACTGGATCGACGTTTGAACCAGCTTCCTGATCAGCCGGACCCACCTCGTGTTGCTTATCTCATCGACCAGGTCAAGCGTCCGGAGGAGGTGGAATTCCTTCGCACGATGTACCGAAATCTGTTTTACCTGGTCGCTGTGACCAAGCCGCACGCGCAACGAAGAAGCGCCTTGGAGGAAAAAGGGCTCGACGAGGACGAAATTGATGACCTCATGGAGATCGACCGCAACGAGAGTGAGGAAGGCGGGGGACAACGGCTAGAAAAGACATTGCATCTGGCGGACTTCTTCATCCGCAATGACACCAGCCTTGATCAGAACAGTTCGATCCGGCGCTTCACACGGCTGATCCATGGAGACAAGAGCCTTACACCAAATCGCGTAGAGACTGGGATGTACGCGGCCTACGCAGCTGGCCTGCGCTCTGCCTGCCTCTCGCGTCAAGTTGGTGCAGCTATTTTGAACTCAGACGGCGAGGTCTTGGCCACGGGATGCAATGACGTTCCAGAAGCCGGTGGCGGTCTCTATTCCGCAAATTCGAAAGACGACTACCGATGCGTACATCGGAAGGGCCAAATCTGTTTCAATGATCGTGAGAAGCGCCGGCTTCAAAACTCCATAGGCGAATTGCTTCGTCCTGCCTTAATGGATTTAGGAATTAATACAATTCCTGAGGGCTGGCTCGTAGATGTCTTGAAGAAGATTGGCGAGAAAACGCGACTGGGAAGTCTGATTGAATTTTCTCGTTCGGTGCATGCTGAAATGGATGCGATTGTTTCGCTAGCTCGGCGTGGTGGTCCTGGTATTAGCAAAGCCACGCTCTACACAACAACATTTCCGTGTCATAGCTGTGCGAGACATATTATTGCCGCCGGAATAACGTCGGTCGTATATATCGAGCCATACGAAAAGAGCATGGCTCAATTGCTTCACAAAGATGCCATCAGCTTCGACGAGCCGCAACAACAGGCAAATGCAAACGCCATAGCCAAATCAGAAGGTGCGCCCAATGATTCGGACGACGAGCCAGTGGGAGGCTATCAGCATGAGCGAGTTCAATTCGTGCATTTTGATGGTGTCGCGCCCAGGCTTTTTGCAGCTGCATTCAGAGCCGACAATCGCAAGGAAAAGGGAACTGGGCGATTTATTAAAATGTCGGAAGCCAACTCCCAAAAAGTGCTTCCTGAATATCTTGACGATTATCAAAAGGTTGAGACTGTTGCGGTTGCACATTTTGATGAAATCCTCAATTCGCTTCCGACGCAACAGGCTTGACCAACAAGCAATAGCGATGTATACTTCTTCTTTAATAAGAACCGGGAGAGGGGTGCCGTGTCCGATACACTGAACAATCCCGAGCAATTAAATCTTTCGTTCGAAGACGAGGCTCGAGCGTCTTCTGCAAAGATTTTTTCCTTTGCGGATCATCGGCAACGTGCACAGCCTGAGAAGTCGTCTACGGTGGAAACTAGCGCCGACGAGATCTCCAAAGAGCGGGAGCGGGAGATCCTTGATGAGGTCATCAAGCAGGCAGAGCAACTGCCTTGGTACAAATAATCCCGGACTGTCCGAGCGTTCGCGATCTACGCGCTGAAATCACGGCTCGAATTCGGAAAGCGGCCCAGATCGGGCCGCTTTCCATTCCACCCGGTTCATGTCACCTAGAAGGGGGCCGTCCTACGGGCGGTAGCGGCAGCGCGATATTGTGCAGGTCTCGGATCAAGGACTGCAGCGACGTCTGGTACTGAGCGCCATCGGATAAGTCCACGTACAGCCGTCCGGCCATCTCGTCAGGCAGCATACGAGGCAGCGAGGCTTGCCGAACCACGGGAACAAACTTGGTCGTGCTCAGCTCGCGCATCAACTGGGGCGTCAACAGCATGTGCTCGTAGCCCACTCCGCCAGTACGCTCTCGCGCTTTGCGCACATAGTTCTCGGTGCAGATCAGCAGCACCCGATCGCTGTCGCGCACGCTGTCAGCCATGAACTGTGCGAGGTCCTGACCGGGCTTCACGTGCCACTGGTCCAAGATGACGTCTACACCATGCTTGCGAAGTACAAGGCCCAGTTGTGCGACCCAGGCCTGATGTTCGGGTGAATCCCACGAATAAGAAATGAACACGCGCGGGGGCGCGGCCCCGGGACCCAGCGTCGGAACACGCAGCAGGCCGGCGCGATGGAGAACCTCGGCAAGATCCACGTTCTTGACCGCCCAATGGCTACGATTGACTTCCCACTTCGAGTCGATGTCGAGCTCTTCGAGCATCCTGGTGAACAAGTCGGGGGTAAGCGAGGCGACCGCTGTGTCGAAGGCGAACGTGATGGAGAAGCCGTCCTGCCGTCGTGCGATCTTGGTGATGCGGCCAACGCATGCAGGCTTGTCAACGAAGCGCTCATACGCGAACAGGGTAGGCAACTCCATCAGCTTGTTCAGGGCTGCGTCGTCGAGTTTCGCGAAAAGTTGCTTGACCGTGGGGACCGTGTACTCGAACACGCGGTCATATTCCATCCGCCAGGACGATCCCTCCCAGGCCTGATCGTTGCCCGATATCAGCAGGTTGTAGTGCGTTTGGTGCAGGCTCATTCTTTTCGACTTGTAGAGAGCGATCGCCGAATCATCTGGTGCGTGAAGGCGACGCCACGGACGATGCCGCTGGCGTTCATTTTGCCTTCGGTGCAGGTATGACGAAGCTCCTCGCGCTGAGCAATCGATGGATGCTTCGTCGCAAACTGATTGGGGCGCAGGGATGAGTGCGCCCGCGATGCGCCGTGGCAGTGGCGAGGTCGCGAACCGGTGCGAAGAACCCAAGAATCAGCCTGCGTCACGCGATGAAGACTCGATCACAACGTTCGAATGACTGTCGCCTGGCGACTCGGCGCTCCGCGCCGGGCCTTGCAGACCTTTCCTAGGCCAAAACGCTAGCTGAACTCCTATCGGCGCCCTCGTCTAGGACGGCACCCTACGGCCAACGAATCTCGCCAGCATCGCCTGAGCGCCTTGCTCTTGGACGTCACCGCCCGAATTCGAAGCGTCCGGAGAGATCGTTGAAGCTGCGATACCGGCCGTGTCAAGAAAGGATTCGTGGCGTCTGCCTATCAAAATTGAGAGTTTGCGATTTGGTGCAAGTTTATGTACTATCGCAAACAAATGAATCAGATGCCCTACCGCACTCCCGGCCAGTTCATCGAAGCGTTGCTTATGGAACGCGGGTGGAACAACCGCATCCTTGCCGCAGTGCTGGAAGTCGAGGAGACGGGCATCAGCAAGCTAATCTCCAGCAAGAAGGCGGTCACGCCGGAAGTGGCAATCTCTCTGGAGGAAGTGTTTGGCGTGCCTGCGGAGCGGTTCCTGGAGCTTCAGCGCAACCTGGATCTGGCCAAGGCACGCATCGTCACCATTCCCAACCCAGCGCGTGCTGAACGAGCCCAAGTGTTCGCTGAACTGCCAGTGGCCGAGCTGATCAAACGCCAGTGGATCAAGGTCGATGACATTCGCGACCTGGACGCAGTGGATCAGGCGCTCAACGCATTTTTCGACGGTCAGAACCCGAGCCAAATCGCGCGCACGCCGCATGCAGCCAAAAGGACCTCAGCGGGCGAACAGGCATCGTCGGCGCAGCTTGCTTGGCTGTATCGAGTTCGGCAGATCGCCAAAGAGCTGCTGGTACCTAAATATCAAGAGGCTGCCGCGCGTGCCGCGCTCCCCAAGCTCCAGGCCTTGCTAAGCGCCCCCGAAGAAGCTCGGCATGTGCCGCGCATCCTCCAGGAATGCGGCATCCGATTTGTCGTCGTGGAGTCGCTCAAGTCGTCCAAGATCGACGGCGTCTGCCTCTGGCTGGACGAGCACTCGCCCGTAATCGGCATGACGATGCGGTTTGACCGCATGGACAATTTTTGGTTTGTGCTACGCCACGAGCTGGAACATGTGTTGCGGGGGCACGGCAAGGTTGAGCCCTCGCTCGACGTGGATCTCAATGGGGACGTTGTCGACGAAGAAGAGAAGTTGGCCAATGCGGCGGCTTCTGAGTTTTGCGCACCTAAGGCGCGAGTCGACAGCTTCATCAAACGCAAAGCGCCCATCTTTCCAGAACGTGACTTTCTGGGGCTGGCGAAGGTGCTCGGCGTGCACCCGGCGCTCATTGCCGGACAGATTCAATTCAAGACGGGCAGGTACGACCTTTTCCGGTCTCATCTGGCGAAGATTCGCGATCGCGTTTTGCCCAGTGCGGTTGTGGATGGCTGGGGCGATGTTGCCCCGGTGGGCTTGAGCTGAGGAAGCAGCATGACCAAGAACGAGCGACTGCAGGCCCTGATCCATCGGTACAAGCAAGAAACCGGAGAGAAGGCCGTCGACATGGAACAGGTCGCCGACTGGGCGATCCGCCAGGGGGCCACGCTCCCAAAACCCAAAACCGCACGCGAACTTTTTGCAGCTCAGTTAGCCGACGCGGCCCGCGCTGAGTACCGCGTCGATTCCAACACGGGCTTGTCCTATCGTGCGAACCATGCGCTGCGCAACAGGACGCGCGATGGCAGGCAAATGGTTCTGTGGGTTGACATGGAGGATGCCACTCGTCCCCAGATGCTGTGGTCACTCACGGACCGCAGGCAGCAAATGGTAGGGGATGCAGTGCACCTCAAGATCGACGAGATGATCTGGAACAGCAAGCATCCCGATGAAGAGCCGATTCAGCAGGACATGGATTTCAAGTACGACGTGGAAGAGCGCTTGAATTCGCCAGGTTATGGTACCGGTGAAGCGGCGTAATCAGCATCTCGGTTCTGACAGGACGCGCCTGTGAGCGGCTGCCGCGCACGGACTCCCAATCCCATCAGGCTGTCCCGTTGAGATGCGCGGCTTGAGGCTGCGACCTGTCGTTCTGGATCTGACGCCGGAACGACTACCGCCACGGTCAGTGTCAGAAGGACCCCTTCCTCGTCCCCATCTTCAAAATCTCCGGAATTCGCATCCCCGCCGCCGCCGCGATCTTTATCACTGGCCCCAGGCCGATAGGCCGCCGCATCCGCTCCGGCTGCCGCATCTGATAAATGTGGCTTGCGCTCGCCTTGGCCTCGCGCAACGCGTCCATCTGGAACTCCAACCCCGCCCGGACCTTGATCGCCTCGACGGCTCTTTCAAGATCCGGCCAGCGCGCCAATTCGCCAAGCGCAGGCATCTCAGTTACCAGATCAACAAGCAGCGTCGCAAACTGCACCTCTCGCTCAGATGGGCTGACGACCACCTCCTGCTCTGCCACACCGTCCCCCTGGCGCCCCAGCAGGTCGGCACCGCAGTGGTTGCAGAGCCCCGCTAAGACAACGCCCGCCTGGCTACCCAACTTCGCACTCCTACACCCTGGGCAGAGGCCTTCGAGCTTGCGCCCGTGCCGATGGCAGTGCCCGTACATCTCAAAATTCCAGAGCAGCCGGTCGTATCTCGGCCGCCCAGCCTCGAGATCGTCGCGCCAGCATTCCGAGCACCAGACCGGGCTCTTGCGAACATGCTTGCGCAGACTGATCGTGTGATCAGCCCAGGGCATTCCAAGCACGCCCACCGACGGGACTCCGGTCAGGCGCGCCAAGCGTGTCGCGAAGAGCCCCGGCGTCGCACCCCAGTAGGGTTTGTATCCGACCTCCATGGCGTAGCGTTCGCCCTCTATGGGCGGCAGCGAGCGGACGTAGTCCGTCATGTCGACCGGCGTCACACCGTGTACCGCGGCGAGCCGGCCCACGTATCCCGGCAGCGACTCGCACTGGTCGGTACCCACGCCGATTGGCTCGAGGCCCGACAACAGCACGCGCGCCGGTATGGGCGTTGGCGACTTGCGGAAGTTATGCATGACCACCTCCAATCAGGCCGCCCGGTTCGCTGGGCACGGGATCCCGCGTCGGACTGCGTAGGCCGACACCCTTGCTCGGCGCCTTGCCCGCGACGGCCGACTTGGACACCGAAACGGGCCGCGCTGCGCCGGACTTCCCCAACACCAAGTTCTGGATGCGCCGGTCAGAGTCCCGTGACAGCAACTCTTCGCCAGTGTGAATGTCTGCCACGATGCGTTTGATCGCCATTCCCGACAAACGCGTATGGCGAAAGTCCTCGATCCTTAGATCACGGCGCCCCTCCATCTGCGCGCGAGACAAGGCCCGGGCGCACCAGTCCTTCAAGATTCCCGCGCAGCCCACCGCGCCAGCGTAGAAGAACTCGATGTGAGTCCGGACGTCCGGCACGATCTCCGCACCGCTTCGCTTCAAAAAGCCTTGGACGCAGCTGGCGAAGTTGTTCTTGCCTTCGGCATCGTCAAAGCCATACCGCCCAAAATGAACCACCTCAGTGCGCCGCGCAAGCTGGGCGGACACCTGCAAGTGGATGAGCAATTGGTAGGTGCCAATCAGAACGAGCTTGACTCCGCAGCTCTGCGCGACGGACTTGAGTACGTCGTACTGGTCACCGGCGCCGCCGGCGCGCGCGCCCATGAGAATATGCTGCGCCTCGTCGATGAACCAGTATTTGAGGCCTCGACGGCGGACCTCCTCGACCAAGCGAAGCCGCAGGGCCGCCGCCGTCAACGATTCGCCGACATGCTTGAGCTGCTGCGCCCGAGTTTCTGGCGTTGGCCGTCGGTCATTGACAAACGGATCGCCGATGGCCTGCAAGGCATCGTGGTAAAGCACCTTCCAGTCGAACGCCCGGTGGCCGCTGGCGATGGCCACCGTCGAGATGACCGGGACATAGTCGCGATCTTCAGCCATGGCCGGCTGCTCGCGCGCCAGAACGTCGGCAAGCAGCCGGCTGGCCAGCGTCGACTTGCCGACGCCCGTCGGACCTACGAGGCAGATGAGCTCGTAGCCCTGACCATGATCGAGCAGGAATTTGAGCTCCGCGAGCGCTTCGAGCTGCTGGGCATGTTTGATGATGGTCGCGCCGAAGTTGCCGGCCGTCTGCGACGGTGCGGCAACAGCGGCCGCTGTCGTTGTGGGGGTCAAGCGGTTGTCCATCAGAAGTCCTCCAGCTGCTTGATCACGATTTCCGGCTCGGTCGAATCACCGTCGTCGTCGGCGATCGTGGTGCCAGACATCACAGGCGCGCGGTACGCGAACGGCTCCTCGTCCTCTTCCCAGTCCGCCGGAAGAAGCGCAGCCTCACGAGCGTGCTGACGTTCCTCCGCCGCGCGACGGCGCTCGACCAGCAAGAGCTGCTGGGCGATGACACGTTTCAGGAACTTGATCAGCGTGGTGTCGGTTAGGCGCTCCTTCTCGACATCCGAGCGACGGCGGCGCCATTCGGTGCTGACCTCCTGGAGCTGCTTCTCGGTCAGGCCCCAGACCAATTTGGCGTGGCGCGTGCAAGTCAGGCGCAGCCACTCCCCACCGGCGTAGGCAAAGGCCACGCCCATATTGGACGGGTCATAGCGGACTGCAACGTCTTTACCCAAAGAGGCCTGCAGCTTCGCCGAGTTGTAGTACAGGTAGTTGATCTTGACCCCGTCCGGCTGCACCCGCGCCGTGCCCTTGCTGGTGGTCGGGCAGGTGTTGAAGATGAAGTTCTTGTCGTACGGGATGAGACGGATATCGTGATGACCATACAGCGCGAGCGAGGTCTCAAAGAGCGACCGGGGCGAGTAGAGCAACTCGCGATGAGGGAGGTTGTCATACTCGTTGAAGTAGTATTCCTCGAGCAGACCGTGCAGCTCTGAGAACGTCCAGACCGCGAGACCGTTCGGATCCACTGCCTTCGTCATCTGTCGGACGTGTTTGCGCAGTTGCGTGTTGCCCCTCAGAACGTGCAGGAGATTGGTGTTTGTCGTGCCAAAGAGCCGCTCGATCTGCGACCCGTAACGCGGCTTCCCCGGCGGCCTATAGAGCAATGTCACGTGGTAGATCGCGCACAATGTCTGCAGCCAAGTGCCCTTGAATTCTTTGCCGCCGTCCAGCACGATGCTCTCAGGCAAGCGCCCCCAGCGTCGCACGCAGTCACGCAATACCCCCATGACGGACCGATAGCTGGGCGGGTCATACGTCAGATGGATGGCGAGCACACGACGGCTGTGGTGGTCGATCATGAGCGTCAGCCAGACACAACCCGCTTTGTCCACACTATTCGGAAAGATCGTCACGAGGTCCTCCGGCGTGTGGTCGATGTGGGCGCGCTGCCAGGCTCGGTCGGGCGTCATGGCCAAGCTCAACTCGGTCGCCTCGATGCGAGGCTCAAGCCCGTAGGCCAGCTTGTCACCCCCGCGCGCGCGCGCCACCTGATAGGCAGGCATCTTGCGAACAAACTTCGTGAACCATTTCAGGCTGGGGGGCGGCAGCCCCCTCTCGACGCAGCGTTCATGCAGAAAACCCCACCCCGTCTTGAAGCGGACGTTATCGGCGTTCAGCAGGTGCTCGTGTGCCACAGCCAAGGCCAGATCCACGACGGCACCGATCAGCCGCCCTGCGCGGTGGCCAGACAAGCCGAAACGCGGGATCAGGCCGACAAAGCCGTTGCCGTGACTCTTCTGGGCCTTCTTGAAATCCGATAGATAGCGGCGCACCGTGCGGCTCTCGGGCGCGCGCGCGCGACGATTCTGGAGGTACGGTCGGATGAGATCCAGCCGGCGATTGGCCGCCTCGAGGTCTTTGGGTCGAGAGCGACGAATCAGTGCATCGACATAGTTGTCAGTGACAGGCTGAGGCGCAGCCTGGGTCACTTGAGTGAGGTGGCCTTGATGCGCTAGGCTGCGCAGCGTATCCAACGGCATCTGCTCGATCTTGCCTTCGCGTTCGATCATGGCCTGCGCGGTCCCGATGCTGCGGATGCGCCAGACTTGGCCATCCCAACGCACGGACCTGCCCTCCGCCAGGACGACCTGAGGCGCAAGCGGACGCGGCTGCGTATCCGTTGACGAAATGCAAGCCAGGTACGAGCGCAAGGTCTCTTCGTCGCGGTAGAGCCAGCAGCCCTGGGAGTCGCTGATGCGGCTCGCTTGCCAGTCGAGCGCGACCTCGCTGCGGCCGATCGCAAGAAAGACGTGATCTAACGTGACGGTGTCGGGCCACTTGTCGAGGATCGATTGAATCGTGGCGCGGGCCAGACAGTTCACCGCGCTCTTGATGTTTGCGAGGGCCGCCTCGTAGCCCGGGATGTCGAAGTCGGCCCGCAGGTAGTCGCCGAGGAACACCTTGTTGTTGAGCTCGATCGCATTGAAATGGGCCTCGGTCCACAGCTCATGAGCGATGCCCATCTCCCCGGCCGCCGCTGCTGCGGGCGGGCAGGACCAGCGGCCGTCGGCCTGGACGAATAGCTCAGGATTGCTGACGGCACGCTTGTGAATGAACTCGAGGCGCTTGCACTCGATGAGTGCAATTCCGTCGCGGCGGATCACCAGAAAATCCGGCGTCTGCTTATAGCCACGCATGCGTCCGTTGCTCTTGTACTTCAGCGTCAGCGCCGGCGGCTGTTCCAGGTAGAACAGCACGTCCGGGTCGTGCTCCAGAGCCAGAATCGTCGGGAGCTCGAGCGTGGCGCTTTCGAAGCCGATGGTCACGCCCAATTTTTTGCTGGGGTATCGGCCCGACATGCTGCGCGGCGTGCTTCGCACACGCCGGGACGGCGCTTTCAACGCCGCCCTCAGGTAGGCGCGGAGTTCGCGCGACGCCTGCAGCCGATCGAGATTAGCCCAGAGCTCAGCGAGCGAGCCGGCTCTGTATGCAGGCAGGTCATCGTCATCGAAGACGGTGGGTTGATTGATTTCCATAGTTGCTCTCCTCTTTGCAAATGCCCGATGCCGGGCAGTACTGCGCAAAGCGAGCGGCAGCGCCGCCCCCTCAGCCTGGGCAGGACACGTTGTCCGAGGACAACGGCCATGACCAACTGATGGGAACTGAGGACAACTCAGGCGTGAAAGGCGTCCCGGCGCAGCGCGCGTGTGCGCGCTTCGCTTGCTAAATGCAAAGAGGGGAACTAGAGTCGAGGCAACTGGTCAGGAAACTAGTGGCGGACTCAAGGGCTCAAGCGCGACGGCAAATCGCGTTTGGGCCCTCTGCCTTTGTAGGCCTGGTTTTTGGCGCTACTGCGTCACTTGCGCTCCTTTCTCTGGATCACGTGCTGATCCAGGGAATCCAAGTAATCGATGAGATCGCTGGCCCGCGCGAACAGACCCTGGCGATGTGGAATGCGAATCACCTTGAGCGCCAGCTGACCGCGCTCGACGCTGCGCTCCAGCGCTTCAGCAGTCCGAAATCCAAGAACTTGAACAAGGTCGTCGCGAGTCAAAAGCGGGCCATACGTCGCCAGCAGGCTGCGCCGCACCTCGTCCCGCGCTGCTGACATTGCCACTGCGGTGGCGCACTCACCGATCTGTTCGCTCTCGTCCATACCGGCAGTCTGCGGTCCAGCCTTGGGCCGATCAAGAGCGATTCGGCAGGCCGAGCCGGCAGCCTCCGTGCGTCCAACTCTTGATTTCGCGCACGAAATTGTGTGCGTGGATTTGTTGCGTCACGAATTCAATTCATTGCCTCGAACGGACGTCAAAATTGATCTGCCAAAATTGGCGGAATTGGATGGATCCATCACGCGGTCGCTTGGTGCGAGATGCGGTTCGAAATTTTTTTTGCGACTCGTTGCTGAGAGCCGACAGGTCCTCATGCGCCACAACCAGACGGAACATGCAAGCAACGTTGGCCTGCCTTCGAATTTCCGGGCTGTTGGAGCGTCGGCTGGCAGAGCACTTGGACTCGGTCACGTACGAGGTCGAAATTGACGAGGGCGGCAAAATCAACCTGGCAGGCAGCGCCAAGGCGAATAAGCGCACGCAGAAGCGACTGAGAGCAATCACGCCGATTCAGGCACGCGTGCTGGTCTCGATGCTCAAGACGGATCGAGCCCACCTCCCTCGTGCGGCCTCGCCGCAAAGTGCCAGCGATATCGCATCTCAGCTCGGCTGCGGCCGCACCACGGTGCAGGCATGCCTAGTGCCGCTGCTCAACGCGGGGCTCGTGCGCAAGACAGAAGTCGCGGACAAGCTGAAACCGGATAGGCGCGTTCCCGGCTATACCCTTGGCGAGGACGGCTTGGCACGTGCGTGGTGGTCGAGGGACGCGTTGCGGAAGTGCGAAACCGAGCTCAAGCGCGTCCTGAAGAAATTCGTTAAGCAGCCGAAGTTCCTTCAGGACCTTGTGGCCGCTGATGCAGAACTGCAAAGCGAGTGGGGCGCCAAAGAGCCTGCCTCGCCGCCTTCGAAAAACCTGCGCGCGTGGGCTAAGCGCCCAGTCCCCAGGAGTAGACGAACCGCAACGCCGTAGGCGCATCGCCAGCTCCACCCGTTGTCAAGGATCTGGAATCCGAAGTTGCTCAACGCCGACGTATCGTCGACATCTGACGGAACTTCAACGGTTGCTTCAAAAAACAAGGCCCCGGACGAATCCGGGGCCGCAAAGCTCCGTCGTCTTGCCGACGCCGGAACTCCTGCTCAGGGAGGAAAAGCAGGGAAGTGCGGCCGAGACCACGCTTCAGTGGATCAGTCTACCAGCGCGAATGCCGCGTTTCGGTGCTGTCGACTGATGCGTCGTCCTCCTCGTCAATCTCTAGGCCGCTGCGCCGGGATGCGATCCGCCCAGGAGACATTTAGCAGCTGGAGGTCCACGACAATCCCGAGGCGATGAGTACGGCCGACGACCCCAGCGAAATTCGACTCCACCAGATTGCCAAGGCCATTCAAGATCTTGATGAGATCGTTGTGGCCCTGCTGACTTCGCCCTCCTCGTCAAAGCCATGGCAAAGACTGCTTCGGCAGTTGCTCCACGAGGTCGATCGCCGTATGCAGGTTCTGCGCTTGACTATTTCGATGGAGCGAGACGACTCCGAGATCAGCGCCGCCGTTCGTGACCTCCTTGCCGCGCTGCGGCAAGCTCGGTCTTTTGGTGCAAGATCACGCGCCGACCAGGCCACGAACGCGGTGCTCCTGATTGCGCAGGAGTTGGGGCAGTCCATCGACAAATGGCGGCATCACGCTACCGACGGCTAGCGGGACCTTGTCGGTGAGGTGGTGTTTGATGATGGCGCTGCGTGGATGAGGTGGGGCCTGATTGGCAATCGCACTGCTCAACGGGCGGCTTCGTCGCGGTCGTGGAGGTAGCAGCGCCGACTCAATTTTTCGGCACTGACACAATCCAAACGCGCGCCTCACCGGGCTGGGCCCAGTCATAGCCCATCTGGTACAGGATGCTGCCGATGAAGTTGATGCCGCGCGACGACGGGGAGTCGAACCAGGCGTCCACGAGCGCTGCATCAGTCGGGAAATTCGTGGCCGGCCGGCGTGGGCCGTCGGTTCGAACCGCGCCAGAGTTGCCTGGCTCGCCGCCGCGGCGCGGCCAGGTCAGCAGCGTGTAGAAGGGCACGTCCCGGGACCGCTGCGGGGCGCACATCTTCATATCCTTGAAGAGCTGGCTCTTGGTCGCCGAAGACCATAGCCGAACGTCAAAGCTGATGCACTCGGCGCTTGAGCTCCCGCCAGTTCTGAAGGTGCTCGGCGACACGGAAGTGATCGTGATGGCCGCGCGCGGATACTGCTCCGGGTGCTGGTCGTTCGTGATGGGGAACTTCTTGAAGATGCCGTCCAGTTCCGAGCCGGCTATGCCCGACCCGGCCGCAGGCGCGGGCCGTTCGGACGCAGGGACCGGGGCGGTATTGAACAGTTTGGCGGAATCCTGTTTCACTTGGGAAATAGCCTGCTCGGCGGATGCGCACCCGGTGACCAGCCCGGTCAAAAGAGCGGACGCCAGCGAGTGGCGAACGAGTGCGAGCGCTAGGTTCGTGCCGTGCAAATGCCTCTCCCAAAACGTTTTGAACTGGCTTGCCGCATGGATGGCCGGTGCCGTGGTCACATGAGATTTAAACACAGTAGAGCGATGGACTGTAGATCAAAAACCGGTAGTCCGTCACTCTCGGCCGGGCTATGGGTACACAACACAAGGAGGCGAGCGCTAGGCAGCGCATCGCGTCGAACATTCGCGTGCTGCGGCAGGCGCGCGGGCTGAGCCAGGAAGATCTGGCGGAGTTGGCGGGGTTTCACCGCACCTTGTTGACGACGGTGTAAATCTGCGTCTATTTGATGGCGAGGACGCGCATTTTTCTTGAGGTGTCGGCGCTGCGAACACGGACGCGCGGGCCTGCGGCACACCACGGCGACGGTGACGCCGGTGA
>Ga0213872_10001653_pt1 | contig 14045 bp, 13 predicted proteins | sample VelepicomBERX_R2_FD_160071 | JGI IMG/M metagenome (GOLD analysis project Ga0213872, IMG submission 160071) | Rhizosphere microbial communities from Vellozia epidendroides in rupestrian grasslands, the National Park of Serra do Cipo, Brazil - RX_R2 | ecosystem: Host-associated > Plants > Roots >...
TGGGGGAAGGAACCGGAGCCGCCTTGGCAATGCCAATTCTAGAGGCAGCCGCAAAGATTTTATGCGAGATGGCCACCTTCGAATCGGCAGGTGTTTCGCAGACGCTGAGCTCCGAACTCCAAACTCCGAACTCCAAACTCCAAACTCCGAACTCCGAACTCCAAACTCCGAACCCCGAACCCCAAACGGTGAACGCTGAACGATGAACGTTGAACGCCATGCACTCATGACAGGTGTTCGATATCAAATGAACATTTTCTGTGGTGCTTTGATGTTCCTGACTCGCATCCCGGTTGGAAAACGGTACGTGTTTCGCTCTGAGGATTTGCCTCGTTCGACCGTATATTTCCCGGTTGTTGGTTTGCTCATCGGTTTGCTGGCGGGGTTAGTGCTCTTTTGTGCTGAGGTATTCTTGCCGCCGGTCTTGGCGGTGCTCTTGTGCATGGGAGTAACAGTCTCAGTGACAGGCGCGCTCCATGAAGACGGATTGGCCGACGCGGCAGACGGGCTGATTGGCGGACGTGAACCGCGGAGGCGTCTGGAGATTATGAGGGACAGCCGGCTCGGTACCTACGGAGCCCTCGCGCTCTGGTTCTCGCTGACCGCAAAACTGTTCCTCCTGACGACGCTCCTGGAGCAAGGCGTTTACCTGGCCATCTCCGCGCTCATCATCGCACACGGACTCGGTCGTACCGCTACGGTAGCGCTGCTTTTCAGCCATCAATATGTGCGAAACGATGAGTCGAAGGCGAGCCCGTTTGGCAATAACGTAACGCTCAAGGAACTCATGATTGCGCTCGTCGTACCGGTCATTTTATCGGTCCTGCTTTTGGGGAGCAGAGCCATTCTTTTGCTTATCGTCGCGGCAGCCGCAACTTGGGCGGCGGGCGCGTATTTTAAGCAGAAAATCGGAGGAATCACCGGCGATTGTCTCGGAGCGGCAAATCAACTGGTTGAACTCGGTTGTTATCTATCGCTCGTGGTGCGGTTCTCGCCGGTTTGAAACAACATGATTCTTACGTTTATGCGGCATCCGCCAATTGATGAGAGGGCTGAGCGGTGTATCGGGCAAACCGACGTTGCACTCTCGCCGGCGGGTTGGGCAGCGCTGCTTCCTCTTGCGGAGAGGGCTTGCCGCCTGAGGCCGGATAGAATCCTTTGCAGCGATTTACAGCGATGCCGGCTTCTTGGCGAAACGATCGCAGCCCGTCTTGGTCTGGCCGCGGAACCGAATGCAACCTGGCGAGAAGTTAACTTCGGCACATGGGAGAACCGAACCTGGAGCGACATTCAGGCAACAGAGCCTCGAGTACTTGGCGAATGGCTGGCAGATTTTGATAAGGTCTCTCCACCAGGCGGGGAATCGTTTCAGCATCTGCAGGCTCGGGTGCTCTCAGCGATCAAGAGCCAAATCACAGAACCGCAAAGTGAAAGTAGCACGGGCGTCTCGCCCGTGGTCCCAGAAGAAGGTAGCATGGGCGTCTCGCCCGTGGATTCGAACTTGAACACAGGCGAGACACCTCTGACCCAGTCACACCCACGGCCACATTATCTTGTGGTGACCCATGCCGGTGTTATCCGGGCGGCAGCGTCAGCCTTTTCGGGGGTGTCTCTCCGCAACGCCTTTGAACGTGCGGTGCCCTACGGCAGCCTTACCAGCTTTAGCTGGGATGGAGGCAGCTGGAGCCCTCTTAGATTTGCCGTAGACATTGAACCCCTTGCACAAGGTCGCATCACGTGAACTCCTTTCTTCACTTTGTACTCGGCGGGAGCCGCAGCGGAAAGAGTCGCCACGCTGAGGTCTTAGCGACTGCTTCCGGATTGCCAGTTTGTTTCGTTGCAACTTATTCCACAGAAACGGCGGATGAAGAAATGCGGGCTCGCATCGAGCAGCACCGGAATCGGCGTCCAAGCCAGTGGAGCACAATAGAGAATCGTTTCGATCTGCGAAACCAAGTCGTCGAGAGCGAAAATACCCTGCTGCTCGTGGACAGCATCACCCTGTGGCTCTCATACCATCTGACACAGGGCCGTACCCCAGAGGCGATCCTGGCTGATCTTGAAGAGACTCTTCAGATTGCGCGCGAACTCGGGCGCGCGCTCGTGCTTGTGAGCGACGAGATCGGACTGGCGCCCGTGCCTGCAACGCGCGAAGGAAGGGTTTTTCGCGATCTATGTGGATCTGCTAACCAGGTGATAGCCCGGCATGCCACCAAGGTGGAGCTCGTCGTGGCGGGTTTACCGTTGGTTTTGAAAGGAGGTGGGCAGGCTTGACTCAGGCTTTCCATGGTGGCCGGGTGTTAGATGCGGCGCGCGAATTTGGTCTGGCGCACGAGTCCGTGCTCGATTTTAGCTCCAATCTGAATGTACTGGCTCCGGCCGTTTCCACGGCAGAATGGGAGCAATGGGCGGGGGAGATCACCCGATATCCCGAACCTGATGCCAGAACGCTTGGACGTCGGTTGGCGCAACTATACCGATTGGACGACGACTACATTCTTCCGACGGCGGGCGCTGTCGAAGGGCTTTATCTTGCCGCCAGACTCTTCGCGTCCTGCCGCGTCGCGATCGTGGAGCCTGGATTCAGTGACTACAGCCGATCTTTTGTCACCCTTAACTGCGAACTTGAACACATCATTTTGCCTCGGGAATTATGGCATGCTCCGGCCGGCGAATGGGCGCATTTGCTCGAACCGTTTGATGTGGTGGTCCTTGGCAACCCGAACAATCCCACAGGCTCGATGCAGACAAAAGCCGAGTTGCGTTGGCTTCTCGAAAGAGACTGGAGCCGGCCGAAGCGCTGGATTGTCGACGAAGCGTTCATTGAGTTCGCTGCAAACCATGAGGAGGAAACGCTGCTTTCGATTATCCGGGAATTTCCCTCCTTGATCGTTCTGCGGTCGCTCACGAAGAGCTGGCGGATTCCCGGGTTACGGGTGGGATTTTTGGCTACGGCCGGATCTATGGAACGCCTGCGTGAAATGCAGCCTCCCTGGAGCATCAATGCAGTGGTGCAAGCGTGGGCGAAATGCTTCCTCGTAGAGGAACGGCACGTGCAGCTCTTGCGAAGTTTAGGAGAACTTCGGGAAGCGAAGCTCCAGTTCGAGGCACAGTTGCGTAAGATTCCGGGAATTAGCGTATACCCCGGAGCGGCTAACTTTCTGTTGGTGGAGCTGTTAGAACAGTCGCTCGGCGCTGACCATCTTTACCAGCAGTTGGGTCGTCGCGGTCTGCTGATTCGGGTGTGCGACTCGTTTCGTGGTTTAGCTGAGGGGCGCTTCATCCGCCTCGCGGTTAGGACGTGGTCGGAGAATAGCCGACTCGCTGAGGAGCTTTCTGCCGTTTGCGCGGAACTGATCCGGAGAGCTGCATGAAGGCAATTTCGATTCTTGGCACTTCTTCAAACAGCGGAAAGAGCTGGTTCGCGACCGCGCTCTGTACGTTACTGCGCCGAAAAGGAGTTAGCGTTGCGCCATTTAAGGCGCAAAACATGTCGAACAACTCTTTCGTCACGCTCGACGGGGGCGAAATCGGGCGGGCGCAAGCCGCCCAAGCCGAGGCCTGTGGGCTCCGGCCGACAGTTGAGATGAATCCAATTCTGCTTAAACCGTCCGGACGGCTCGGATCACAGCTCGTGCTCTTAGGGCGCGCGACGGAACACGTCGGGTCAGCCGAGTACTACACGTTAATCGAGAAACTCTGGCCGATCGTGTGCCAAACCTTGGAATACTGGAAGCAGCGGTGTGACCTCTTAGTTTTGGAAGGTGCCGGGAGCCCGGTCGAACTTAACCTTGTGAGTCGCGATATCGTCAACCTGCGCCCAGTCCAATACTTGGACGGCAGGTGGGTGCTGGTGGCCGATATTGAGCGAGGCGGCGTTTTCGCCCAGATCGTCGGAACCTGGAATCTACTTAATCCTGATCATCAAGCACGTGGGTTAGGTGTTGCCGTCAACAAATTCCGCGGAGATCTCTCGTTGTTTGCTGAAGCGCCGCACTGTTTGGCGGAAAGGATTCCGCTGCCCTATCTCGGCGTTCTCCCGTTCTCGTCGCAACTCCAGCCTGAGAGCGAAGATAGCCTCTGCCGAGAGGCGGAAGAGCGCGGTGACGGAGACACGGTCGGCTGGATCCGTTTTCCCCACCTTTCCAATTCGCAGGATTGTCAGCCATGGCTCATGGATAGCGGCGTTCGCCTGCGATGGATACAACACGCTCACGATCTCGACACGGCGAGAATCGTAATCCTGCCTGGAACCAAAAATACTCTCGCAGACTTGCGCTGGCTCTACGAGACCGGCATCGATCAAGGTATAATCCGGGCTGCCCGGCGCGGTGTTCCTATCGTCGGGATTTGCGGGGGATATCAAATGCTCGGCGAGTCGGTGCACGATTGCGAAGGAGTCGCTGGTGACCAAGGTTTCGCGCCGGGATTAAACCTGTTGCCAATCCGCACAACTTTCTCGAAGACGAAGGAGGTCGTTCAGGTGTGGGCTTCGTGGGGAGGGGAGCGATGGCAAGCCTACGAGATCCACATGGGAACGACGTTGCAGACCCGTCCCTGTGCGCCCTTGTGCTCAGTCGAAAACGGTCGGGCCGCCTGCCAGGAAGGTTGTCAGGTCCGCAACGTTTGGGGTACTTACCTGCATGGGTTGTTCGAATCCTCCGCCATTCGCTCAGAGTTGGCGAGGCGCGCAGGATTTTCGAACTATCGATCCGCGACGGTCCCTTGGCGGGAACATCTCCAGCGGGTCTATGATGGAATGGCGGATATTTTGGAGGAACACCTGAACCTGGAACCGATCTGGAACTATGTGGCGAGCTGAGCCTTCTCAGATTTTAGCTGCGATCATTCTGGATCTCCTGGTAGGCGATCCGCGCGGCTGGCCACACATTGCTCGTTTGGCCGGCGCACTCTCAGTGCGGTACGAAGCCGTTTTAACCAGGAGAGTACAAAGAGGCGTGATGCTCGGCGTCGTCTTCTGGATACTGGTGATCGGTACAATATTCTTCGGCTATGTGATTACCTATTGGCTCTGCGAGAGGCTTGGTGCAACCGCGACGTGGCTTCTCAATACCCTTATTATTTATCAGGCGGTTGCCTTGACCGATCTGCATCGGCACGTTCAAGCGATTTTGCAGCCACTGGCGGCGGGTGACCTGGTAGAGGCCCGTCTCAGACTGGCCCGGATCGTCGGCCGAGATACCGAGAGTTTGAGCAAACCCGAAATCAGCCGGGCCGCAATTGAGAGTGTGGCTGAGAGCCTCACGGACGCAATCGTGGCACCCCTGTTTTGGAGTGTAATTGGCGGTGGTCCCGGGGCGCTCATTTATCGCACCGCGAACACTCTCGACTCGATGGTTGGGCATCGAACTGACGTCTACGAAAAGTTCGGTAAAGCGTCAGCTCGGATTGATGATTTCCTCAATTGGGTGCCGGCCAGAATTTGCGCGGTCTTCTGGTGTCTTTTCGATTCTACGCGGCGCTGGGGAGTGATCCGCCTGGAAGCCGCCGCCCACGCAAGTCCAAATGCAGGCTGGAGCGAAGCGGCGATGGCTTACGCTCTAGGTGTGCGCCTAGGCGGCGATAACTATTATGGCGGGCAATGTGTGCGTGGTCCGGTGTTTAATCCGTCCGGACGCGTCGCGGGTACCGCGGACATCTCCAGAAGTCTGGCCTGGATGTGGCGGATCGCCGGTTTCTGTGCGGGATTTTTGCTCCTTGTCTCAATCGTTCTCTCTTGTGTGCATCTCAAATGAACACGTCACCTCCTAGACCACGCCTAAAACAAGGCGCGTTCCAGATCTATACCGGCGAAGGCAAAGGCAAGAGCACCGCCTCAATGGGACTGATGCTCCGAGCTCTCGGCTGTGGGTTCCGCGTCTACTATTTGCGCATGATGAAGCCTCGCTGGAAGACCGGCGAACTGGCCATCTGTCCTGGTCTACACCCGAATCTGACGTACAAAAACGTCGAACAGGACTGGATATTATCAAAGAGCAAAAATATTCCGGAGCACGTTGCGGCCATGCAAGCTGCGCTCTGCGAGGTCATGGACGAGCTCGAGCGTCTCTTGGTGAGTGCGGAGTACGATCTGGTGATCGTTGACGAGATCAACTATTGCATTCATCGCGGCCTGATCCCCTTGGAGAGAGCCATTGCTCTGGTTGAGAAACGTCCCGAGAACGTGGAACTGGTTTTCACCGGGCGATATGCCGCCGAGGAATTAATTCAACGCGCCGGAGTGGTCACCGAAATGCGGAAGATCAAACATCACTTCGACACAGGAGTTCCCGCACGAAGGGGTATCGAGTTCTGATGAAAGTATCCAGTAAACGCCGAGAACGCTGGGAACGCCGAAATCGCCGAAAACGCCTGGTCGGCAACTTCTCGGCGTTCTCGGCGATTCCGGCGTTCCCGGCGTTTACGATTTAGACTCCATGACCACCGCTCCATCCAACGGATTGATTCTGGCCGGAATGCAAAGCGGCGCCGGGAAGACCGCGGTGACGTGTATGCTTCTGGCCGCTCTCGCCGAACGCGGGCTCGCGATTCAGCCATTCAAGGTCGGCCCTGACTTTATCGATCCCGGATACCATACGCGGTTTGCGGGCGTGCCTTCGCGGAACCTTGATTTTTGGCTGATGAGTGAGGCCGGAATCATTCACGAAACGACGACACACGGCGCAGGTAGAATCTCCATCGTTGAAGGAGTGATGGGCCTCTTCGACGGAAGCGATGTGAAATCCGACGAAGGCAGTACCATGGCTGTGGCCAGACTTCTCGGTTGGCCCGTGCTGCTGGTCTTGGCGAGCGCCGGAGCAGGGCGGTCACTCGCCGCCGCACTCCGCGGCTTCGTAGCCGAGGCCGAACCTGGCCTGATCGCCGGTGTGATCTTGAACGGCGTCAGCGGCCGTAGCCATGCCGACTATCTGCGCGAGGCAATCGCCCCGCTCAAGTTACCGGTTCTCGGAGCGATTCCGGTCTGCCCGGAGTTATCCTGGCCGGAGAGACATCTAGGCCTGCAGGCAAATCAGGAACGCGGTTTTCCGGCCCCAAAGTACTTTGCGCAGCTGGCTGAAAGGCATCTTGATTTATCCGCCATCCTCGCATTGGTGGATGGCACTGCCCTGGAGGGCGCTGCTCCGTCAGCGCCGCGAGGCGAGCCCGCTCCTCGCTTCCCGCCGGAACCTGCACCGGCGGGAAAACAGGTTCGAATCGGATTGGCGCGAGACAAAGCCTTCCACTTTTATTACGAAGCGAATCTTGACTATCTGCGACACCTCGGCGTTGAAGTGCTGGAGTTCTCGCCGCTAAACGATTCGAGGCTGCCACTTGATTTAGATGGACTCATCATCGGAGGTGGGTTTCCAGAGGTATTTGCCGAAGAACTCTCACAGAATCAGGCCATCCTCACAGAGATCCGTTCAGCGATTGCCGATGGTTTGAACTGCTATGCCGAATGTGGAGGACTGATATTGCTAGCCGAAGAGCTCGTCGGTCAATCTGGACGACACTTTCCGATGGCCGGGGTGATTCCCGGCTCGGTGGAAATGACGCCCGAGCTTCAGCATTTCGGGTATTGTGAGTGCTTCAATCTCGCGCGCGCTCAAAGCGAAACATTTCGCGGGCATGAATTTCATCATTCACGCTGGACCGCTGAACCGTGGCTGGCGAATCTTTGGGCGGTCCGCCGGAAGCGACTTGGTTCAACGCGCCCGGAAGGGTTTCAAAAAAACAATCTCCACGCGTCGTACGTGCACCTTTACTTCCCCGGAAGTCAGGCTGTGCTGCGGCCGTTTATGAACCAAACCAGAATTGCGGCTCTATGATTTGTTGTGTTGGCGCCGGGCCAGGCGACTTAGGTTACTTAACCCAACGTGGCCGAGAATTGATCGAAACGGCCGACGTAGTAGCGGGTTTCACGACGGTGGTTGACCTGGTCAGGCCGCTCACCCGGGGAGAATGCAGGATCGTCACCATGGGTTACAAGGACCAGGTGAACAGGCTGCAAGCGGTCGCTGCGCTGCACCATGAGGGTGCTAAATGCGTCGTCGTGTTTATGGGAGACATCCACTTTTCCGGGTTTCAATTCCTTGAGCGAGTTGAACGTGCCTGCGGCCACCCGATAGAAACGGTGGCCGGGATTAGTGCCGCGCAGATCCTGGCTTCCCGTTGCCGGGTGTGCTTCGATGAGACGACTTTTATCACTTTCCATCGACGCGGTGATATTGCGCCTTTCCAGGAGCATCTTGTGCATGCGCTGCAGGACGACCGGAACGTGATTGTCATACCGCGCCCGTGGGATTTCATGCCGAAAACGATTGCCGCTTTTCTGCTGGCCCGCGGCCTCCCTCCGGGGCACCCGACGGAGATCTGGGAACGGCTCACGCAAAACGAGGCAGCCTGGTCGGGAACGCTGGCGGATTGCTGCGGTGACTTTACCGACATGAGCATGATGCTCATTCGTACCCTCCATCCGATGCCGAGCCAGTTGGAGCCGGCAGGGTCGAGCTCCCGCGCCTCCAGCATCGTAGGAACTGTCGCTAATCCGCAGCCTGAGGGCGCAGCTGTGCCGCGATCAAAATCGGCCTCGGACTACGACATTGTTATCGCCGGACATGGGAGTCGGGATCCGGAAGGGATCCGTGAATTCGAACGTCTGGTTCAACTCGTCCGGCAGCGCGCTTGCGGGCGGCGGGTGAACCACGGTTTTCTCGAATTCGCCGGCCCGACTATTGATGAGGCGGTCCGCGCCAATATTGCGGCGGGAGCACGCCGTGTCGCGGTTGTGCCTGGTGTTTTGCTCGCTGCCACCCACGCGAAAAACGATCTGCCGAGTGAAGTTCTCGCACTGCAGCAAGAGTTCCCTCAAGCGAAAGTGCACTTCGGGGTGCCACTCCAACTGCATCCGTTGGTCCTGAAGCTAATGCGCGAAAGGATAATAGAGGCTGAGGCGCGATCCGAGAAGCTGCTGAAAAGATCGGAAAGTTGCCTCGTCGTGGTTGGAAGGGGCACCACCGATCCTGACGCTAACTCGGACGTATCCAAGCTTGCGAGAATGCTGGAAGAAGGCCTCGGGTTCGGCGCTTCATTCGTGTGCTATGCCGGAACCGCAAAGCCGCTGGTGGCCGACGGGCTGAAGCAAGCGGTCCGGCTCGGATTTACGCGAATCGTCGTTGCACCTTTTTTCCTGTTTACCGGGATACTGGTTAAGCGGATTTACTCGGCAGTAACTGATCTCGCGGCACGGCACCCGGAGATCGAGTTTTTGAAGTGTGAATATCTTGGAATTCACGAAAGGTTGGCAGATGCGCTGCTCGACCGGGCGGACGAGAGTATTACTGGAAGAGCTACCGCCAACTGCAGCCTCTGCAAATACCGGGTACAGATTATCGGCTATGAAAGGGAGGTCGGTGCCCCGCAACAAGGTCACCACTTCCACGTGCGCGGTAGTAGCATGGGCGTCCCGCCCGTGATCCCAGAGCCTAGTAGCAAGGGCATCCCGCCCGTGATTGAGGACGTTCACGGGCGAGACGCCCATGCTACTACGCCTCACCCGATTGAATTGGAAAGCTTTCGGATCATCAATGCCGGCCGCGATTGGTCTGCGATCCCGGAGCCGGAACGGGATATCCTCCAGCGTCTGGTTCATACGAGCGGAGACTTTAATATCGTTGACGAAGTCTTTATTTCGCCGGGAGCGATTCCTGCCGGGATTCGGGCGTTGTCGCAACGCGTACCAATCGTCACGGACGTCGCGATGGTGCAGAGCGGGCTGCGCCGAAGCCTGCTTGATCGATTCGCCATCGATACGGTTTGCACTGTTCATGACGAAGAAACGAAATTAATGGCCGAGACGTCTGGAATGACCCGGTCGGCAACCGGCATCAGGCGGGCTTGGATGCGCTTTGGAAATAACGTTATCCTGGCAATCGGCGATGCTCCGACCGCCGTCGAAGAAGCGGTACGACTGGTTAACGCGCATCAGTGGCGACCGCACCTGATCATCGCGCTTCCTGTCGGTTTTGTCGGAACCGAACAGAGCAAGGAAAAACTGAGACGCTGCGTTTCGGTGCCGCGGATCACTAACCGCGGGACACGTGGAGGATCACCTTGGGCAGCGGCGGTTGTCAACGCGCTGCTCATGCAGTTGGCGAACCAGGGTATGCGCAAATGACAAGCCCAGGATCAAATCGCAACATTAATGCAATCAGTTTTGACCTGCAACAACGGGCCGAAAACGGATTGAAACGCGGTTATACAACCGGTACGTGTGCGACGGCCGCCGTAAAGGCGGCTCTGTTAAAACTCGTCTGTAACGAGGCGCCTCCAGAGGTGAACGTGACCCTTCCAGATAGCCTGCAGTATCTCACGATACCAATCGATCGAATCTCGGAAGAGGCAGGCGGGGCGGTTCGAGTGGACGTCATCAAAGATGCCGGCGACGATCCAGACCAGACCCATCGCGCGCGGATATTCGCAAGGGTGAGCCGCAATCAAGAGGGCCGAATCGTATTTAAACGTGATAGAGGAGTCGGTGTTGTGACGCAGCCCGGACTTCAGCTCGAAGTGGGCGAACCGGCGATCAATCCTGTCCCGAGAAAAATGATGATCAATGCCGTTTACGAGGTGCTCGGGGAAGGAGATGGGTTGGGAACGCCGGAAGCGCCGGGAACGCCGGGAACGCCGGAAGCGCCGGGAACGCCGGAAGCGCCGGGAACGCCGAGAACGGCGGGGACCGCTGGGAATCCGGGCTTGGGATTTGATCTGCAGATCGGCTGTGAGAGCGGCGAGGAGATCGCCAAACGCACTTTTAATCCACGGTTAGGGGTCCAAGGCGGGATCTCTATACTCGGCACAACCGGAATTGTGGAACCGAAATCGACAGCTGCGTTCCAGGCTTCGATCGAAGTCTATGTGAGCGTCGCGCTTGGTGACAATCCGTACGAAATTGTCGTGGCGCCCGGGAACCTTGGCCAACGCTTCGCCCGCAGCTATCTGCAATTGCCGCTCAAACGTGTTGTGCAGATGGCGAACTTCATCGGCTTCACCTTGAAATGCGTCGAGCGGATCTTAAAGGAAAATGGGCATCAGCTTCCCAAACTGTGGGTCGTCGGTCATCCCGGCAAACTCGCCAAGATTCTGGACGACGTTTTCGATACACATTCTGCGCAAAGCAGCAGTGCGGCCGGTGCTGTTTGTCGTCTGGCGGATCAGCACGGCATCCCCGGGGCGCTCCGGGAGTCGCTGGCGCGATCGAGGACCGTCGAAGGTCAGATCGACATTCTGCGACCAGAGCCATTCGCAGCGGAGTTCTGGTCTCTGGTCGAGCGAAGCATCGCTACGCGTATCTCCAGTCTGCTGCCGAGCGTTGAGGTCGTCTCTGTACGGCTGTTCCAGATGGATGGCAAACCACTCGGGGAAGCACTGTGACAAGAACCGGAACATTTTTTGGAATTGGGGTTGGCCCGGGTGAACCCGGGCTGATTCCCGTCGCGGCCTGGAACACGTTGAAAAAGTGTCAGGTTATCTTTGTTCCGCGGGCCAGTACCATGAAGCATTCGGTTGCCCGTCGTTGTTTACCGACCGACGAAATACCGCAACATCATTTTCGCGAGGTAGAATTCTCTCTGGAAGCGGATCGGAACGTTCTCTCGGCGCATTACGCGGAACTTGCGGAGATCATTGCCAAGGAGTTATGTGCAGGACAGGATGTCGCTTACCTCACCCTAGGTGATCCGCTCACCTATTCGACTTACATCTACACGCTCGCAGCGTTACAGGATCGGTTACCAGATCTGCGGCACCGTACTTTTCCCGGCGTGACGAGCTACTGTGCCGTGGCTGCAGCTGCGGGATTTGCGCTCGGGGAGGGGAAACAGCACATCCTCATTTTACCATGTCCGACTCGAATGGAGGAACTCCGATCGATGATCGAGGCGCATGACACCGTCGTGCTGATGAAGATCGGGGATCGACTGCCGGCGGTGTTAGACCTGCTCCGGCAAATGGGGATAGCCCATCATTGCGTCTTCGGTAGCCATATTGGGATGGCTGACGAAGTTCTTTACGCGAATGTTGCAGAGATGGATCCCGAGAAAACTCGAGGCTATCTGTCGACCCTCCTGATCCGGAAAAATGGAATCGAAAAACGCTGTTCAGGAGCTGAACGATGAAGGTTTACTTTATTGGTGCAGGACCTGGAGCTGCTGACTTAATCACCGTTCGCGGTGCGAAAATCCTCGGCCGTGTTTCCATGGTGCTCTATGCAGGGTCGCTGGTCAGCAAGGAGATCTTGGTTCATTGCCGGGCGAACGCTCGCATCATCAATACCGCTAAACTCAGTTTAGAGGATCAGGAAACTCATTACGCGCATGCTCGTGATCACAACCTGGACGTAGCCCGCTTGCATTCAGGTGATCCGTCTATCTACGGTGCAACCGCTGAACAGATGCGCAGGCTCGATCGCCTGGGAATCGAGTACGAGGTCGTTCCGGGCGTCTCTTCATTTGTCGCGGCTGCCGCTCTTCTCAACACCGAACTGACCAAACCGGAAATTGCCCAGACAATCATCCTGACGCGAACCGCTGGCCGAGCTTCACCCATGCCTGAAAACGAGTCGCTGCAGGCGCTGTGCGCTCATGCGACCACCATGTGTGTTTTTCTATCTGGTGGGCAGTTGTCCCAGGTTGTGGCCGAACTTCTCGTCCACTATAAGCCGGATACCCCGGTGGCACTCGTGCACAAAGCGACCTGGCCACAGGAAAGGATCTGGTTTGGCTCACTCGGCAATGTCGCGGATGCGACTATGCAGCAGGATTGGGAGCTCTCGACTTTGCTGATTGTCGGCGAAGCCTTAAAGCGGGAGCCAGGAACCGAATCGCGCCTCTACGCTGCCGATTTTTCGCATCGCTACAGGAAAGCCAAAAAGGCAACTGCATGACGGCCCATTTTGAACGCAACGACATCACCACTATATGCGAGACGGTACACTAGGTATCTGGGTCGTTCGGAAGGAAGCTGAGAAGCTCGGCCGATACCTGGAAGTAGGTCTCGGAGGCCGGCTTGGTGGTCTGGATTGTGGCGCCGAGACTAATCGCGACGCGTTCGCGTCTCAGTACGCCGCTTCTCGGCAATGGGTTCTTGTGATGACGACTGGGATCGCCGTTCGCTATCTCAAGGAATTTGTCAAAGACAAAAGCACCGATCCAGGCGTCGTGGTGATCGATGAAGGATGCCGATTTGCAGTCTCTCTGGTTGGCGGCCATGAAGGTGGAGCGAATTTTTTAGCTTACCGTGTTGCGAATCTGACCGGAGCCGTGCCGGTGGTCACTACCGCTACCGAAGCACTTAAGCCGCTCGTTGTCGGGCTTGGGTGCCGCAAAGGGGCTCGAGTCGACCAAATCGATGCTGCAGTCCGGCGCGCTCTCCTGCAGGTTTCACGAGTGCAAACGGAAATTCGCGAAATTGCCACTATCGACCTTAAAGGTGAAGAACGCGGCATTGTAGAGTGGTGCGAGCGAGCAGGCTTACCATTGAGAGTCTTTCCCCGAACATTGATCCAAGCGCGGCCATGGGTGACGACTGCCTCGACCTGGGTGCAGGAAAAGATCGGTGTAGTTGGAGTATCCGAGCCATGTGCTCTGCTGGCGACCTTCCGCGGGCGGCTCATCCTCCCCAAAACAATTACGGATGGTGTTGCGGTGGCGATTGTTGAGGAGGCTCCGGGCCTATGAGCTCGAGTGGTAAGCTTAACCTTGTCTCAGTCGGCCCGGGCGCGACAGATTTGATTCCTCCGCTTGCGCAATCCGCGCTGTGCGCCGGCGAGGTGATTGTCGGCTACGAACTGTACCTGACCTGGATTAAACCTTGGATCAACGGCAAGGCAATCTATGCCTTTCCACTGACCCAGGAACGCGAACGAGCGCTATTCGCCATCCAGCACGCGCGGAGCGGGCATAGTGTTTGTCTGGTCTCGAGCGGTGATGTCGGGGTCTATGGCATGGCCGCGGTTGTTCTCGAACAGATGGCCGAGGACGACACTT
>Ga0213872_10001655_pt1 | contig 14036 bp, 14 predicted proteins | sample VelepicomBERX_R2_FD_160071 | JGI IMG/M metagenome (GOLD analysis project Ga0213872, IMG submission 160071) | Rhizosphere microbial communities from Vellozia epidendroides in rupestrian grasslands, the National Park of Serra do Cipo, Brazil - RX_R2 | ecosystem: Host-associated > Plants > Roots >...
GGCGGCGGTTGCACGCCAGCGCCTGCACGATCTCGCGGCTGCGCTCCGGCGAAAAACGCCAGTCGGTGGTGAACGCGGCCAGGAAGAACTTGGCCTTGGTGCCGGCCAGGGTCTTGGCCAGGTCGCCGTCGTGGGCGCGCGCCGGATCGAAATAGTCCAGCGCCTTGGTAATCAGCAGATAGGTGTTGGCGTCGAAGTATTCGCTGAACTTGTCGCCCTGGTAGCGCAGGTAGGACTCGATCTCGAAATCGACGCCGAAGCCGAACTTGTAGTCGCCCTCTTCTTCGCGCAGCTTGCGGCCGAACTTGTCGGCCATATCGTCATCCGACAGATAGGTAATGTGGCCCACCATGCGCGCCACGCGCAGGCCGTTACGCGGCACCACGCCGTGCGCATAGAAGTCGCCGCCGCGGTAATCCGGATCGGACAGGATGGCCTGGCGCGCCACGTCGTTAAAGGCGATGTTCTGGGCCGACAGCTTGGCGGTGGAAGCGATCACCACGCAATGGCGCAAGCGGTCCGGGTACATGATGGACCAGGCCAGCGCCTGCATGCCGCCCAGCGAGCCGCCCATCACGGCGGCGAATTGCGTGATGCCCAGCCGGTCGGCCAGGCGCGCCTGCGCGTTGACCCAGTCTTCCACCGTCACCACGGGGAAGGAGGCGCCATAAGGCTTGCCGGTCGCCGGATTGGTGTGCATCGGTCCGGTGGAGCCGAAGCAGGAGCCGAGATTGTTGATGCCGATGACGAAGAATTTATTGGTGTCGAGCGGTTTGCCCGGTCCCACCATATTGTCCCACCAGCCGGTGCTTTTTGGTTTGCCTTCATATTCGCCCGCCACGTGGTGGGAGGCGTTGAGCGCGTGGCAGACCAGCACCGCGTTCGATTTGGCGGCATTCAGGGTGCCGTAGGTTTCGTACACCAGCTGATAGTCCGTCAGCGCGGCGCCGCTTTGCAGCGGCAGCGCTTCGGCAAAATGCATGGTTTGCGGCGAAACGTATCCGAGGGATGACATCGTTTTATATATTCATATTTTCGAGGGGGCGGCCCCACGGGCCGAGTTAATCAATGCGGAACCACGAGGATGGGTTCCGCAGGCTTTACATCATCTGCAATTGCTCAACCGCGTCGGCAATGGCATTGGGTTCGGTGGCGCGCATGATCTTGCGGGTCTGCGGCACGATGCGGGTCAGGTCGCTGTTGAGAATCTCCTGCTTGACCGACAGCAGCTGCGCCGGATGCATGGAGAACTCGCGCAGGCCCATGCCCAGCAGCAGGCGGGTCAGCTTGATATCGCCCGCCATCTCGCCACACACGGCGACGTCGATGCCCGCCTTATGGCCAGCCGCGATGGTCATGGAGATCAGCTGCAGCACGGCCGGGTGCAGCGGATTGTAAAGGTGCGCCACCTCATAATCAACCCGGTCGATCGCCAGGGTGTACTGGATCAGGTCATTGGTGCCGATCGAGAGGAAGTCCATGCGCTTGACGAACATCGGCAGCGACAGCGCCGCCGCCGGGATCTCGATCATGGCGCCCACTTCCACCGTCTCGTCGAACTTGACGCCCGCTTCGCGCAGCTCGGCCTTGGCCTGGGCGATCATCTGCAGCGACTGGTCGATCTCGAAGGCGTGCGCCAGCATCGGAATCAGGATGCGCACCTTGCCGTAGGCCGAGGCGCGCAAGATCGCCTTCAGCTGGCAGACGAAGATCTGCGGCTCCGCCAGGCAGTAGCGGATCGCGCGCAGGCCCAGGGCAGGATTGAGCGCGGTCTGCTCGCTCTGGTCGAGCGGCTTGTCGGCGCCGATGTCCAGGGTGCGGATGGTGACCGGACGGCCCTTCATGGCCAGCACGGCTTTCTTGTACTGCTCGAACTGTTCGTCCTCGGACGGAATGCGGCTGTTACGGCCCATGAACAGGAACTCGGAGCGGAACAGGCCGACGCCGTTGGCGCCCGCTTCCACCGCCGCCGGGCAGTCCTCCGGCAGCTCGATATTCGCCAGCAGGGTGATCTCGGTGCCGTCCTTGGTGACGGCCGGAGTTTTCTTCAGCTTGTTGAGCTTCTTGCGCGCCCGCTGCATCGCGTTCTGGCGCTCGCGGTACTGCTCCAGCACCAGCGCGCTGGGATTGCAGATCACCACCCCGGCGTCGCCGTCGATGATGACCCAGTCGTCCTGGTCGATCAGGGTCGAGGCTTGCGACATGCCCACCGCGGCCGGAATATCCAGGCTGCGCGAGACGATCGCAGTGTGCGAGTTCTGCCCACCCACATCGGTCACAAAGCCGATAAAGGAACGGTCGCGGAATTGCAGCATATCGGCCGGCGAGATATCGTGGGCCACCACGATCATCTGCGCCTGGAATTCGCCGTCGCCATTGGGTACCGGCAGGCTTTGCGCGCTGCCCGTCAATACTTTCAGCACCCGCTCGGCGACCTGCTGGATGTCGGCCTTGCGCTCGCGCAGGTACTCATCCTCGATTTCGTCGAACTGCGCCGACAGCTCATCGATCTGGGTCAGCAGCGCCCACTCGGCGTTGTAGTGGCGCGTGCGGATGATATCCAGCGGCGCTTCCGAAATCATGGGGTCGGACAGGATCAGCGCGTGCACGTCGATGAAGGCGCCCAGCTCCGTCGGGGCGTCCTTGGGCAGGTCCAGCCACAGGTTCTGCAGTTCCTTGTGGACGGCGGCCAGCGCCGACTGCAGGCGTACCACCTCGGCTTCGAGGTGCTCCTCGGCCACCAGGTAGTGCTGCACGTCCAGCGCCGCAGGCGCCAGCTTGTGCGCGCGGCCGATAGCGATGCCGCGCGAAACAGGAATGCCATGAAGGGTGAACGATGCCATCGGTGGCCCTGGCTGAAAACGGTGACGGACGCTATCCGGCGGCATTACTCGCCTTCGCCGAATTTATCGTTGACCAGGGCAGCCAGCGCGGTGATGCATTCCTGCTCATCGGCGCCATCGGCTTCCAGGGTGACTTTGGCGCCTTTGCCGGCGGCCAGCATCATCACGCCCATGATGGATTTGGCGTTGATGCGGCGGGCATTGCGGGTCAGCCAGACGTCGCTCTGGAACTTGGCGGCCAGCTGGGTGAATTTGGCGGAAGCGCGTGCATGCAATCCAAGCTTGTTGATAATCTCAAGTTCTTGTTGAATCATTTTTCTGTTGTCTCAATCAGTGGGTCAGGACTGCTCAGGGTTGCCCTAGCCTGATCCGGTTATCGACCCGTACGGCGCCATTCTGCGCGCCGGCCAGGGCCATTTCCACTACCACGTCCAGCGTGTCGCGGCGATAGGTGATCGCACGCAGCAGCATCGGTAGGCTGATGCCCGCGATGACTTCCACCCGGCCAGCATCAGCCAGGCGATTGCAGCAATTGGCGGGGGTGCCGCCTTTCACATCGGTGATGACCAGGACGCCGTCGCCGTCGTCCAGGCGCTTGATCGCCGCCGCAGCCATATCCTGGACCTCGTTCAGATCCTGGTCCGCCACCACGTCGATCGCTTCCAGCCGTTCAGTCGGACCCCGGAACACATGGCTGCAGGCCGCGATAAAAGCCTGGCCAAGCGGCGCGTGGGTCATGAGCAGTATGCCAACCATGGGATTAAATCACAATGAAATTGATGGGGATGATGCTCATGGCTGCGACACTGCCTGCTCGATCGCATCGATGAACATGCCGGCCACGTTGAAGCCGGTCTGCTGCATGATCTCCTGGAAGCAGGTCGGGCTGGTCACGTTGACCTCGGTCAGATAGTCACCGATGACGTCCAGGCCCACCAGCAGCAGGCCGCGCGCCACCAGCTGCGGTCCGAGCGACTCGGCGATCTCGCGGTCGCGCGCCGTCAATGGCTGGGCTACGCCGGTGCCGCCGGCCGCCAGGTTGCCGCGCACTTCACCTGCTTGCGGAATGCGCGCCAGCGAGAACGGCACCGGCTTGCCGCCGATGACCAGCACGCGCTTGTCGCCCTTGACGATGTCCGGAATGTAGCGCTGGACCATGATGGTGCGGCGGCCGTTGTCGGTCAGGGTCTCGATGATCGAACCCAGGTTCATGCCGTCGGCAGTGACGCGGAAGATGCCCGTGCCGCCCATGCCGTCCAGCGGCTTGAGGATGATGTCGCCGTGGTGCTTCTGGAAGGCGCGGATGCGCGCCTCGTCCGACGTCACCAGGGTCGGCGCGGTGAACTGCGGGAACTGTGCAATGGTCAGTTTTTCATTGTGGTCGCGGATCGCCGACGGTTTGTTGAACACGCGCGCGCCCTGGCGCTCCGCCTGTTCCAGCAGATAGGTGCCGTACACGTACTCCATATCGAAGGGCGGATCCTTGCGCTGGATGACCGCGTCGAAGTCGCTCAGCTTCGATTCCTGGGCTGGATCGGCGCGGTACCACTCGTGCGAATCGCCGGTCAGGTGGATGCGCGCGACATTGGCGGTGACGATGCCGTTTTCCAGCGCCATGTCCTTCTGTTCGAAAGCGTAGACGGAATGGCCACGTTTGGCCACTTCCACCATCATGGCGTAAGTCGAGTCCTTGTAGGTCTTGAAGGTCGACAGTGGATCGGCAAGAAAGGCGATTTTCATGGGGCTTCCATTAAAGGTAATGCCTGATTTTAGCCGAGAATTCAGCCGAGGGCGGCCCCATGGTTCAGTACACCTCCGGGTCCGGGTCGGTGCGCTCCATTTCCAGCGAGGCCGCCAGCAGGGCCAGACGCGCCACCACGCCATACACGTAGAAGCGATTCGGCGCCGCCGTACCCGGCTTGGCCTTCAGGTCCGGCACCGCATGCTGCTGGGCGAAGGCCAGCGGCACGTACTGCGAACCGGGCGCGTTGAGGTTCTGGTCCTTGCCCTTTTCCGCGTGGATGCGATAGAAGCCGCCCACCACGTAGCGGTCGATCATGTACACCACCGGCTCGGCCACCGTGTCCTGGATGCTCTCGAAAGTCGGCACGCCCTCCTGGATGATGAAGTCGGTGACTTCCTTGCCATCCTTGATGACGGTCATCTTGTCGCGCTGGGCCTGGGTCAGATCCTTGATCTCGCTGGAATCCTTGATGGTCAGGATGCTGGTGCCATAGGTGCCCGCGTCCGGCTTGACGATCACGAAGGGCTTCTGGTCCTTGATGCCGTATTCCTTGTACTTCTTCTTGATCTTGGCCAGCAGGGTGTCCACATTGGCGGCCAGGCACTCAAAGCCCTCGCCGGTGCGGAAATTGACCGCGTCGCACTTGGCATGGAAGGGATTGACCATCCACGGGTCGACGCCGATGAGCTTGCCGAACTTCTTGGCCACCTCGTCATAGGCGTTCATGTGGTTGCTCTTGCGGCGCAGCGCCCAGCCCGCGTGCAGCGGCGGCAGCAGGCTCTGCTCGTGGATGTTCTGCAGGATCTCGGGAATGCCGGCCGACAGGTCGTTATTCAGCAGGATGGTGCAGGGATCGAAATCCTTCAGACCCAGGCGGCGGCCGTTGGGCGAGCGCACCAGCGGCTCAATCACCAGCATATTTCCATCAGGCAAGGCGATTGGCGTTGGCTGGGTGACCTCCGGCGACAGCGAGCCCAGGCGCACGTGCAGGCCGGTCTGGCGGAAGATCTGCATCAGCCGCGCCACGTTCTGCCAGTAGGTCGGATGGCGCTCGGTCACTTCCGGAATCACCAGCAGGTTGCGCGCGTCCGGGCAATACTTGTCGATCGCGGCCATGGCGGCCTGCACCGACAGGGGCAGCATCTCGGTGGCCAGGTGGTTGAAGCCGCCAGGGAACAGGTTGGTATCCACCGGGGCCAGCTTGTAGCCCGCATTGCGCATGTCGACGGAGCAGTAGAACGGCGGGGTATGTTCCTGCCATTCCAGACGGAACCAGCGCTCGATGGCCGGGGTCGCGGCAATGATTTTTTCTTCGAGATCGAGCAGCGGTCCGGTCAGGGCCGTGACGAGGTGGGGAACCATGATGACATCCTATTAATACCGTGCAGATACCCCAAATTGGGGCGAGTTTCTCATTTTAAAGCCCTATCCTAAATAAATGAAAAAAAGCGCTCCGAAGAGCGCTTTTCTGGTTAAAACAGTAACAATTAAGCGTGGTAAGCCGATTCGCCGTGGCTGGTGATGTCCAGGCCTTCGCGTTCTTCTTCTTCCGGCACGCGCAGACCGATCACCACGTCCACCAGCTTGTAGGCCACCAGCGATACCACGGCCGACCAGACGATGGTCACGCCGACGGCGGTCGCCTGGGTGGTCACCTGGCTGGCGATCGAGTACGCATCGGTCGACATCTTGTTGGTGACATAGTCGAAGATGCCCTGGCCGCCCAGTGCCGGCGAAGCGAACACGCCGGTCAGCAGCGCGCCCATGATACCGCCCACGCCATGCACGCCGAACACATCCAGCGAGTCATCCGCGCCCAGCAGACGCTTCAGGCCGTTCACGCCCCACAGGCAGACCACGCCAGCCAGCAGGCCGATCACCAGTGCGCCCATTGGACCGACGAAGCCGCAAGCCGGGGTGATGGCGACCAGGCCAGCCACAGCGCCCGAAGCGGCGCCCAGCATGGAAGGCTTGCCTTTGTGGATCCACTCGCCAGCCAGCCAGGAGCAGGCAGCGGCAGCGGTGGCCAGCAGGGTATTGACGAAGGCCAGCGCGGCAACGTCGCCCGCTTCCAGCGCCGAACCGGCGTTGAAGCCGAACCAGCCCACCCACAGCAGCGAAGCGCCAACCATGGTCAGGGTCAGGGAGTGCGGCGCCATCGATTCGCGGCCGTAGCCGACGCGCTTGCCGATCATGTAGGCGCCCACCAGGCCGGCCACAGTGGCATTGATGTGCACCACGGTGCCGCCGGCGAAGTCCAGCGCACCTTTCTGGAACAGGAAACCGGCTTTCAGGCCTTCCGAAGCAGCGCTGGCAGCATCCTTGATGGCGTCTGGGCCGGTCCAGAACCAGACCATGTGGGCCACAGGCAGGTAAGCGAAGGTGAACCAGATCACGATGAAGGCCAGCACCGCCGAGAACTTGACGCGCTCAGCGAAGGCGCCAACGATCAGGCCGCAGGTGATGGCGGCGAAAGTGCCCTGGAACACGACGTACACGAACTCAGGAATCACCACGCCCTTGCTGAAGGTGGCGGCGGTCGAGAACGAAGCCTTGACCGGATCCCAGATACCGTTCAGGAACACGCGGTCGAACTTGCCGAAGAAGGCGTTACCCTCGGTGAAGGCGATCGAGTAGCCGTACAGGCACCACAGCACGATGATTACCGAGAAGATGGTGAACACTTGCAGCAGGATCGACAGCATGTTCTTCGAACGCACCAGGCCGCCGTAGAACAGGGCCAGGCCAGGGATCGACATCATGATGACCAGCAGGGTCGAGACCATCATCCAGGCGGTGTCGCCCTTGTTCGGGACCGGTGCTGGTGCGGCGGCTGGAGCGGCTTCGGCAGCAGCCGGAGCCGCAGCAGGTGCCGCAGCCGAGGCTGCCGGAGCGGCAGCGGCGGCAGCTGCCGGTGCAGCCGCCTCAGCAGGAGCGGATGCTGCAGGTGCAGCAGCGACCGCCGGCTTGGCTTCATCCGCAGCAAACGCCGGTGCGGCGCTCAGCGCAAACAGGAAGGACACTCCTGCCAGCAACGTTGTCATCGTCTTCTTCATGTTATCCCCTTTAGAGTGCTTCGTTGCCGGTTTCGCCGGTGCGGATACGGATTACCTGTTCCAGGCTGGTCACAAAGATCTTGCCGTCACCGATCTTGCCGGTGCGGGCAGCGCCTTCGATCGCTTCGATGGCTTGTTCGACGATGGAATCGTCGACTGCGGCCTCGATCTTGGTCTTGGGCAGGAAGTCCACCACATATTCCGCGCCGCGATACAGCTCGGTGTGGCCCTTTTGGCGGCCGAAGCCTTTCACTTCGGTCACCGTGATACCTTGCACGTTAATCGCCGACAGGGCCTCGCGGACCTCATCCAGCTTGAACGGCTTGATAATGGCAGTAATCATTTTCATACAGGCCTCGCTTAGAAGGTTTTGGAAATCAGCAGCTGTGCACCAGTCTTAGCAAGATTCTTGCCATCTGGGCCGATGTAGGCGTCGGTGTCGGCGTAAATCGCTGCCAGCGACACGCTGACCACGCCGAAGTCCTTGGTGACGCCCACTTTCCAGTCGGTGTAGCTGGAGGCGCCGTTGTTCTTCACGTTCTGATGGCCCAGGTGCAGGTTCAGGGTGTAGCCATCGTAGATTTCGTTATTGAACTGGGCATCCAGGTAGCCGCTGTTCTTACTGTTGGCAAAGCCAAACAGGTTGGTGGTCGATTGCGAATACTTGACCGAGAACGGGCCGGCCGACAGCTGGCCATACAGTTCAAAGGTGTTGCCGTTCGGGTGCAGGCTGTTGGACGGGTAGTAGTAGTACAGGCCGCCTACGTCATAGCTGATGTCCTTGGTGATCTCGCCGCGCTTGCCGGCGTACAGATCCCATTCAACGCTGCCATCGCCACCGGCATCCTTGACCCACTTGATGGTGGAAAGCCAGGTGCCGGCATAGAAACCGGTTGGGTTATTGGTGTAGTCCGCGCCACCCTGCAGGGCAGGCTTCAGGCGGGTCTGCGAGATACCGCGGTAACGGTAGTCATTGGTAACGGCGGCATTGAAGCTGAGCTCGTTATCAGGCTTGGCCTCGGCTGCGGGTGGCGCATCCTCGGCGCGGGCACTCTGGGTACCCATGGCGGCGAATGCTAAAGTCAACGCTGCTGCAAGAGTGAGCTTCTTGGTGAGGCTGGTCATATCGATTCCCTTTAAGTTGAGCTTCTAAGTTGAGCTTCTATTTCGTGCGGTTTAAAATCTGGCTGAAACAAGTGAATTAGCATTCCCTATCCCCTTTAGCAGAATGCGTGCCAGCCAAGATTGCACGCTTGACAGCTGTTCCGGCGATAAGAAATTCACACAAACCGCACCAATTCAGGCCACAATGCATCTCGTTGCACCATCATGGTGCGACGCGAAAGTGGCAACATCAAGGAAAATCATGGATATGAATGCGTTTTTTGCTGATCTGCAAAACAAGATCAACCAGGCCATCGAGAATTCGCCTGCCAAGGACATCGAAAAGAACGTCAAGGCGATGATGACCCAGGGCTTTGCCAAGCTGGACTTGGTAACCCGCGAAGAATTTGACGTGCAAGCCCAGGTGCTGGCCAAGACCCGCAGCAAGCTGGAAGCGCTGGAAGTGCGCGTTGCAGAGTTGGAAGCCCGCCTGAACGCAGGCAAATAAACCCATCTATTACAATCTTAAGGAGCAGACTTGGTTAACTTCATCATCCGTATCGCCTACGACGAGATCGACAGCGCCACCATCGACAAGATCAACACCGAACTGGCCAAATACGGCGTGGCCGGCGCCCTGACCGGCGACGACGGCAAAGGCTACTACCTGCCGCCGCTGCAATACGCCTGCTATGGTGATGACGCCATCACCGACGTGCGCGACGCGGTCTACCGCATCGCCGAGTCGATCAAGCCAGGCGCGACCGTCATCGTGACCACCGTGACCAATATGGCCTGGGCCGGCCTGCGTCAGGTGGAAGACAACCACCCTGCCATGGCTGCCGCCAAAGCCGCACAATAAGTAAAGGGGCCGCTCAACGCGGCCCATTTTTCTTTCTATTAGTTCGACAGCACCGGCGCCGCCTGGCCCGGCAATGCCTCCCCCTCCATCACCGCAATCGTACTCGCTGGCGAGCTCATCGCCTGGCTGGCTTGGCGCAGCGGGCCGATCGCCGAGGTATTGGCCATGCCCTTGCCATTGGTCTCCACCGTCGCCACCGGCGCGCCCTGCCCGCTGACGTAGATGCTGTAGCGCGTTTCCGGCTTGAGCTTGAACAGGGTCAGCTCCAGCGTATCCAGCACGCCCAGATTGCGCGCCACCACAAAGCCGCTTGCCGCGCCGCTGGAATGCAGGGCGATATTGTGCGGCTCGCCATTGGCGCGCGGCTTCAGATTCGGCGCCGTGCCATCAGCGGCCACGTGCGACAAGTACACCAGCGCCTGCGGCGCCTGCCCCACCGGAATGTGCGCCAAGACCTTGTTGCTCACCACGTCGATCACGTCCACGCCATCGCCGTTTTCCAGTCCCACGTAGATGCGGCTGAAGTCGTCCGAAGGCCAGGCGCCATGCGGCAGCGCGCCCACCGGAATGCTGGCCACCAGCTGCGGCGTATCGCCCGTGGTGTAGACCTTGACCAGGTTCTCACCGCCCACGGTAACGTAGGCGTAAGTCACGCCATCCTTCTTGCCGAAGGCCAAGTGGTTGGTGATCAGGCCGGTATCAATCACGCCCTTCACTTCCTGCGTGCGCACGTCGATGCGCGTGACCTTGCCGACGTCCTTGTGCGTCATCCACACTTCCTTGAAGTCCGGCGTGAACTGCAGGAAAGGCGAGAACGGGCTGGTCACCTTGATGCGCTTGATGATGCTGTAGCTGGCCACGTCGATGACGTCCACTTCCGGCGTAAAGCTCGACACCGCAAAGGCCAGCTTGCCATCCGGCGTGAACTGCACCATGCCCGGACCGTCCGCCGTGACGATGCGGCGCTTTTCCTTGAAGGTCAGTGGATCGATCACCGAGATGTAATCCTCGCCGCGCACCACCGCCCACACTTCCTTGCCGTCCGCAGTGAAGAAGGCTTCATGCGGCGAGCGGCCGATGTAAGCGATACCCTTGACGGTATTGCTGGCCGTATCGACAAAGCTCACCGAATTAGAGCCATTCGACACCACTACCAGCGTCCTATGATCCGGCGAGAAGCCCAGTCCATGCACGTTGATCTGGCCGCGATACAGCGGCGACAGCACGTCCGGCCGCAGATTGCCCAGGCGAATCTGCCCCAGCAGCGTATTGCTGGCCGGGTTAATCACGGAAACGGTATTGCTGTTTTGATCGGCGGTGTAGACGCGGTCGGTATCGGCCGGCGCGGCGCTCGCCTGCGTGGCGGCAAACGCCAGCGCCAGCAGCATAGGGATGGTTTTCATTATTGTCCTTTCTTGTGTTGTTCCAGCCAGGTTTGCATCAGCTGGATTTCGTATTGCTGCTCGGTGATGATGCCCTGCGCCAGATTGCGCATGGCCGGATCCCTGGTGTACAGCAGCACGGCCTTGGCCATGTCCACCGCACCCTGGTGATGGGGAATCATCATGGTGACGAAGTCGTGATCGGCATCGCCATTCATGGGCGCGCGCTGCATGCCCTGATCCATGATTGCCATCGCCTCATCCATCAGCGTGGCAAATGATTTGGCTGTGCTCGCTTCAAAGGGCTTCAGCTCAGCGGCTTGCGGCTGGCTGTCGCCATGGTGGTGATGCTCCTGTCCATACGCCGCGCCACTGCAGGCCAGCGCCAGCGCAGCTAAGGTAAACACGCGTTTCATGGTTCTCTCCCGAAATCAAAATGTCCGGGCGAGTATAGAAAGCGGCTGATGACAAAGCGATTACGTACTCATTACAAGCATGAAGGACATACGCCCTGCAATAAGCCTTGCGTACCGTCCGCGCAACGATCTGTTAAAGATCGCCTGCGCCGCTGCAGGTCCGCCTCCCATCACTTTCAGCGCATTTCCAGCAGCGTCCTCTCTCAACAAAAATGGCCTACAGAAACCATTCATTCCCGCTGCTCATAATGCGAATTTACAAGTGACGATTGGAGAGAATTCCGCACTTACTGCTGAGTACGATGATCTGACGGACGTTTGATAAATATCAAATGCTCACCATCCTGTTCAGACATTAAAGGGAGGCATCATGGGTCATGTCTACTTACCCGGCGATCAATGGGAACCCGGCAATTTTCCAGCCGGACTGGCTATAGGCGACTCCTGGTTCTGGTACCCGTTTAATAATTTACTGGCCTCGCTGGTCAATCATCCGCGTATTTCCGACGACCACAGTGCGATTCAAATGATCGGCTATGACGGCGCCCTGCTTCAGGAGTTCATTGGCAGCGGTAAATATGCCGACACGCTCAAGCATTATCTGGATCCAAAATTTGGTTCGTTCTCGGAGTTCTATATCAGCGCGGCCGGCAACGATGCGGTGGATTACCACCTATGCCTGCGCAATAACTGCGGAGCCGCACAGACGCCACAAGATTGCTTCGACCCGACCGGGATGAACGATTTCCTGGCTACTATTTCAACGGCGCTGGTAGCAGTGATTCATCAGATACGCTGGAGCTACCCCAACGCGCCGATTTTCCTTAACGGCTATGACTATCCGGTACCGGACGGCCGGGGATTCCTCAATCTTGGCCCATGGCTAAAACCGGCGCTGGACAACGCCCGCGTGCCGTCGGATATGCACTTCCGCATCGGCGCCACCCAGATTCTGATTGATCGCCTGAATGACGACGTGCTGGTGAAACTGGCCGCAGCCAATCCCAATGTCATCCACATTGAAAGCCGTGGCACACTATCGCACTACCTGCCCAGCTACACCAACGACTGGGCCAACGAACTCCACCCAACGGTCAATGGCTTCAGCTGCATCGTCAACAATTGCTGGATCGAGCCATTGTCGAACTTCGGAATTACCTTGACGTCAAAGCAGAACGACGTGGTGCCACTCACATTGGCACGCGAGGAAGCGGCTGCATAATCTGTTCGGCATTTCAATGGCAGAAAGCTGATCATGAACGGTTACCAGGATTACTAGCTCCTCCATCACATCGGCCCCGCTTGAGCCGCCTCAAGCGAAGCGGCGGGCACAGCGCGCATCATGCGAGCTTCTACGCCGCGAGGTGCCCATGAGCCTAGCCGTATTACGAAGCCGCGCCCTGCAGGGAATGGAAGCGCCGGAGGTCAATGTCGAAGTCCATCTGGCCAATGGTTTGCCAGCTTTTGCCATCGTCGGCTTGCCCGAAACGGAAGTGAAGGAGGCGCGTGACCGCGTCCGCGCGGCCATCCAGAACGGCGGCTTTGAAATGCCAGCGCAACGAATTACGGTGAACCTGGCGCCCGCCGATCTGCCCAAAGAGTCGGGCAGATTTGATCTACCGATTGCCCTCGGCATCCTGGCTGCATCGCAGCAGATTCCCGCCGGCCAGCTGGAAGACTACGAGTTTGCCGGCGAGCTGTCCCTGTCCGGCGAACTCCGTCCGATTCGCGGCGTGCTGGCAATGGCGCTGGCCAACCACCGCAACGGTAAGCGGCTGGCCTTCATCCTGCCGCAAGCCAATGCGGATGAAGCAGCCCTGGTCAGCGGCGCCACCATTCATCCGGCCAGTTCCCTGCTGCAGGTCTGCGCCCACTTCTCCGGCAAGTCAGCCGAAGCGCGACTGCCCCGCTACGAAGCCACACCGCCTTGCGGCGAGCAGATCTATCCAGATTTTGCCGACGTAAAAGGCCAGTTCATGGTCAAGCGCGCGCTGGAAGTGGCGGCGGCAGGCGGCCACAGCACCTTGATGGTCGGCCCGCCCGGCGCAGGCAAGACCATGCTGGCGACCCGCTTTACCGGCCTGCTGCCGGAAATGTCGGATGAAGAAGCGCTGGAAGCCGCTGCCGTGCAGTCGCTCACCGGCCGCTTCAGCCTGGAGCAGTGGAAGCGGCGGCCTTTCAGGGCGCCGCATCACACTTCTTCCGGCGTGGCGCTGGTGGGAGGAGGCTCCGTACCCCGTCCCGGCGAAGTATCCCTGGCCCATCAGGGTGTGCTTTTCCTCGACGAACTGGTCGAGTTCGATCGCCGGGTGCTCGAAGTGCTGCGCGAACCGATGGAGTCCGGCAGCATCACCATCTCGCGCGCAGCCCAGCAGGCGGATTTCCCCGCCCGCTTCCAGCTGATCGCCGCCATGAATCCCTGCCCTTGCGGCTACAACGGCCACGCTTCGGACAGCTGCCGCTGCACGCCGGACCAGATCATGCGCTATCAGTGCGCATCATTGTTCGTTTGCTCGCGGAATTGACCCACTCCGATTGACCCACCTTCCACTGCCTGGCAAATGCAGCCACGCGATCATATGACCCCTCATACCCGAGCTCCTTAAGGTCCAGGTGGAGTTGCTTCAAA
>Ga0213872_10001656_pt1 | contig 14031 bp, 11 predicted proteins | sample VelepicomBERX_R2_FD_160071 | JGI IMG/M metagenome (GOLD analysis project Ga0213872, IMG submission 160071) | Rhizosphere microbial communities from Vellozia epidendroides in rupestrian grasslands, the National Park of Serra do Cipo, Brazil - RX_R2 | ecosystem: Host-associated > Plants > Roots >...
GTGGGCGAACTCGCCTTCCTTGCGCTGAAACGCCATCTGCAGCTCGGAGATGTCAATGTGCAGCCGGCGCAACAAGCCGATGGCCGCCACCTTGAGCGCGGTCGGGTAAGTGTCGTTGGTCGATTGATGCAGATTGACGTGGTCGATCGGGTGCACGCGCCGGTACTCGCCGCGCCGGCCGCCCAGAAGTTCCTCGGCGCGGTTGGCCAACACCTCGTTGACGTTCATGTTGAGCGAGGTGCCGGCGCCGCCTTGCAAGGCATCGACCACGATGGCATCGCGCCACTGGCCGTCGGCCAACTCGCGCGCTGCGCGCGTCACCGCGTCGGCCACATCGGGCGCGAGGTAGCCCAACTCGGCGTTGGTGCGCGCGCAAGCCACCTTGACCTGGGCAAACGCGGCCACCAATTCCGCCGCCGCCCCCTGTCCGGAGAGCAGAAAGTTGTCGCGCGCCCGTGCGCTATGGGCACCGTAGAGCGCGTCTGCCGGCAGCTCGACCTGCCCCAGCGAATCGCTTTCCCACCGCGTCGCCATGGCCGTCTCTCAGCAATAAATGTCGCGACGGCCGTTGCGGATCATGTTCAGCATCTTCTCGGCGTTGCGGCGGGTTTTGTCATCCATCTTGTCCAGCGACTGCAGGATGGCGGTTTCGCCCGCGGCCTGCGTCTCCGGCTCGGCGTAGTCGCACAGGTACTCCTGCAACGTGGTGACCGCGTTCGGGTCGCACTTGCGCTTGATGAGCCCAGGCTTAGCCAGGTCCATGAAGTCCTTGCCGGTACGGCCCATGCGGTAGCAAGCGGTGCAGAACGACGGGATGAAGCCGGTCGAGGCCAGCTCGCGCACCACTTCCTCCAGCGTGCGGTGGTCGCCCAGTTGGAACTGCTCGGTCGAGTTGGCGTCGGCGACGTAGCCGCCGGGGTTGGTGCGGCTGCCGGCGGAGATTTGCGAAATACCCAGCGCGATCGCTTCGCGGCGCATCTCGGCCGATTCGCGCGTCGACAGGATCAGGCCGGTATACGGCACGGCCAGGCGCAGAATGGCGATCAGCTTCTTGAAGTCATCGTCCGTCACCGCATAAGGCGGCGCGTCTGAGAATTCAGAGCCTTCGGCCGGCTCGATACGCGGCACGCTGATGGTGTGCGCGCCGACGCCGAAGCGCTCTTCCAGATGGGCAATGTGCTGCATCACGCTCATCAGCTCGAAACGCCAATCGTATAGACCGAACAAGGCGCCGAGGCCGACGTCGTCGATGCCCGCCTGCATGGCGCGGTCCATGGCGCTCGCGCGCCAGTCGAAGTCGGCCTTCTTGCCGCGCAGATGCACTTCGGCATACGTCGGCCGGTGGTAGGTTTCCTGGAACAGCTGATAGGTGCCGATTTCCCGCGCCTTGAGCGCCTTGAACTCATCGATGGAGAGCGGCGCCACGTTGACGTTCAGGCGGCGGATGTTGCCGTTGACGTGCTCGACCGAATACACCGCGTCGATGGCGTCAAGCACGTAGTTGAAGCCGCCGTTGGCGGCGGAATAACCTTCGCCCGCGACCAGCAGCACACGCTTCTGGCCTTGGTCGATCAAGCACAGGGCTTCTTGCTTGATTTCTTCCATGTTCAGCGCGTGACGCTGAATCGACTTATTCGAGGCGCGGAAGGCGCAGTAGCTGCATTCGTTGCCGCACACGTTGGAAATGTACAGCGGCGCGAACAGTACCATGCGCTTGCCGTAGATTTCTTCCTTGACGTAACGTGCGGTGGCGAACAACTCGTCGCGCAGTTCGTCGCTGTCGATGCTGGCGAGCGTCGCCACATCGTCGAAATTCAATCCCTGCAACTCGCGCGCCTTGGCGAGCACTTCGCGCACGCGCGCGGGTTCGCGGTTGGGGTTCTTCAGGGCGTTCTCGACCACTTCCGGGTCAAGCCAGGTCGCCTGCGTATCGTGAATATGCGTCATGATGTTTTACTCCAATGTGATGATCTTTTACCGCGTCCCCAATCGGATCCTTATCGCCCCGCCACCTTCGGCGGCGGGGCGGACCTCTCATTACTTCGCCACGCGCTTAGGCGTCCACCTCGCGCGGATTGGCGTGGTAATGCGTGTGCAACAACTCGTGCGCCTCATGCGACAGCGGCTCGCCCAGGAACTCCTGGTACAGCTTCTGCACTTGCTGGTTGTTGTGCGACTGGCGCGCGCCGGTTTGGCGGTCGATGGCATACAACCCCTTGCGCCGCGACTCGGCATGCTTCAAATAGCCCTTCTTGCTGCGAAGATGGCCGCCACCGTCGATACAGCCGCCCGGGCACGCCATGACTTCGATGAAGTCGTACTTCGCCGTGCCGTCGAGCACCGCTTGCGCCATCTGCGCCGCGCCCTTGAGCCCGTGCACCATCGCCACCTTCAGCGTGCCGACTTGGCCGCCGACCTCGATGGTCGCTTCGCGCACGCGGTCGAAGCCGCGCACCTCGTGCACCTCGATGCCGTCCAGCTCCTTGCCGTTGGCGACGTAGTACAACGTGCGGATGGCCGCTTCCATCACCCCGCCGGTGGTGCCGAAAATCACGCCGGCGCCGGTGTATTCGCTCATCAGCGGATCGTCGAACGCCGACGGTTCCAGGTCGGCCAGGCTGATGCCCTCGCGACGCAGCAGGCGGGCGAACTCGCGGATCGTCAGCACCACGTCGACGTCCGGCACGCCTTCCTTGGCAAGCTCAGGCCGCGCGGCCTCTTCCTTCTTGGCGGTACACGGCATGATCGACACCACGCGGATGTGCTGAGGATCGATATCCATCTTCTGCGGCAGATAGGTCTTGGCCAGCGAGCCCAGGCACTGCTGCGGCGAACGGGTCGACGACACCATCGGCAGAATACCGGGGAAGTGCTTCTCGGCAAAATCCACCCAGCCCGGACAGCAGGAGGTGAACGTGGTGCCTTCCTTCTGCAGCACGCGATTGAGCACCTCGTTGCCCTCTTCCATGATCACCAGGTCGGCGGCGAAGTTGGTGTCGAGAATCACGTCGGCGCCGATGGCGCGCAATGCCGCCACCACCTTGCCTTCGACGTTGGTGCCGGCCGGCAGGCCGAACTCTTGGCCGAAGCCGACGCGGATCGCCGGGGCGATCTGGAACACCGTGACGATACCCGGATCGGTCAGGTAATTCATCACCGTTTGCGTCTGGTCGTTTTCCGACAGCGCGCCGGTCGGGCACACCATCACGCATTGACCGCAGGAAACGCAGTCGGATTGACGGCGATCGTCGCCGCCGTTGAGCACGATGGCGGTATCGGCGCCGCGGCCCACCAGGCTCAGCGCGTCCACGCCCTGGATGTCGCGGCACATCGCCACGCAGCGCATGCAGCGGATGCAGCGGCTCGCGTCGAAACGGATCGCCTGGTCAGTGCCTTCGCACACCTTGATCTCGCCCGGCTTGGCCAGCGTGCAGGTCGATTGGCGCACGCCAACCGTCTCGGCCACGTCCAGCAGCTCGCAGTCGCCATGGCGCGAGCAGGCGGCACAATCTTGATTGTGCTCGGCCATGATCAGTTCCATCTGCACGCGGCGCATATCCTGCACCGCCTGAGTGCGGGTCAGCACCTGCACGCCGTCTTGCATCGGCGTGTCGCACGCGGTGACGAACTCGGACGCCGCTGCGCCCTCGCGCTTCACTTCCACCAGACAAATACGGCACGTGCCGGGCGCATGGCCCTGGTCGTGCAATTCGCACAGCGTCGGGATGAACACGCCATTCTTGCGCGCCACCTGCAGAATCGACTCCTGCGCTTCGAACGAACATTCCTTGTTATTGATCAGTGCTTTCATGACGTACGCAACCTCAAGCGAATTCGACGGCGCGGGCGGTATCGGCCAGCGGGTTCTCGGTAACCACCAGATAGTGGCGGTAGCAGCGCAGGCAGCGCTCCGACTCCAGATAGGCATCGCGCTGCGTCAGCGCGAACTCCACCTCGGTGAAGTTGCCGACGCGGCTTTCGACGTCCTGCTCCGGCACCGGCTGCCGATCCTTCAACATCACCTCGTGCTTCAGGCATTCGTTCTTGAGGAGCTTGTTGTCGGCAATCAGTTGCTGCATGCGCTGCTCCGGCAGTACCGCCGGCGTTTCGCCCTGCAGGTATTGCACGATGCTGAGCGCCGCGCGCTCGCCGTGCGCCATCGCTTGAATCAGCGTCTGCGGGCCGAGCACGCAATCGCCGCCGGCGAACACGCCCGGACGCGACGTCGCCATCGTGTCCTTGTCGGCCACCACGCAGCCCCAGCGGTCGGTTTCGATGCCATCCGTCTCGCCCAGCGTCGCACGATCCACTTGCTGGCCGATGGCGGCGATAACCACGTCGCAGTTCAGCCGATGCTCGGAACCTTCCACCGCTTCAACGCTACGGCGGCCGCGGGCGTCCATTTCGGTCTGACGCATGTCGACCACTTCCACGCCCACCACCTTGCCGTTATCCGAAATCAGCCGCGACGGGTTGGTCAGACAATGGAACACCACGCCTTCCTTCTCGGACGCCTCGATTTCCTCGTGATCGGCCGGCATGTCGGCCACGGTGCGACGGTACACCAGATGCACCTTCTTCGCGCCCAGACGCAGCGCCGAGCGCACGCAGTCCATGGCCACGTTGCCGCCGCCGACCACCACCACTTCGCCCTTCACTTCGAACGGTACGCCATCCTCGACGCGGTCGTGCACCGCCTTGAGGAAGTCGATGCCGGAGAAATAGCCCTTCAGCGTCGGGTCTTCGTCCTGCACGCCCAGCAGCGTGCCGCGGCTCGCGCCATAACCCAGGAACACACTGTCGTAGCCTTGGGCGAACAGATCATTGATCGCAAAATCCTCGCCCAGCTTCTTGCCGTACACCATCTTGCCGCCCAGGCTGACGATGGCGCCCTCGGTTTCGGCCTTGAGCACGTCCTTGGGCAGGCGATAGCTGGGGATGCCCACCGAGGCCATGCCGCCGGCCTTGTGCTGCATGTCGAGCACGTCGACGTCCACGCCGCGCTTGAGCAATTGGTAAGCACAGGTCACGCCGGCCGGGCCGGCGCCGACCACCGCCACCTTCTTCTTGGTCGACAGCACCGGCTTGACGCTGGCCGGGTCGAAGAAGTCCTTGCCGGAGGCATGGGCCTTATCCGAGGCGAAGCGCTTGAGCATCTTGATCGCCAGCGCGCCCTCCGCATCCTGACGGCGGCAGGCCGACTCGCAGAAACGCACGCACACGCGGCCACAGGAAGCGGCCATCGGGTACTTCTCAAGAATCACATCCATCGCCTGGGTGTTGCGGCCGGCGCGGATGGCATCGATGTAGCGCGGCACGTCGAGCCGCGACGGACAGGCTTCGATGCAGGGCGCCGTGGTGTAGATCACACCGTTTTGCTCGCCCACCGGAGCCTTGACGTCGAAGGCGCTGGGGAAATGCGTCAGCGCGTCCAACAGCGCGCGGCCGGACGATTGGCCGAGGCCGCACAGCGACGTCGTCGCCAACAGGTGCGCCAGCATGCGCAGGCTGTGCAAACCGCCCGACGGCGTCTCGCCGCGGCGAAGCCCGTCGAGTTGATCACGCAGCTCCACCGTGCCCACACGGCACGGCGTGCATTTGCCGCAGGATTCTTCCGCGGCGCGCGCCAGATACTGCCAGAAGGCGCCCGCCAGGTTGGCATTCTCGTCGAATACCATGAACCCGCGGTCGGCGACGAAGACCTTGACCGGATTTTCGGGCGCGAACGCCTCCAAGCCGGTCAAGCCGGGGATGGCCGCGTCATCGGCGGCGGATTGTTTTCGCAGGTCATAGACCTTGCCATCCCAAACCCCATACACCAAAGTTTTCAATTTTTCCTCCAAACCTAGATTGCTGTGCCCGGCAAGCCGGGGCGATTTTCTAATGACCTAATTCTTGTTTCAGCCGCATCAGTCCTGTTTCAGATGCAGCTGGATAATCTTGTCGGCGCGCACGTTCGGCAGGCGCGGCACGGCCGGCGCCTGCGGCAGCTCGACCGGTAAATCGTTGCGGCGGGCAAAGTGCGCCGAATCGCCCCAACTGTGGTAACGGATGAAACGGCCCACCGAGGCGATGCGGCCTTCAAGGCAGGTGGCGCACTGGCCGGCGCTGTCCTCCAGGCAGGGCTTGCCGTCGTAGAGCGTGTATTGCTTGCGCACCGACAGCGGCGTCACCTGCGGCATGATCACGTTGGCGCCGAAGCGCAGGCCGCGCTCGCGGCCGACGGGATCGAGCGCTTGCAGCGCGGTGGTGGCGGCGATATTGACGTCGCCGAGCGACAGCCGCGCGAGCCCAATCATCTTGAAGGCCAGGTCCATGCGCGTTTCGACCGGCGCCACCGGCCAATCGGCCGGCATCGCTGCGGCGGCGTGCGGGATATACGGCCCCATGCCGATCATGTCGATATCGAGCGTGCGGAACAGCATCAGGTCGTCGGCCAACTGTTCCAAGGTTTGCCCCGGAATGCCGATCATCACGCCGGTGCCGACTTGGAAACCGACCTCGCGCAGTGTTTTCAGGCACTGCAGACGGGTTTCGAATCGCTGACGCGCCGGGTGGATCAAGGCGAAGAGTTCGGGGGACGAGGTTTCGAGACGCAACAGATAGCGATGCGCGCCGGCATCGAACAGACGCTGATAGTCTTCACGCGATTGTTCGCCGACGCACAGGGTGATGCCGACGCCGTCAGGCTGGCGTTCGGAGCGCGTGGCTTCCTTGATGGCGCGCACGTTGTCCACCAGCCGGCCGATGAAGCGCGCGTCGCGGCGCTCGCCCGACTGCAGCACCACCGAGCCGTAGCCCATCTCGGCACACCAGCGGGCCGAGGCGACGATTTCGTCGTCGGTCAGCGTGTAACGCTCGACCTTGCGGTTATGCATGCGAATGCCGCAATACAGACAGTCGCTGATGCAGACATTGGAGAACTCGATCAGGCCGCGCAGGCTCACGCCGGCGCCCACGCGCGCAAGCAGCGTGGCTTCGGCCGCGGCGCGCAGCGTTTCGATCGCATCGGCGTCTTGCGTGCCCAGCACGCGCACCAGATCCTCGCGGCGCCATTCGCCTGCCGCCACCATGCGTTCGATATCCGCCTTGCTTGCCGTCACCTTGACCACCCTTCCCTGCCTCGATGGAGGATGCCGCGCCGCGAGGCCGGACGTGGCATGTTCGCTTTCGCGCCTCTGGCGCGCAAATGACTTCCTGAACGGTAACGAGCCCGACAAGACCCGGTTTCAGACGTGATACCCGAGAAACCGCCAGAGCGCCGCGGGGAGCAGCGATGAACAGACAAAGGGCGAGACACGCAGAAAAAGCCGCCAGCGTGGCCTGGCAGGTTCGAAATCGAACATTAACGAACAGCCGGCCAAATTTCGACTTCATTATCGAACAGCAATACAGCCAACTCTTTGATCCTGATCATGCCTTGTATGCCATTTTCAACCCACTGATTCCACAAGTTGCTGCGCCGCGGCAAAGCCCGCCCCGCCACTGCAATTAGCACATGAATCCATGCGCACAATGCATCAGCTGGCGCAACGATTTGGAGTAGCCTATCGCCATCGAAATTACGTCATCCACCAGCGTCTTTTAGTTAATTGGCATACACAGGACTATTGGACCGCCGGACAGACCGATCATGAACGAGCTGCAACGCGCCGCCCGCCAACGCGACGGCAAGTACCGCCAGGCCATCGAGCCCAACCGCCGCGCGCCTTGGCAAACGCTGGCGCTGCTGGACGCCGACATCCCCCCGATTTTGCTGTTCGCCGTGCCGGCGATCAAAAAGGCGAGCGCCGCCAACTGGCACGACGACAAGAACGCTTTCGTACCATCCATCCCCATTCACATTTAACCGGAGACAACAATGGGTTCGAAATTTCCCCCAGTGGACTTGCCCGTCGACGCTCAAGTCAAAACGCGCTTGACCGAGCAGGATATCCTGGCCGATCCGCTCTTGAATAAAGGCACCGCCTTTACCGAACAAGAACGCGACGAACTCGGCCTGCACGGTCTGTTGCCGCCGAACGTCATGACGCTGGAAGAACAAGTGGCCCGCCGCATGGAAGCCCTGCGCGCGCTACCAACCGACTTCGACCGCTACGTCATGCTGCGCGAGCTGCAAGACAGCAACGAAACGCTGTACTACGCGGTGATCACCCAGCACATCGAAGAGATGCTGCCGGTGATCTACACCCCGACCGTCGGCGCCGGCTGCCAACGCTTCAGCCACATCTACCGCAAGCCGCGCGGCCTGTTCCTGAGCTACCCGCACAAGGGCCTGATCCGCAAGATCCTGGCCAACTCGCGCTTCGACAACATTGAAGCTATCGTCGTCACCGACGGCGAGCGCATCCTTGGCCTGGGCGACCAAGGCGCGGGCGGCATGGGCATTCCCATCGGCAAGATGGCGCTCTACACCGCTTGCGGCGGCCTGCACCCGGCCACCACGCTGCCGATCACCTTGGATGTCGGCACCGACAACCAGGAACTGCTGGCCGACCCGCTGTATATCGGCTGGCGCCATGCCCGCGTCCGCGGCGCCGAATACGATGAGTTCATCGACGAATTCGTTGAGGCGGTGAAGGAGCGTTGGCCGCACGTGCTCCTGCAGTGGGAAGACTTCGCCAAGAACAACGCCAGCCGTCTGCTGGAGAAATACCGCGACGACCTATGCACGTTCAACGACGACGTGCAAGGCACCGCCGCCGTCGCCAGCGGCACGCTACTCGCCGCCATCAACGTGACCGGCGTGCCGGTGACCGAACAGCGCGTGGTAATCCTGGGCGGCGGCTCGGCCGGTTGCGGCATCGCCTCGCTGATCCAGAACATCATGGTCGAAGCCGGCCTGAGCGCTGAAGAGGCTGCCAGCCGCTTCTACGTGGTCGGCCGCGCCGGCCTGATGGTCGAAGGCAAGACCGATCTGGCCAAGCTGGAACCGTTCCAACGCCGCTACGTGCAAAAAGCCGCTGCGACCGAGGGCTGGGTCAAGGAAAACGACCAGCCGTCGATGATGGACGTGATCAAGAACGTCAAGCCGACCGTGCTGATCGGCGTGTCCGGCCAAGCCGGCTCGTTCACCGAAGCCATGGTGCGCGAAATGGCCAAGCATGTGACCCGCCCGGTGATCTTCCCGCTGTCGAACCCGACCGCCAACAGCGAAGCCCAGCCGGCCGACCTGATGGCCTGGACCGAAGGCCGCGTCATCATCGGCACCGGCAGCCCGTTCCCGCCGATCGAGCGCAATGGCCGCCAGTTCAAGGTCGACCAGACCAACAACTCCTACATCTTCCCGGGTGTGGGCGTGGCCGCGCTGGCGCTGAAGATTCCGCGCATCACCGACCGTCTGTTCATGGCCGCCGCCAAGTCGCTGGCCGAGCTGTCGCCGGCACGCGCCGACGCGGAAGCCAACTTGCTGCCGCCGGTATGCAAGCTGCGCGACGTGGCGCGCGCGGTCGCCATCGGCGTGGGCAAGCAAGCGATCGCCGACGGCCAGATCGCCGCGATCTCGGATGCCGAAATGGCCGCCAAGATCGACGTCAAGATGTGGGAGCCGGTTTACCCGCACGTCTTCCTGGCGAAGTAATCCGGCCGGAAAATGGACAAAACCCCGTCAAGCGCATGCTTGACGGGGTTTTTTAATGACCTTCGATCACACCGCCTGCGGCAACGGCCGGCGCTGCTGGCCGACCAGATAATACAGCCACGCCGGCACCAGCCACCCCACCAGCCACGAGATATCCGCCCCGCCCAAGCGCGCCACCATCGGCCCGCTATAGAACGCGCTGTCGATGAACGGCAGTTGCACCGCAATACCGATCAAATAGACGGCCAGCCCGGTCCAGGCGATGCCGGCGTAGCGCCCACGCGTGTCGCCCAGGGCGTCGACATCCACCCGCCCGCCGGAGAGCAAATAGAAATCGACCAGATTGATGGCGCTCCACGGCGTGAAGAACGCCAGCAAGAACAACAAAAAATGCTTGAAGAGCGGCAAGAAGCTATGTTGCGCAGACAGTGCGATCGACACCGAAATCAGCACCATCGCCAGGATGGTCAGCCAGCGGCGTAGCGGCGCAATGGCGCGTTGACCGCCGAAAGCGCTGGTAATGGTGCTAAAACACATGAAGCTGCCATAGGCGTTCAGGGTGGAAATGGTCACCTTGCCGAAGGCCACGCAGAAAAACAGCATCGCGGCGATGGTGCCGGTCGCCCCCAAACCGACGAAGTAAGCCACCTCGTGGCCACGGAAAGCCGCACCGCCGATCGCCGCCACCAACACCCCCAGCGACATGGCGATCTGCGAGCCGATCACGGAGCCCAGGCCAATGGCAAAACCCGTTCGCCACGGAGAGGTGTTCGACGGCAGATAGCGCGAATAGTCGGACACGTAGGGCGTGAAGGCAATCTGCCATGAAGCCGACAGCGACACCGCCGTCAAAAAGGCCGAGGCGTCGAAATGCGTGTGGGTCGCGACCAGCGTCGCCAGATCCACCCCCTGCAACAAGCGCACGAACAAGTAAAGGAATGCCAACACTCCCAAGATGCTGGCAACGCGGCCGAGCCGATGGATCGCTTGGTAACCCAGCGTCGCCGCCACCATGACCACCACGGCGAAGATCAGGATGCCGGTCTGATCGCTGGCGTGCAGCAGTTGGCCCAGCGCCTGGCCGGACAGGATCATGCCCGTGGCGTTAAACCCCAAATACATGACGCAGGCCAGCGCCAGCGGCAAGACCGCGCCGGCCAGACCGAACTGTACCCGGCTGCCGATCATCTGCGGCAAACCGAGACGCGGCCCCTGGGCGCCATGCAGCGCCATTACCGCGCCGCCGACGAGCTGGCCGATCAGCAGGCCGATGATCGACCAGAAAACATCGCCGCCCAGGACCACGGCCAAGGCGCCGGTAATCACCGCGGTGATTTGCAGATTGGCGGCCAGCCACAGCGTGAACTGGCTGAACACCTTGCCATGGCGCTCGGCCTCGGGGATGAAATCGATGGACCGGCGCTCGATCAACGTCGAACCGGCCGTTTTGGCTGCTTGTTGCATAAGATGGTCTCTCCTTTGTCGTTTGGTGCCGCCCTGGCGCAAGCCCTCCGTCTGACGCGGAATGAAGGCGACAAACATAGTTGTATATACAAATCAGTAAAATGACAAGTGGGTCGTAGTTTTTTGCCGTGAGATGACCGAGAAAGACAGCGATGAACCCGATCCGCCAAGCTAAAATTAGTCATACAGCATAAAAGCACATGAAGGAGTATTTGCTCATGACATCCCTCGTTGGAAAGACCGCGCTCGTGACCGGCTCCACCAGCGGCATCGGCCTTGGCATCGCCTGCGCGCTGGCGGAGGCCGGCGCCAATATCGTGCTCAACGGCTTCGGCCCCGAGCAGGAGGCGCACGACAAGATCGCCGAGCGTGGCGCGCAAGTGCGCTACCACGGCGCCGACCTGCGCCACCCGGGCGAAATCGCCGCGCTGATGGCCTATACCGCGCAGCAGTTCGGCGGGGTGGACATCCTGATCAACAACGCCGGCATCCAGCACGTCGCGCCGGTGGAGACGTTCGACCCCGGTAAATGGGATGACATCCTGGCGCTCAATCTATCCGCCGCCTTCCACACCATCCGGCTGGCCGTGCCGGCGATGCGCGAGCGCGGCTGGGGGCGGATCGTCAACATCGCCTCGGTGCACGGCCTGGTGGCCTCGGTCAACAAGACCGCCTACGTGGCGGCCAAACACGGATTGATCGGCCTCACCAAAAGCGTGGCGCTGGAACTGGCGCAAACCAACATCACCTGCAATGCCATCTGCCCGGGTTGGGTGCTCACGCCGCTGGTGGCCAAGCAGATTGCCGATCGTGCCGCCGCGCAAGGCATCAGCCAGGAGCAGGCGCAGACGCAGTTGCTACAGGAAAAGCAGCCGTCGCAGCGCTTCGTCACCCCGGCGCAACTGGGCGAACTGGCCCTGTTTCTCACCGGCGAGGCGGCGGCCGAAGTGCGCGGCGCGGCTTGGAATATGGATGGCGGCTGGGTTGCCCAATAATCCCGCGGCAACCGCCGCCAAGGTGGAGCGCGCGTTCGCCGGCATGGCTAGCGCAAGGCCCGCCAGATGGGGAACCAACCCGCACGTTGCCGGGCAAAGTAATTCGCTTATGGAAATACAAGAAGGTTGCCCAAACGACCACTAGGAGACAGGCCATGAGCCGGATGCATAATCCGCCACATCCAGGAGAGACCCTCCGTGAGGATGTGCTGCCCGCGTTGGGCCTCTCCGTCACGGAGGCCGCGCGGCAATTGGGGGTCACCCGCCCCACTTTATCCCGGGTATTGAATGGCCATGTGGCGATCTCGCCTGAAATGGCGCTTCGGATTGAGGCCTGGCTCGGTGTAGAACACGGTGGTCGTGCCGATCTGTGGCTGGCGGGGCAAGCCGCTTATGACTTGTGGAAAGCCCGCCAGAAAGGGGATCTCCATGTTTCACCGGCCCATGTCGCGGCTTGACGGCATCAAGACATCGCTTGCTGCAAAATTCGGTAGATGACGCTAGCAGGCGCGCCATCGGGGTCTGCCACCACCTCGACTTCCTGCATGCCGATTTTTTCGAAGACGTGTCTTGAAGCCAAATGATTTTCCCTAACAGAACCCCAGACCTCCGGAAGGTTTAGCGTACTGAAGGCCGTCAGCAAAGAGAACATAGCCAGCTCGGTAGCCAGTCCCTTCCCCCATGCTTCCGTCGCAAATCGAAAACCGAGGTTAGGTTTCTCCTCGTCACCAAACTGCCCGTTGGCAACACCACCAAATCCGATAACACGCGCTGGATCCGATTTCAAATAGATTACCCACTGTCCATAGCCATCATGCTCCCATTGGGCGATCCATCGCGCCAACTTCCGCTCAGCCACAGCCATGTTCTTGTAGGGACCCGCCGGATTGAAACGATTCGTCAGCGGGTCGCCAAATATCCTGAACAGGTCCGCCGCATCGCACATTGTTGGAGGACGAAAAATCATCCGCGCAGATTCCAGATGCTGGCCAATATGCAATATCTCAACTCCTTATGCTATTGAGAGTCAAAGTGTCGCGTCACCCACGCCTCGCACACCGCCCATAATTGCGGCGCCCCGCGCTGAATCACGGGGCCATAGCGGGCTAGCACCTGTTACAACGAAACGCCGCTTTCCGTCCAGGTGCCGCCGCCGGTGAAGACATTGATAAGGAGAGGCTGAAAACGATCGAGCGCCTTGGCAAACTTTGCATCCTCCGTCTCGGCGCGCTCAAATTCCTGCCACAAGGCCAACAGATCTTCGCTCTGCGGCGACGGCAATAAGCAGAACAATCGCGCCGCTGCGCGCGCCTCCTGCTCCGCCTGCCACTCGCTGGAAAACCCGCCGAGTATCGGACAATCGCCAACGTCCACCTCGACGATGTCATGCAGCAACAGCATCCGCATCACGCGATAGGTATCCACCGGTCCGCTGGCGTACTCGCTCAGCAGCAACGCATACATCGCCAAGTGCCAGGAGTGCTCGGCGGAATTCTCTTTCCGGCTTTGGTCCAGAAGCGGCGATTGCCGCACGACCGTCTTCAGCCGGTCGATTTCCCGGAGAAAATTTAACTGTTGCTCTAATGCTGTCGGTTGCATGGGATGGGGGCTGGGAGGGGTTTCAGGGCACCGCAACAAACTCGAGATTGACGCCTGCCGATTGAGCGGCTTTTTGTAGCGGCTCGCGGTACTCCTCCGCGCCGACAAGGGTCACCGACTTTCCTTGAAGCTTATCCTTGCCGTCTTGCAGCGCCCGTTCCAGCGTGGCTTCGGCAAGGTTGTCCTTCTCGCCCATGACAACCAGCGGTTGGCCTCCCTGCGTCATCTCGTCGATGATCGCTTGAGAAGCGGTCGAGCCGGCGCCGCTCTTGATCGTGGCCAGCATCATCATGTCGGCGATCATGTTGCCTGCGGTGGGCACGTCTATCCGGTCGAACGACAGCCCGGGATGAAGATTTCGTACCGCCGCCACCTTGGCATCCAAGCTGGCAT
>Ga0213872_10001657_pt1 | contig 14030 bp, 15 predicted proteins | sample VelepicomBERX_R2_FD_160071 | JGI IMG/M metagenome (GOLD analysis project Ga0213872, IMG submission 160071) | Rhizosphere microbial communities from Vellozia epidendroides in rupestrian grasslands, the National Park of Serra do Cipo, Brazil - RX_R2 | ecosystem: Host-associated > Plants > Roots >...
CCGCCACCGCCTGCGCCGCCGCCCATGACCGTGGGCGACACGCCATTCCATTTTTTGATGGCCTCGTGCTGGAGCTTGATCCGCTCCCATTCGAGCAGCTTGGGGTCGAGCGATTGCAGCAGCGCCCGATTGGCTGCGGCCTCCCCTTCGGCGATCGCGACACGCTTCTTGGCTTCGGCCTCGGCGGAGCGCACTTCGTTCTCGGTACGGATCGCATCCTGAATGGCGCGCGTCTTGGCGGACACCGCGTCGAGCAGGCTTTGCGGCGGGCGCAGGGCGCCGATCAAGCCGAATTGCTGGATGCTGACGCCGTATCCGATCACGCGGCCGTTGAGCTCCTTGGCGATGCGAACCAGAAACTCCTCTTTCTTGGCGCCGTTGATTTCATCGAAGGAGTATTCGCTGCCAACGGCCACCACGACATTGCGCGCGGTATCGCGCAGGAATCCGTGGGTGAAGCTGTCGAGGTGGTCGGCCCTGAACTTGGTGTAGAACTCGGGCACCTTGCTGGCATCCAGGCCGTAGCTGACGGCCACGTCCAGATTGACGGGCACGCTGTCGCGGGTGTTGAAGGAAAGCTCCTCGTTGACCGGGTTGCCCTCCTTCAGGTCGTGCGTCCAAACCACGCGCTGGATGAAGGTCGGATAGACGACGAGCTGCGATTGAACCGGGTTGAAGAAGACAAAGCCGGTGACCGTGTCTTCGTGGGTGATGCCCTTGTCCACCAGGCGGTTCACCTTGATGCCGGTGTATCCGGGCGGAATGATCTTCCAGCTCAGGACAAAATTGTTGACGATCAGACCCAGTACGACGACGGCCGCAAGCGCGAGAACCAGCTTTTGAGTGAGACGCTGCATGACTATTTTTCAGGGTTGGATGGCTTCGATGACGCCAGCGGATGGTAGCCCTTGCAATGCGCAGCGGAATCCCCACCAAAGGGGTGGCCGGGGCTTGGTGTGTCAGCCGTCCTTCATCGCGCGGCTCCGAACCTGACCGCGGCGCGCGCCCTTGCCTTGGCCGCCTCGGTCTCCCGCGTGCGCGGCTCAGCCGTGGTCACCAGGGCGCGGATGAGCTCGCGCGCGGACGCAGCGACCTGCTCGACCGCGCGCTCGAACGCAACCTCATTGGTTTTGGAAGGCACGGTGAAGCCGCTGAGCTTTCGGAGGAATTGCAGCGATGCGTCGCGTATCTCCAGCTCGGTGGCGGGCGGGTCGAAGTTGAACAGGGTCTTGATGTTTCGGCACATGGCTTGGGCACTGAAATGCGGAGGCCTTGATGGTATGCCCCCGCGGTTTTCAGCTGGAGCCAGCGATCAGGGCCGATTGAAACCGATGTCCAGCGCCTGCAAGGCGTCCTGGATGGGGACGAAGAAGTTGAAACCCTGGGCATCCTTCAAGCCGCTCCTGGTCAAGCCGATCACGCGGCCATCCAGGTCCAGCAGAGGGCCGCCGCTGCTGCCAAAGGTCACCGCGGCATCGCTCTGGAGCACGTGGACACCCTTCATCACGCGGTCCGCGCTCAGAACGCCTTTGGTCACGGAGTTGGTCAGCACGCCCAGCGGTGTTCCGATGGCATAGACATCTTCGCCCACGTCGAGCGCGTTGCGGCGCACGGCCAAGGGGTCAAACTCGATCGACGGCGTCTTGAGCAATGCGACGTCGGCCTGCTCATTGACCTTCACGACCTGCGCCACCAATTTGTCGCCATTTTGCAAGCGGACCTTGGCGAACTTGGCGCCGCGCACCACGTGCAGGTCCGTCAGCAAATACCCGCTGCGGTCGATGTAGAAACCGCTGCCCGAGCCGGCCGAGGTTTCCAGCGTGACCACGGCGTCCCGGAGCCTGGCTTGCGCCGCCTGCACCCCGCCGCTGGGCGCGCGCGCCTCCGTCAGCATGAGGCTGCGATGCGCGGCGTCGGTGGTAACGACTACCGCCGCGCCCGGCTGGGCGTCCTCGCCAGCGCCAGGCAGTTTGCCTTGCGGCTGCGGCGCATCGTTTTTCGCCTTGAGCGCGGCCAGGAATTCGGGGGCGGCCAGGAAGTTGTCGACCGAGGTGATCAGCGCGCGCTTGGGCAGGTCAAGCACCTTGTCTTCGCTTTGCGCGAGCCCTTCGGTCGTTTTCTGGAACACCACCTTTTGCTCGCGTTCCGAATAGAGCGCCCAATCGACCTTGTAATAAACCCAGCCTTCCGCGCGCGGGCCGGTCATGCAGATTTCGAGCTTGATGTCCTTCAGGATTCCGCCGACGCGAAAATCCGGCGCGTTATTGACATCCGTATCGAATGCGCTTGATTTGCCCAGGTCTGCCAGCGGATATCCGAGCCGCTTGAGCTCCTGGGTCGCGACCATGGTGATGAAATTGCCGTAGTTCTTGATGAACGGCTCGCTGACCATTTGCCCCTTGGTGCCCTGGCAGAAGATGCCGCCGGGCGTGTGCCCCAGCTCGTCGCCGGGCAGCAGGCCGATCTTGACTGAATCGACGGAGAGCCGGACGTTCAACTCCTGGCCCGCCGCACCGACCGGCGCCAGCAATGTCACCTTGGGAGGCACAAGTTCCGCAGGGCTGTTTGCCTTGGCCTGCACTGCAAATGCCGAGGCCAGCGCCAAGATGATCAAACGCACGTTTTTCATTCGAAAGGACTTTCACGCGAATTGTCTGGCGGCGATTATCAAACGGAAGCCCTGCCAGCCTCACCCTCCCAAAGGGGGGTCGCCATGCTGGGTTTCCCCAATGCCGTTGAGCGCCAGGGACCGCCGCATGGAACACCGCAAAGTCCGATACATTGACGGCAGTTTCGATGCCTTGATTTCAGCGCCCTGCCTCCCATGCCCCTCCAGTACAAGACCATCCCCGTCACGCCCTTTGCCCAGAACTGCTCGATCGTCTGGTGCGACGAGACACGCGATGCCGCCATCATCGACCCGGGCGGCGACCTGCCTGTGCTGAAGGCGGCCGTCAAGGACCTGGGCCTGAACCTCAAGGCCCTGTGGCTCACCCATGCCCACATCGATCATGCCGGCGGCACCGGGCAGCTGGCGCGCGAGTTGAACCTGCCCATCATCGGCCCGCATCCGGGCGACCAGTTCTGGATCGACGGCCTGGCCAGGCAAAGCCAGATGTTCGGCTTCCCGCCTGCCGAACCGTTCACGCCGACGCGCTGGCTGGCCGACGGCGACCAGGTCAGCATCGGCAATCAGACCCTGAACGTGCGCCACTGCCCAGGCCATACGCCGGGCCATGTGGTGTTCCATTCACCGGCGGCCCAGCGCGTGTTCGTCGGCGACGTGCTGTTTGCCGGCAGCATCGGCCGCACCGACTTCCCCGGCGGCGACCACGCCACGCTGCTGCGCTCCATCACCGAGCGCCTGTGGCCCATGGGCGACGACACCGTCTTCATTCCCGGCCATGGCCCGGAAAGCCGCATCGGCGAGGAACGCCGCAGCAACCCCTTCGTGGCGGACCGGCGGTTTGGGTGAAGGGAATGATTGACTGTTAACCGGTTAACAGCTAATCTCTTCCCATGTCAATCCAGTCTTTCGCGTGCCCCGACACGGAAGCGTTGTTCACCACAGGCAAGAGCCGCCGATTCGTCAACATCAAGGGCGTCGCCGAGCGCAAGTTGGCGCAGCTCGATGCAGCGCCCTCGCTGAACTTCATGAAAGCGCCGCCCGGCAACGATCTGAAGGAATACGGGGGAGCCTGGCACGTACGAATCAACGATCAATGGCGTCTGAGCTTCAAATGGGGCGAAAGCGGTCCCTACGACATCCGGATTGAAGACCCGCATTGAGCCGGATTGGTTGGCGAAACACCCCTGCAAAGCAACGGAGTCCATGATGTTCAAGAACGGTATGCGGCCCGTCCACCCCGGCGAGATCCTGCTGGAGGACTACATCAAGCCCTTGGGCGTCAGCGTGCGTGCCGTGGCCCTGGCCCTGCACGTGCCCTACTCGCGCCTGAGTGAAATCATCAAGGGCGAGCGCGGCGTGTCGGCGGACACGGCGCTGCGGCTGGAGCGCTATTTCGGCAGTGAGGCGCAGGGCTGGTTGAACCTGCAAAGCGCATACGACCTTCGCGTGGCCGAGATGGTGGCTGGCAAGACCATCGCCAAGGAAATCGAACCGCTCGCACTGGCCGTTTGACGATGGTGATGCAGTGAGCGCTCGCCGACGACCCAGGTCATGTCCCGCGGGATGCTCAAAAAGAAACGTGAATTTTTCACATTCCCAAGCTTGAATATTCCCCGCCCAACGCGGAACCGACCTTGTTAGGCTGTGCTTTGGGCGATTCGTGAACCACGAATCCACTACCCAGGGAGTACAGCCAATGTGGAACCACCACGCAGCCCCTGACAGCATGCCGCCCGGCGTGCCCTATGGACAGGGCGCCAATGCAAACCTCAACACCAACCCACTTGCGGACCGCTATCCGTTTTTGCCGCATGCCTTCGACAAGGAGCGGCGGCGCGCCGATTCGCTCAGCGCGCACTGGCTGAGCCTGATCCTGGAGGAACTGGACTACGGCGTGCTGCTGGTCAACAGCTTCGGCACCCTGATGCACAGCAACCTGGCGGCGCGCCGCACCATGGACGAGCAATACCCCGTGCAAATCCACGACGGCATGCTGCGCCCGGTGCACGAGGCGGACCAGGTGCCGTTCTTCGAGGCCCTGCAGCGTGCTGAAACCGAGGGCCGGCGCTGCCTGCTGCGCCTGGGCGAAGGCACGCACCGCCGCAATGTGGTGGTGGTGCCGCTGAACAACCAGGTCAACCAGGCCGCCGTGCTGCTGGTGCTGGAACGCCGGCAGCTGTGCGCCGATCTGGCCGCGCAGTGGTTTGCGCTGCGCTACGGCCTCACGCCGACCGAGACCGAGGTGCTGAAGTCGCTCAGCGACGGCGCCCGCCCCGCCGAGGTGGCCAAGCTGCAAGGCGTGGCGATCTCGACCGTGCGCACGCAGATCCAGAGCATCCGCTCCAAGTCGGGCGCCCAAAGCATCGGCGAGCTGATGCGCCAGCTGGCGGTGCTGCCGCCGCTGATGTCGGCGCTGCGCATGGACGTGCGCTGAGACCACTGCCCCGCCCGGCTCAGGGCTGGGCGAACGGTGCGATCCAGCTGGACAGGTCTTGCGCCAGCTGGCGCGAGGCCTGCGCCATGGCCTTGGCCCCGCCCTGCGCGTCCGCGCTGGCGGCGTCCTGCGCCGCGACGAACTGGCGCTGCGCCAGCAGCACCTCGCCGCTGGTGCCGCCGCGGCTGAACAGCGTGGCCTGCAGGCGCAGCCAGGCATGGCTTTGCGCCGGGCCGTCGAACACCTGACTGAAGTCCTGCAGCTCGAGCCGCAGCACCAAGGCCTGCAGCTTGCCCGGATCGTGCAGCACCGCGCCGTCCTGCGGCGTCAGCACCGGCTGGCGCTGGCTCAGCTGCTCGTGCAGGGTTCGACGCACCAATTCAGCCGGCGCCACGCTCCAGCGCGCCTGCGCATAGGGCCTGAGCTGCTGGCCGTCGGCATAGGCCAGGCGGTACAGCATCGCCGTGCCTTCGGGCAGCGCCGTGGTTTCGATCTCGCCCAGGATCAGCGGCATGCGTGGCGACGCGGCGACTTGGCCGGCGGCGGGCGCATCACCGGGCCCGAAGTCGTACACCGCGGGCTGCACCGGATGCTGCGCCAGCGAAACGCAGCCGCTCAGGCCCACCGCGAAGATCGGGGCCAGGACCAGCCCCGGCAGAGCGCGGCGCAAAGAGTTTTTCTTCATGGAAACAAGCTTTCGTTCAACGTGGCGTGGAAGGTGCCGGGGCGACAAAGCCCGCTTCGCCCGGACCCGGCGGCGTCGGTCCGCGTCCGAACAGCAGCGCCTGCGGCTGCTCGCGCACATCGTTGGCGAGCCGGCCCACCTGCTGCGCCGCGTGCGCGGCATCGTCGCTGACGCGGTTCAGGCGCGGCAGAGTCTGGGCCTGCACGGCCTGGGTGGTGAGCAGCAGCTGGCCGCTGGTTTGCGCCAGGCTGTCGAGCACGCCCTGGGGCTCGTTGATGCGGCGCAAGGTCTGCTGCATGTCGGCCGTCAAGGCGCCCATCTGCGTGACGGTGTTCTGCACGCTTTGCAGGGTGCGGGTGGCCGACTGCGCCACGCCCGGCACGCTGGCCAGCGCCGGGTCGAGCTGGGTCTGCACGGTGTGGTCCAGTGTCGTGCTCAGCTCGGCCAAGCGGCTGGCGGCCGTGCCGATGTTGTCCAGGGCGCGGGAGACGCGCTTCTGGTTGTCGTCCGACAGGAGCTGGTTGACGCGGCGCGTGGCGTCGGTCACCTGGGCCATCACTTCGGGGATCTCCTGGGTCAGCTTGCTCAGCTGCGAGGTGTCGAGCGGTAGCCGGGGCACGCCGTCCGGGCTCGGGGGCAGCGGCTCGTGCGGCTGTTCGGCCTCGTCGAGCAGCACGTAGGCCAGGCCGGTCACGCCCTGGTAGGACAGCGTCGCAAAGGTCTTGTTGCTCAGCGGCGTGTCGTCCTCGACCGTGATGCGGATCAGCACATGGCCAGAGGCCTCCGGGTCGAAGCCGATGCGCGCCACCTTGCCGACGGCCACGCCGCGGTAGCGCACCGGCGCCTGCACCTGCAGCCCCGCAATGCTGTCGGCCGTGGACATTTCCCAGACGTGGTAGCTGCCCTTGTCGCGCATCAGCCACCAGGCCAGGCCGCCCAGCATCAGCAGCAGCGCCAGCACGAAGCTGCCGGCGGCCAGCGCATGGGATTTGTTTTCCACTCGATCACTCCTTGAAAGCAGGTTCCGCCAGCATGGCGCGCCGCCCCCGCTCGCCCTGGAAGAACTCCCGGATGAAAGGATGCGGCAGCAAGGCCACCTCGCGCGGCGGCCCGTGCGCCACGATTTTCTGCTCCGCCAGCACCGCCACGCGAGAGGACAGCGCGAACAGGCTGTCCAGATCGTGCGTGACCATCACCATGGTCAGGCCCAGCTCGTCGTGCAGGGACTGCAGCAGCTCGCAGAATTCGTCGGAAGCGCGCGGGTCCAGCCCGGCCGTGGGCTCGTCGAGCAGCAGCAGCGGCGGGTCCATGATCAGCGCGCGCGCCAGCGCCACGCGCTTGATCATGCCGCCCGAGAGGTCCGCCGGCCGCTTGTCGGCATGCTCGGGCCCCAGGCCCACCATCTGCAGCTTCACGTAGGCGGCCTCCTGGATCAGGTCTTCCGGCAACGCGTGCAGCTCCCGCAGCGCAAAGGCGATGTTGTCGAGCACGCTGAAGGCCGAGAACAAGGCGCCCTGCTGGAACAGCATGCCGACCCGGCTGGCCGCGCCATGCCCGTCGTCCACGGTGGCCAGCTCCGAGGTCGGCACGCCCATGACCGTGATGCTGCCGCGCGCCGGCGTCTCCAGCCCCAGCATCTGGCGCAGCAGCAGGGTCTTGCCGGTGCCCGAGCCGCCCACCAGCGACAGCATCTCGCCGCGCTGGACCGAAAAATTCAGGTCGCGGTGGATGACCACCTCCTGGCTGCCCTGGCCGAAGATGGTCCACAGGCCGCGGATGTCGACAATTGGTGCTTGGACCGGCGCTTGATCGGGAGACGACGGCATCGCTCAGACTCCCAGGTTCTTGAACAGGATGGCAAACAGGGCGTCGACCAGGATCACCATGGTGATGGCCGTCACCACCGAGGAGGTCGTGCCGTGCCCCAGGCTGTCGGTGTTGGGCTCCACGCGCAGGCCGTAGTGGCAGCCGATCAGCGCGATCAGGAGCCCGAACACCGCCGACTTGCCCATCGCCAGCCACAGATTGGCCACCTTGACCGCGCCCGGCAGGGCGTTCATGAAATAGGCGGCGGTGATCTGCAGCGAGACATTGGCCGCCAGCATGCCGCCCAACAGCCCGATCAGCGTGGTCCACAGCGCGATCAGCGGCATCACCACGGCCAGCGCGATGGCGCGCGGCATCACCAGCCGGTAGCCGTGCGGGATGCCCATCACCCGCATGGCGTCGAGCTCTTCGGTGACCCGCATCACGCCGATCTGCGCGGTGATGGCCGAGCCCGAGCGCCCGGCTACCAAAATGGCCGCCAGCATGGGCCCCAGCTCCCTGATCAGCGACACCCCCAGGATGTTGACGATGAAGGCGTCAGCGCCGAACTGGCGCAGCTGCAGCGACATCAGGTAGGTCAGCACCACGCCGATCAGGAAACCCACCAGGGCCGTGATCGGAATGGCCTTGGCGCCCATCTGGTAAAGGTGGCCCGAGACGTCGCGCCAGGGCCCGTCGCGCAGCTGAGTGAACAGGCGCTTCAGGTCCAGCACCAGCTGCCCCAGCAGCTGCACGAAGTCCTGGGCATGCTGCCAGGCGTAGAGGGCGGCCGTTCCCAGGAACAGCAGGGGCTGCTGGAGCAGGCCCTGCCCCATGGGCGCCTGCGGCGGTGCCAGGTCTTGCGGCGTCAGGCAGGCCACGCGCTCGATCAGCTGGCGGTGCGTGGGCAGCAGCTCCAGGGCCTTGGGCCAGCGCCGGCCCCACAGGTGCCACAGGTATTGCGCGCCCACGTGGTCGAGCTGCGCCAGCTCGCGCAGGTCCCAGCGCAAGGCCGGCTGGCCGCGCAGGCGCGGGCGCGCGGCATCCAGGGCCTGGATCACCTCGCGCCGGCCCAGGCCCGCCGCCGTCCACGGGCCCAGCGGCAGCACGCTGGGCGCGGGCGCATCGGGCGGATCGCAAAAGCTCAGGGTGGCGGCGCTTGGAGACGGCACATTCATGTTTGAATTGCAACACAGGCCGCTGCTAATATGCAGCAGCTTTTTCGCCAAGGGCCTTCAGTTCATGAACACACCCGAGCGCATGCTGGCACATTCCGAACCGGGCGCCGAAGCCTTCCCGGAGTTGCCGCCCTATCTGCAGGGCCTGGCGGCGCGCGGCATCACCCGCATGTACAGGCGCGGCACGCTGCTGATCGAAGAGGGCACCCGGGGCGACAGCGTCTACCTGATCCAGATCGGCCTGCTGCGGGCCTTCAGCAACGACGCCCGCGGCCGCGAGATCACCTACGCGCATTTCGGTCCCGGCGAGTACGTGGGCGAAACCTGCCTGGACGGCGGCCTGCACTGCGCCAACGTGATCGCGATGGACGACTGCCACTGCATACGCCTGACGCGCGTGTCGGTGCTGGCCCACATGGAGGCGCATCCCGAGTTCGCCACCGCCTGGCTGTACAAGTCGATCCAGCGCACTCGGCTGGCGATGCAGTCGATCAAGACCCTGGCGCTGAGCGACGTGTACGAGCGCCTCAAGGCCCTGCTCGACGAGGAGGCGCGCCACCAGCACCCGGAAGATCCGGTGCTGCTGCAGCGCGTGACCCACCAGGCCATGGCGCAGCGCCTGGGCTGCTCGCGCGAAATGGTCTCGAAGCTCATGAAGGGCCTGGAGGCGGGCGGCTACCTGGTGCGCGCCGGCCGCGGCCGCTACCAGAAGATCAAGGCGCTGCCGGCGCGTTGGTAGACGCCTTTTTGCGCAGCGGCGGCGCCAGTTCGAAATGCTGCGCCGGCTTGTCGGCGCGCGCGTACAGCGGCATGACCTCGGGCAGATGCGCCTGGATATCGGCGATCCGCGTCGGGCTGGCCGGGTGGGTCGACAGCCATTGCGGCGGCGCGCCCTTGGCGGCCTGCATCATCTTCTGCCACAGCGTGACGCCCGCGCGCGGGTCGTAGCCGGCCCGCGCCGCCAGCTCCAGGCCGACCAGGTCGGCTTCGCTTTCGTCGTGGCGGCTGAACTTGAGCGTCAGCAACTGGCCGCCCATGCGCAGCGCCATGTCGCCCGCATAGCCCAAGCCCAGCACGGCCGACACCACGCCCGTGCCGAGGCGCGTGGCCTGCTCCTTGGCCATGCGCGCGCGAACATGCTCGCGCAGCGCATGCGCGACCTCGTGGCCCATCACGATGGCGACTTCGTCGTCGCTGAGCTGCAGCTTGTCCAGGATGCCGTAGTAGAAGGCGATCTTGCCGCCCGGCATGCAAAAGGCGTTGAGCTGCGGGCTGCCGATCAGGTTCACCTCCCAATGCCAGCTGCGCGCGCGCGGATTCCAGGCCGGAGACTGCGCAATGATGCGCTTGGCGATCTCGCGCAGGCGCACCAGTTGCCCGTTGCTGACGGGCGCCAGCGCATGCTGGGCCTGCGTCTGCGCCAGCATCTGCCGGTACTGCTGCGCCGCCATGCCCTCGACCTGCTCGGCCGGCACGATGCTGGCAAAGGAGCTGCGCTCGCCGACGTCCTTGCCGACGCCGAGCTCCGCTTGGGCCTGAGCAGGCGATGCTGCGATCAGCGCCGCCAGAAGCAGCGCTGTCGGGAAAGATTTCAGGGAAGGCATGCGCATGGCCCTCAGTTGGCGCCGTCCGCCTGGACTTCAAGCCCGCGGATGCTGAAGCGCAAGCGCCAGAGCAGGACCAGCGCCGGGACGGACAGCACCGTCGCCAGCACGAAAAAGCGCGGCCAGCCCGTGGTCTCGGCGCTGACCCCGGCCAGCGGCCCGACCCAGACCCGGCCCACCGACGAGAACGCCGACAGCAGGGCAAACTGCGTGGCCGTGAAACGGTGGCTGCACAGGCTCATCAGCAGCGCCAGGAAGGCCGCCGTGCCCATGCCGCCGGTGATGTTCTCCAGCGCCACCACCATCAACAGGCCACCGTCCACCGGCGTGGCCTGCGCCAGCTTCACGAAGCCCCAGTCGAAGGCCGGCACCACCAACTGGCCCATGCTGCCCGCGCCGGTCTGCGCCAGCCACCAGAAGCCCAGGTTGGCTGCGCCCTGCAGCACGCCGAACAGCATCAGCGCGCGCCACAGGCGCAGCCGCATCATCAGCGCGCCGCCCAGCAAGGCGCCGCCTATGGTCAGCCACAGGCCGAACACCTTGTTGGCCACGCCGACCTCGCCGGTGCTGAAGTGCATGGCCTTGAGCAGGAAGGGCGTCATCAGCGACAGCGCGAAGGCGTCGCCGAGCTTGTAGAGCACGATCAGGGCCAGGATGGGGCCGGCGCCCGGCTGGGTGAAGAAGTCGCGCAGGCTGGCCAGCAAGGTCTCGAACTGCGCGCGGCGCGCGGCCCAGGCCGCCAGCGGCAGCGTCAGCGCAATGCCCAGCAACAGCGTCAGCAGGTCGGCCCACTTGACCTGCAGGGGCGCGGCCAGACCCACCCAGGCCCACAGCGGATCGGTGAGCCAGCGCACCAGCGGCGCCAGGCCGTACTGCGTCGCCGCCACGCCCAGGGCCACGGCCAGCAGCACGGCCGCGAAGCCCTGCACGTCGTGGCGCGCATCGCTGCGGGGCTGCTCGACGTGGAACAGGCGCGGCAGCAGCAGGGCCGAGAACACCGCCGCCGCCAGCATCAGGCCGGCCATCACGCGGTAGACCTGCGGCCAGGTCCAGCCGCTGCCCTGCACCGGGTCGACCCAGATGAAGGCCACGCCGCCCGACAAAATCATGGCCAGCCGGTAGCCGGCCACCTGCAGCGAGGAGCCCAGGCCGCGCTCGCGCGGCAGCAGCAAATCGGTCTGGTAGGCGTTGATGACCACGTCCTGCGAGGCCGACAAGAACGCCACCAGCAGCGCCAGCAGCGCAAAGCCCCGTAGATTGCCGGCCGGCGAGGCCTGCGCCATGCACCACAGCGCCAGCGCCAGCGCCAGCTGCGTCAGCACCAGCCAGCCGCGCCGCCGGCCCAGAAAAGGGAGCTCGAAGCGGTCCATCAGCGGCGCCCACAGGAACTTGAAGGTGTAGGGCATGCTGACGATGCTCAGGAAGCCGATGGTGGCGATGTCCAGGCCCGCGCCCGCCAGCCAGGCCTGCATGGCCTGGCCGCTGAGCGCCAGCGGCAGGCCCGAGGCAAAGCCCAGCATCAGCACGACGAAGAGACGGTAGAAGACCTGCAGGCGGGGCGTGTGGGCGGCCGCATGCGTCATGGTCGACAGCGTCGGCGTCTTTGGCATCTTGGGCTTCATGGGCATGCGCGGATTCTAGAAGCCGCGACAATGGGAGCATGTCGTCCCCCTCCTCCACGCCGCCAGACGTGGCGCAGTTCCGCGCCGCGCTCGCCATGTTCGCCACCGGCGTGACCGTCATCACCGCCCGCGCCGCCGACGGCAGCCTGGTGGGCCTGACCGCCAATTCCTTCAACTCCGTGTCGCTGACGCCGCCGCTGGTGCTGTGGAGCCTGTCCAAGAACGCCGGCTCCATGCCGGTCTTCAGCCAGGGCTCGCATTACGCGATCAACATCCTGGCGGCCGACCAGAAGGCGCTGGCGCAGCGTTTCGCCACGCGCGACATCGACCGCTTCGCCGGCATCCCATTCCGCACCGGCGCGGGCGGCGCGCCGGTGCTGGAAGGCGCGGCGGCGGTATTCGAATGCGCCAACCGCAGCCAGTACGACGAAGGCGATCACGTGATCTTCGTCGGCGAGGTCGAGCGCTGCAGCCGCCTGGAAGCCGCGCAACCGCTGATCTTCCACGGCGGGCGGTATTACACGGAATTGCCGATCTGAGGCGTGGCGGCGCGGGAAGCTTTCACCTTCACGCCTCCGCCGGATTCAAGCTTGGCTGGGCACGGCCCCTGATTCCCCCTTCAGAAGGGTTGACCGCCGGCAGCCCCTCCTGTCAACTGAGGGCATGAGCTTCAATGTGGGGTATGTGTGGCGCAAGACACGGCTGCAGGCGAGTCTGGTCTTGTTTTGGGGGTCGGCTGTTTTCGGACTGCCTGCCCCTGACGCCCTTGCGCAGACCGTTGCGGTGCAAGAGGGCAAAGTCATCTACACCGACGGTGCCGGAAAAGACCATGCCCTGACCCAGCAGGGGCTGGACCAATCTGCCACGCTGTCTCCGGATCATCGCTGCATAGCCTTCGTCCGTGCCACACCCGCTCGATGGATCGATGTCGGCCCCGGCAAGGCCCAGGCCACCGAAATCTGGATCGTGCGGACGGACGGAACCGGTGCTCATCGCATTCTGTCGGGTCGGGACAGTGACAAACCCGAACAAGCCCTGGCGGACATGGCCTCGCTGCAGTTTTCGCCTGACGGCCGCCTGCTCTATTTCAAGAGCAAGGCATGGGTTACCTCGGACGCGGTCCATGCGGTCGACTTGAAGACCGGCCGGGAGCACTTTGTTCAGGACGGTAATGCCTTGGACTTGCTGCGCTCAGGACCGTATGCTGGCGACTTGCTGGTGCGGCGCCACAAGCATTGGCTCGGAGGCGGCTCCTACGATTGGGTCTGGCTGCTCGATCCAGAAGGCCATGAGATCGGCGCGGTGGGGCCTGACGACGAGACCGTTGATAAATTCAAGCGCGTCTTTACCAAGTAGCAACCGCAATCTATCGAAATGATTTGGCTTCCGTCTGAAGGCAATGAATATGAAATCAGCTCCTGATTAGAAACATGCCTCAGCAGGCTCATGCCATGAGCGAGTAGGCCCGTAACCTGGGCGTACTTTCACAGTGGAGCCTGCATCATGTCTTCTCACCGAATCCAGTTCCAGCACGGCATGTCCATCACGGAATTTCTGAACCACTTTGGCACTGAGGCGCAATGCGCCGAGGCGATCAAGGCGGCGCGGTGGCCGGATGGTTTTCGATGCCCACGTTGTGGGGCCGCTGATCACTATGTCGTCGGCCATGGCGCCCGCAAACTGTTTCAGTGCAATGGATGTCGGCATCAGACCTCGCTGACGGCGGGCAGTTTGATGGAGCACACCAAACTGCCGCTGACGACGTGGTTCCTGGCGATCTACCTGATCAGCCAAGCCAAAACGGGGTTGTCGTCCCTGGCGCTCATGCGCCAACTGGGCGTCAGTTACCCCACGGCATGGCTGCTGCATCACAAGATCAACGGCGCCATGGCGCAGCAGGACAGCACTCAGCAGCTCAGCGGTTTTGTCCAGCTTGATGACGCTTATCTCGGAGGCGCGCGCACCGGGGGCAAGGTGGGCAGAGGTTCCGAGAACAAAGTGCCCTTCGTGGCTGCGGTCTCGCTGGATGACCGGGGTCAACCCGTTCACTTGAAGCTCAGCATGGTGAGTGG
>Ga0213872_10001658_pt1 | contig 14030 bp, 11 predicted proteins | sample VelepicomBERX_R2_FD_160071 | JGI IMG/M metagenome (GOLD analysis project Ga0213872, IMG submission 160071) | Rhizosphere microbial communities from Vellozia epidendroides in rupestrian grasslands, the National Park of Serra do Cipo, Brazil - RX_R2 | ecosystem: Host-associated > Plants > Roots >...
CGAGGGTATGCGCGAGCAAGGGCTGCACGTAATCGGCGCAGAAGGGCGCAAACACGAACAGGCCCCACATGCCGTAAATGATGCTGGGAATACCGGCCAGCAGCTCGACGGCAGTTCCCAAGGGCCGGCGCAGCCAGGCCGGGCAGATTTCCGTGAGGAAGACGGCGATGCCGAAACTGATCGGGAAGGCAATCGCCAGCGCGATCGACGAGGTGACGACGGTGCCGACGATGGCGATCATGGCGCCGTACTGGTCGTTGACCGGGTCCCATTCGATACGGGTAATAAAACCCGGGCCGAATGCCTTCAAGGCTGGCCAGGCGCCCAATGCCAGCGAGACGATGATGCCGAGCAGCACCAGCAGCACCGTGGCGGCGAACAGCAACGTGAGTTTATGAAAGAGGAAATCCTGCATGCGCTGGCCGCGCATGGTGCGCAGCAATGCCTGGTGCTCGGCAGCTTGGCTCTGCATCGCATCCTCCCCGCTCACGGCTATCGACGACATGTTTGCGCTCATAAGCGCCCTCCAGAAACAACTTGCGGGCCGCCCGGTGTACCATGCTTTCATGCATGGCACACCGGGGCGACCCGGCTTGTCAACTACATTATTACATTCTTGTCTGCGACAGCTTGCAGATTACCAGACTGCCTTGCCGGCGCCATCCTTGATGGAGTCTTTCCAGGCTTCGTGGATCATCTTGGTCACGGAGTCCGGCAGGGGCACGTAGTCGAGTTCGAGCGCCATGGCGTTGCCGTTCTTGTAGGCCCAGTCAAAGAAGTGCAGCACTTCACGGGCATTGGCCGCATTGGCTTCAACCTTGTGCATCAGGATGAAGGTTGCGCCGGTGATCGGCCAGCTGGCCTTGCCGGGTTGATCGGTCAGCACGACGCCAAAGCCCGGGGTTTTGGACCATTCGGCGCCCGCAGCAGCCGCCTTGAAGCTGTTTTCCGTCGGCTCGACGAATTGGCCGTCGTGGTTCTTCAACTGCGCGTAGACGTTCTTGTTCTTCTTTGCATAGGCGTATTCGACATAGCCGATCGAGCCCTTGATGCGGGTCACGTTGGCGTCCACGCCTTCGTTACCCTTGCCGCCCACGCCCACCGGCCACTTGACCGCGGTGCCGGCGCCGACCGTGCTCTTGAATTCGGCGTTCGACTTCGACAGGTAATCGGTAAACAGGAAGGAAGTACCGGAACCGTCGGCACGGTGCACGACGGTAATGTCGTCAGCCGGCAGCTTCACGCCAGGATTGAGCGCGGTGATTGCAGCATCATTCCACTTGGTGATCTTGCCCAGATAGATGTGGGCCAGGACTTCACCTGTCAGCTTCAGCTGGCCGGCGGCCACGCCGTCGATATTGAAGATGGGCACAACGCCGCCGATCACGGTCGGGAACTGTACCAGACCTTCGGTATTCAATTCATCGCCGCCCAGCGGCATGTCGGAAGCACCGAAATCGACCGTCTTGGCCTTGATTTGCTTGATGCCGCCGCCCGAACCGATCGCCTGGTAATTCAGGCCATTGCCGGTCGCGGCTTTGTAGGATTCCGCCCACTTGGAGTAAATCGGTGCTGGAAAGGTCGCGCCGGCGCCGGTCATGTCGGTCGCCATTGCCGAAGTGGCCGCGACGGCGCCCACAGCCAATACAACGGCACGTAGTAGTTGATTCAGTTGCATAATCGCTCCTATCCCGGTGAGTTTGTGTATACAGATTGCCCGCATTACTGCGTTTGGCGGCTTCCCTGCGGAAGCCCATAAAAAATGGCCAAATTTGAACTGTGCGCACTGTATCCGATATTTATGACAGCTTTATGACAGTCTCGCGCCCCATGTCACACACTTGTCACAATCCGCCATTACACTCAAAATAGCCTTGTTGGGATAATTATTTTCAGATGAATAAAAAGAACCAAGACCAAGTAGAGGCTGTTCCCGCTCCCTCCAAAAGCAGTGTGTATTTAAATCGCGAGTTGTCACAACTGGCGTTCAACTTGCGCGTTTTAAGCCAGGCAGAAGACAAGTCCGTCCCTTTGCTTGAGCGCTTGCGCTATCTTTGCATTGTCAGCAACAACCTCGACGAGTTTTTCGAAGTGCGCATCGCCAGCCTCCTGGCTCAGGGCCAGGTCGACGGCGAAAACGGCTCGAACCCGGCCATGCTCGCGGCACTCGAGCATACCAGTGTCGAATGCCATAGAATTGTCGAAAGGCAATATTCGATACTGAATCATGAAGTCCTGCCCCAGCTTTCCCGGGAAGGCATTCATCTTGTCAGACACACCGACCGCAATGCTGAGCAGCGAGCCTGGGTCAAGGAATATTTCCACCGCGAAGTCAAACCCTTGCTGACGCCGATCGGCCTCGATCCCGCCCACCCGTTTCCGCAAGTCGTCAACAAGAGCCTGAATTTCATCGTCGAGCTGTCGGGCAAGGACGCGTTCGGCCGCGGCACGGCGATCGCCATCGTCAAGGCGCCGCGCGTCTTGCCGCGCGTAATCCAATTGCCGCCGGAGCTGTCCAAAGACGGTCTGAGCTTTTGCCTGCTGTCGTCGGTGATCCACTCTCACATTGAAGATTTGTTTACCGGACGCGAAGTGCTCGCCTATTCGCAGTTCCGGGTCACGCGCAACAGCGACCTGTGGGTCGATGAAGAGGAAGTCAAAAACTTGCGCCAGGCACTGCAAAGCGAATTGCAGAGCCGCCAGTTCGGCATGGCCGTGCGCCTCGAGGTAGCGAAAAACTGCCCGCCGCACCTGGCCAGCTTCCTGCTGCAGCAATTCCCGGTCGGCGAAGCCAGCCTGTATGCAGTGGACGGACCGGTCAATATGGTGCGCCTGTCGCAGTTGATCGACCATGTCGGCCACCCCGGCCTGCGCTTCCCCTCCTTCACGCCGAATATGCCGCCCAAGCTCATGGGCGGCGACCTGTTCGCGCTGCTCAGGAAGCAGGACATCCTGCTGCACCACCCTTTCCAATCCTTCCAGCCGGTAGTCGAATTTGTGCGCAGCGCCGCCTACGACCCGGACGTGGTGGCCATCAAGCAGACCATCTACCGCACCGGCATGAATTCGGACCTGATGGAATCACTGATCACGGCGGCGCAGCGCGGCAAGGAAGTCACGGTGATCGTCGAGCTGATGGCGCGCTTCGACGAGGAAGCCAACATCAACTGGGCCGACCGTCTCGAGCGCGTCGGCGCCCAGGTCGTCTATGGTGTGGTCGGCCTCAAGACGCACGCGAAGATGTCTTTCATCATCCGCCGCGAGCAGGGCGAGCTGCGCTACTACGCGCACCTGGGAACCGGCAATTACCACCCGACCACGACCAAGCATTACACCGATTTCGGCCTGCTGACGGCCAACCCGGCCCTGGCCAACGAAGTCAACGAAGTATTCATCCATCTGACCAGTCTGACCAAGCCGCAAAAGCTGCACTACCTGTGGCTGGCTCCTTTCACGCTGCAAAAAGAATTCATCCGTGCCATCCGCAATGAAGCGCGCATCGCGCGCGAAGGCCGGCCCGGCGTCATCATCGCGAAGATGAACGCGCTGCTCGACGAATCGGTGATCCGCGCCCTGTACGCGGCATCGGCCGACGGCGTCAAGATAGATTTGATCGTGCGCGGCGCCTGCGCGCTGCGTCCGGGCGTGCCGGGCCTGTCGGAAAACATTCGCGTGCGCTCCATCATCGGACGCTTCCTCGAACATAGCCGCATTTTCTATTTCCGCAACGACCTGGCGCACGACGTCTATCTCGGCAGTGCCGACTGGATGAACCGCAACCTGTTCCGCCGCGTGGAAATCGCCTTCCCCATATTGGACAAGTCCTTGAAGAAGCGCGTGATCAGCGAGGGCTTGAACCCCTACCTGAAGGACAACATCAATTCCTGGGAGCTCGACTCGGACGGCAACTACCAGCGCCGCAAACCGCGCGCTCGCCAGGCGAAATTCGGCGCGCAGCAATACCTGATGCAATTGCTGGCGACGCCGGCGTCCTAGGTGCCGATATGGACCTCATCTTGTGGCGGCATGCGGAGGCGGAAGTCGGCAAAGTCGGCGAGAACGACGAAGACCGCGTGCTGACCTCGAAGGGCCATCGGCAAGCCTGGAAGATGGGGGAATGGCTGGAGCGTACACTGCCCAACACCACGCGAATCCTGGTCAGCCCCACCCGCCGCACGGTACAGACCGCCGAAGCGCTGGGACGCAAATACAAAATTAACCCTGGACTGGCGCCGAGCGCAACGGCAGAGTCCATCCTGAGCATCGTCAATTGGCCTGAAGCGCGCGAGCCCGTGCTGGTGGTAGGCCATCAGCCCACGCTGGGGCGCATCGTCGCGTACATCCTGACCGGCAAGGAGCAGGACTGGGCGGTACGCAAATCGACCGCCGTGTGGATCGCGCAAAAGGAACGCGGCGAAAGTGCGACGAATTATCTGAAGGCCGTGATGGCGCCTGACATGCTGGGCAAGTAATCTCCCAGCCGGCATTACCCTGGCAAGATGGCCACCCGTCTTACATCAAGCATGTTTCTTATCAGAATCTATTAGATCGATAAACACAATCAATTTTCTATATTGATAGATACCAGCTATCATTCCTCCATCGATTTTTTGTTAACCCAATGAGGAGAAATGGTATGCAAACCCTGATCAACACCGAAATCAAGCCTTTCAAGGCCACGGCTTATCACAATGGCAAGTTTGTCGACGTCAGCGATGCTACGCTGAAAGGCAAGTGGTCGGTAGTGTTCTTCTACCCGGCCGACTTCACTTTCGTCTGCCCCACCGAATTGGGCGACTTGGCCGACAAGTACGCTGAATTCCGCGACATGGGCGTGGAAATCTATGCCGTTTCCACCGACACGCACTTCACCCACAAGGCTTGGCACGACACGTCCGAGACCATCGCCAAAATCAAGTACCCTATGGTGGGCGACCCGACCGGCGCCATCACGCGCAACTTCGGCGTGATGATAGAGGAAGCCGGCCTGGCAGAGCGCGGCACCTTCGTGATCGATCCGCAAGGCCGCATCCAGATCGTCGAAATCAATGCCGGCGGCATCGGCCGCGACGCTTCTGAACTGATGCGCAAGGTCAAGGCAGCACAATATGTCGCCAGCCACCCGGGCGAGGTGTGCCCGGCGAAGTGGAAAGAAGGCGAAGCCACGCTGGCCCCCTCGCTCGACTTGGTCGGCAAGATCTAATCCACCACTCTCATCCCCTCACCCGCTCGCGGGAGAGGGGTAGGGGAGAGGGTGCTTGCAAGACCTCTTGCCTTGACGGCCCCTCTCCCCCTCCCCTCTCCCATAAGTGGGCGAGGGGCGATTGAATGGCGCGCACTCGCCTGCCTTAGTTAAAACGGGCATAAGCAGGAAGCGCCTCCGTAACCCAGATACCGTTCGACCGCCACAATAAATCTCCTCGCCCAGTGCGAAGAGACGGATTTCTTTTACCCAAAATTTGAAGGATTCGCCATGCTCGACGCCAACCTCAAATCGCAACTACAGATCTACCTCGAAAAAATCGTGCAGCCGATCGAACTGGTCGCCTCGCTCGACGACAGCGCCAAGGCGCGCGAGATCGCCGAGCTGCTGCACGAGATAGCCAGCCTGTCCGATAAAGTCAGCGTGCGCGAGGATGGCAAGGCTTCACGCCGCCCTTCATTCGGTGTGGCGCGTGCAGGCGAAGCGGCACGCATTCACTTCGCCGGCATTCCGATGGGCCACGAATTCACGTCATTGATACTGGCCCTGCTGCAGACCGGCGGTCATCCGCCCAAGGCAGAAGCCGAGATCATCGCGCAGATCCAGGCGATTGAGGGTGAGCTGCGTTTCGAGATTTTCGTTTCGCTGTCTTGCCACAACTGCCCGGACGTGGTGCAGGCGCTCAACCTGATGGCCGTGCTGAATCCGAATATCGAAAGCACGATGATAGATGGTGCGCTGTTCCAGCAAGAGACCGAAGAGCGCAAGATCATGGCCGTGCCCATGGTCTTCCTCAACGGCGAGTTGTTCGGCCAGGGCCGCATGACGCTCGAGGAGATCGTGGCCAAGGTCGATACCAATGCAGCCGAGCGCGCCGCCGCCCGGCTCGACGCCAGCGAACCCTATGACGTGCTGGTGGTGGGTGGCGGCCCGGCCGGTGCTGCAGCGGCGATCTATGCCGCGCGCAAGGGCATACGCACCGGCTTGCTGGCCGAACGTTTCGGTGGCCAGGTGCTCGATACGCTGGGCATCGAGAATTTCATTTCGGTTCCCTATACCGAAGGGCCTAAGCTGGCGGCCTCGCTGGAACGCCACGTGCGCGACTATGGCGTCGACCTGATCAACCTGCAGCGCGTGGTCGGCTTGCAGACCGCTGCAGGCAATGGTCTGCACTGCGTGTCGCTGGCCAGTGGCGTGACGCTCAAGGCACGCAGTGTGATTGCCGCCACCGGCGCACGCTGGCGCGAACTGAACGTGCCGGGCGAGAAGGAATACCGCGGACGCGGCGTCGCCTATTGTCCGCACTGCGACGGCCCGCTGTTCAAGGGCAAACGCGTGGCCGTGATCGGCGGTGGCAATTCCGGCGTCGAAGCCGCGATCGACCTGGCCGGCCTCGTCAGTCATGTGACGCTGATCGAATTCGACACCAAGCTGCGCGCCGATGCGGTGCTGCAAACCAAGCTGGCCAGCCTGGCCAACGTCACCGTGATCACCAACGCCGTCACGAACGAAGTGCTCGGTGACGGTTCCAGGGTCAACGGCCTCGTCTATACCGACCGCGCCAGCGCGCGGCGCGAAACACTGGAACTCGAAGGCGTGTTCGTGCAAATCGGCCTGCTGCCGAACACCGACTGGCTCAAAGGCGCGGTCGAACTCAGCCCGCGCGGCGAAATCGAGATCGATGCGCGCTGCCAGACCTCGGCGCCCGGCATCTTCGCAGCCGGCGACGCCACCACCACGCCATACAAGCAAATCGTTATTTCCATGGGCGAAGGCGCCAAGGCCAGCCTGTCGGCTTTCGACTATCTGATTCGCAGTTCGGTGCCGCTAGAAGCGAAAGCGGCATAACAGCGAGAGGCTGTTGAGAAGCAGCCGCTTATTTCGTTCCAAACAGGCGGTCGCCTGCGTCACCCAAACCGGGCACGATATAAGCGTGTTCGTTGAGGTGCGAATCGAGTGCCGCCACATACAGCTTGACGTGCGGATGCGCCGCCTGGAATACCGCCACGCCTTCCGGCGCGGCCACCAGGGCCAGGAAGCGTATCTGCGACTCTTCCACGCCACGGTTGCGTAAGACGTTGACGGCGTGCACGGCTGAATTGCCCGTGGCCAGCATGGGATCGCAGACGATGAAGGTGCGGTCGGCCAGATCGGGCAGACGCACCAGGTACTCGACCGGCTGCAGGGTTTCGGGGTCGCGGTAGACGCCCACATGACCGACGCGCGCAGATGGCACGAGGTCGAGCAGTCCGTCGCTCATGCCTATGCCGGCGCGCAACACCGGCACCACTACCAGCTTTTTGCCGGCAATCACCGGCGCATCCATGGGTGCCAGCGGCGTTGCTATCAGTCTGGTGGTGAGCGGCAGATCGCGCGTGATTTCATAACCCATCAACAGCGTGATCTCGCGCAGCAAGGTGCGGAAATTGCGCGTCGAGGCGTCCTTCTCGCGCATGTGGCTGAGCTTATGCTGGATCAGCGGGTGATCGAGAATCGATAAATTTGGGAAACGCGGATCTTGTCTCATGGTCGCGGCCGCCGGTCGAAGACCCGATCAGCATACCGCAATTCCTGCTGCGGAAGAAAACTGCCGCGCAGTTAAGCGATCAAACCGCTGCTGTCCGCCCTAGCCGGCGCGCAGCGGGCTGCGCCGGATGCAGCAACTGCAGGAATTGCTGGGTGGCCGCTTCCCAGGAATAGCCGAGCGCATGCTCGCGCGTGTGGCTGCGGCTCAGCGTAAGTGCTTCCAGGCAGGCATGCTGCAAATCATTATGTAGGCTGCCGGATCGGCCTTGCGCCACGACGTCGATCGGCCCTTCCACCGGGTAAGCCGCCACCGGCACGCCGCAGGCCATGGCTTCCACCAGCACCAAGCCGAAGGTGTCGGTCAGGCTGGGAAACACGAACACGTCGGCACAGCGGTAATAGGCCGGCAGCAAGGCATTGGCCTTGGCGCCGAGAAAACGGGCGTTCGGATACTTCTTTTCCAGTTCCTCGCGTTGCGGGCCGTCGCCGATCAGCCACTTGGTGCCGGGCAGATCGAGCCGCAAAAACGCCTCGACGTTCTTTTCGACGGCGATCCGGCCGACGTACAGGAACAAGGGGCGCTTGACGCTCGGATGGTCTTCGGAATGATCGCGTTCGCTTTCGTCCGGAGCGAAATGCTCGGTATTGACGCCGCGCCCCCACAAGCCCACGCGCTGGAACCCATGCTCCTCCAGCACCTGCTTGACGCGCGGCGTCGGCACCATGATGTTTTTGGACGGCCCGTGGAACCAGCGCAGCCAGCGATACGTCCAGGCCAGCGGAATGCGTGTGCGCGCCCGCACGTATTCGGGAAAGCGTGTGTGGTAAGCGGTACTGAAGCTGAGGCCGCCTTGCAGGCAATAGCGCCGGGCGGCCAGGCCCATCGGCCCTTCGGTGGCGATGTGTATGCAATCGGGCTCGAAGGCCCTCAGCATGGTCGCAACCTTGCTGTACGGCTGGCAGGCCAGCCTGATATCGGGATAGGTCGGACAGGGAAACGTACGCAAACCTTCCGACGTCACCAGCAGCACTTCATGGCCCATGGCGCGCAGACAGGCGGTGGTCGCCTTCAGCGTATTCACCACGCCATTGATTTGCGGTTCCCACGCGTCCGTTACGATGACTATGCGCATCAGAGAGTCTCTATAAATCTACTGCGCCTCCCAATCACGTGCCGGCGATGCTCACCGTACAGTCGTACGGTTGCGCTTCTCGGCCCGCGTTTGGAACGCTCGCTACGATTTCTAGAGGCTCTCTGTCGTTTAACTCCATGACTTCCGGTTCGACTTGCTTATGGTGCATGACGATGTCCTGCCAGGTCACCAGCCGCAGTTCGCCGCTGAAGTCTTCCACCAGCGCCGACAGGCTTTCCACCCAGTCGCCGTCGTTGCAATAGGTGACGCCGTCGATGTCACGGATTTCCGGCTTGTGGATGTGGCCGCAGATCACGCCATCCAGGCCGCGGCGCTTGGCTTCGCCCGCCAGTGCATCCTCGAACTTGGTGATGTAGCTGACTGCGTTCTTGACCTTCAGCTTGAGGTATTGCGACAGCGACCAGTAAGGCAGGCCGGCACGCGCGCGCCAGGCGTTGTACCAGTTGTTGAACTTCAGGATCACGGTGTACAGGTTGTCGCCGAGGTAGGCCAGCCATTTTGCGCAGGCGATGACGCCGTCGAAGCGGTCGCCATGCAGCACCAGCATGCGCTTACCCTGTGCGGTCGTATGCACCAGCTCGTCGCGAATCTTGATGCCGCCGAAATCGAGGTCGATGAATTGGCGGATCGCTTCGTCGTGGTTGCCGGGAACGAAGATGACTTCGGTGCCCTTCTTGGCTTTTTTCAATACCGTCTGCACGACATTGTTGTGAACCTGGTCCCAGTACCAGCGGCGCTGCAATTGCCAGCCGTCGACAATGTCGCCGACCAGGTACAGCGTTTCGGTTTGAGTCGCACGCAAAAATTCAAGCAGGCGCGCTGCCTGGCAACCGGTGGTGCCGAGATGAATATCGGACAGCCACATGGTGCGGAAGCGGGCCGGATCACGCTTGCTGAATTTTTCGGCGTGCTTATCGGCGTGCTTATCGCCGTACTTGCCAGCCTTGTCGAGAAAGGCCGCGTCGAGGAACTGGTCGCGCGGCTTCATGCCGCCTCCGCGTCTTTCAGGTAGTGCTTGGCATAGCGGCTGTCGAGATTCGCCAGCGGCAGCATCATGAAAAAGTCGGCGCTATGGAAGTCGGGATCCCAGGCCGGTTCGCCGCAAATCCAGGCGCCGCTGCGCAGGTAGCCCTTGATCAGCGGCGGCACTTGCGCGATATGTCCGTGCTCGCGGTCTTCGATCGGGAACGGCAGGTGCGGCGTCACGCGGTATTCCGGCGGAGCCAGGTTGGCGCCGTTCAGAGCGTGGTAGAGAGCGGCTGCATTGTGGCCTCCATCGGCCAGGCTGACGCTGGCGCAACCGATCAGGTATTGGCACTGTTCGCGCTTCATATAAGCGGCCAAACCGGCCCACAGCATCATGATGACGGCGCCGCTACGGTAATCGGGGTGGATGCAGGCGCGCCCTGCTTCGGCGATGCTGCCGCGCAAGTGATTGAGGCGGCTTAAGTCGAATTCCTGTTCCGAGTAGAAGCGGCCGCCCATCTGGCGCGCCGCGTTCGGACCGATCACGCGATACGTGCCGACCACCTTGAGCGTATTCGAGTCGCGCACGATCAGATGATCGCAATGATCGTCGTAATCGTCCCGGTCGATACCCTCGCTGTTCGTGAGCGCGGTCAAACCCATCGCTTCGACAAATACCTTGTAGCGCAAGCGCTGCACCTCACGCACTTCTTCAGGAGTGGTAGCAAGGCTGAGGGTCAGTTTGGCCGGTACGGATACTGCATCTGCGGGGGTGGTCAGGATACGCATGGTCGTCCCTTGAATGATGACGACGCAAGCGTAACGATTTATTACTTCAGCAAAATGACAGCTTCATGTCCGTTTTATGACATGACAACAGCTTATATTGCAAGTAAAACAACAACTGCGGCCGACATGGCGGCGGGCCGCAGCGTCTGCTGCAAAAGTTGCTTATGGAAGGGCTTACTTGTCCTTCTTGGGACGGCCCGCCTTCAAAGGCGCCAGCGCGGCCAATTCGCGCTTGAGCGCAGCCAGGTCGGTTTTGCGGATCAGCGCCACGCCGATGCGCAGCAACTCGCTTTTCTTGACTTCGATGCCGGCCTTCAGACAGGCTTTCTTGACCACGCCCAGCACTGCATATTCGTTTTCCGGCATGGAGAAGCTGTCGCGCACCAGCTTGATTTTCTTTGCCTTGGGCGCTACGGCCTTTGCGGCCGGCTTGGCGGATGGTTTGGCTGCAACTTTGGCGCTCGGCTTTGCTGCCGGTTTCACCGCCGGCTTGGCCTTGCTGACTTGTTTGGCAACCACGGCCTTGGCCACAGCGGGCTTCCTGGCGACCGTCTTTTTTGCGACAGGGGCTTTTACAGCCGTCTTCTTCACTGCGGTTGCAGCCATGATATCGACTCCTTCTCAATAATGATATAAACAATATATATCATTAATTTCTTTCAGACAAGCGACATACTAACGCAAATGAATGCCCATCGACTCTAAAATTTGCAGGGTTTCCAAATGCGGGCAAATGCATGTGCATACCCGCAATCTTCCCCCGTCATTCCCGCGAAAGCGGGAATCCATAGTGAGCATGGCCGCGCAACTGGCTTATGGGTTCCCGCCTACGCGGGAACGACGGATGAATTATCTGCTTAGGTTCATCAAGAGCCGTTCTTGACCACGAAATCCATTCCAATCTCATTCCAGCTCTCGCGCTCCTTGTCCATCCAGAACGACATGGTCGGATGGTGAGAGAACCAGCCGCGGCCGATTTCGAGCTCGATCTTGCTTTTCATTTTCACGCGCAACTCATCGACCGCCACATCGATACGCGCATGCATGAAAATCACCGCCAGCCGCAAGGCCAGGACAGCCTTGGCAAGGTCCGGATTGGCCATCGCCTCGCCTAGCTTGCGCAGGTTGCCCTTGTGTCCGAGCACCAGCAAACTCATCAGGCGCTGCTCGCGCGTGGTAAATCCGGGCAAGTCGGCGTTCTCGATCATGTAGGCAGCGTGCTTGTGGTAGCCGCTCTGCGACACGGCCAGGCCGACTTCGTGCAGCAAGCCGCTCCAATACAGGTGGCGGGCAAAATCGTCGCTGCTGGGCTTGAGCTGGCCGTACAACAGCGCCGCCGTATCGGCCACGCGCTTGGCGCGCCCCTCGTCGAGATGGAAGCGCCGCAGGAATTCCTGCACCGACAATTCGCGCCGGTCGCGCTTGGTGGCGCGCAATTGCAAATCCCACAGCACGCCGACGCGCAAGCCCGCTTCGATCGCCGTCATCCTCTCGATGCCGATCTCGCGCATCACGCCGATCAGGATCGCGAGGCCGCCAGCCATCACGGCGGCGCGGTCCGGCTTCATGCCGACCAGGTTGATGCGATGCGCCTCGCCGTACTCGATCAGGCGCTGCTTCAGGGCTTCCAGGCTGGCCATGCTCAGGCTGCCGTCACCCAACTTGTTTTTTTCGATGGCGTCGGCAATCGAGCGTATGGTGCCGGAAGAGCCGTAGGCACTGCTCCAGTATTGCGGATAATACGGCGGCGCGGCATCCTCGAAGTGGCTGCGCGCCGACAGAATGGCGGCGTCGAACGATGCGGAATTGATGCGGCCGCCCGGGAAAAAATTCAGGGTCTGGCGCACGTTGCCGATACTGAACGATTCGACTCTTTCGATTTCCTGCCCGTGGCCGAGTATCAACTCGGTGGAACCGCCGCCGATGTCGAGCACCAGCCGCCGTTCGGCGTGATTGGCCAGCGTGCTGGAAACACCCATGTAGATCAGGCGCCCCTCTTCCTCTCCGGAAATGATTTCGATAGGATGGCCGATGGCCTTCTCGGCCAGCGGCAGGAAGGTGGGCGCATTCTTGGCGATGCGCATGGTATTGGTGGCCACCACGCGCACCGCGTCGAGCGGATAGGTATCGAGTATGGTTTTGAACCTGGCCAGGCATTCGAGCGCGGCACGCATGGCCGCCTCGGTCATGTTGCCGCGGCCGTCGAGGCCGGCAGCCAGGCGGATCGGGTCGCGCGCACTTTTCAATATCCGCATCGCTTCGCCGTCGTGGCGGCCGATGTGCATACGAAAACTATTGGAGCCCAAATCTACCGCTGCAAACATTCGATCCTCTTAACCCAATACTTGACCCAACGCATCCAACTCAAAACGAGTAGCGCGAACTTGAATAAATTTTCGCCATTATGCCTTGATAGCCAAGAGACTGGCGCTTTTTTGGAGGGCACTGCAAGGCCTGTGCTCTGCCTGTCCTTATTTATCAAATAAGACGGGACTACAGGTCGCGGGAAACGCGCCACGCAGGTGATGGTAGCGGTGGAATATGACGCCGGAGTGACAAAAGTCACTCCGGATAGAAAAATATCAAAATGATATAGATTATTTCATGGCCAGCGTGGCTGGCGGCGTCGCCGACGACATTGCCGGCAATGCGGCCAATGTCAGAGACATCTGCAGCTTGGTGCCGCCGTCGACCGGCGCCAGGTTGACCAGGGCCGTCGGCGCGGTCGTGTGCACCACCGCAGTACCGACGCCCTTGACGCCTGCAAAGCCGCCCATCCAGGCCTGCGTCGCCATGCCGCCGACCACCAGCGTCACGCAGGTCGCAGCGGCAGCCATCATCTTGACGCCGCGCCGCGCCGGCGGCAGCGCCGGTGCTTCGGCCAGCACGGCCTCGGCGCGTTCGCGCCATTCTTCGCACAATTCGCCTTTGCGCGTCATGCGACCTATCAATTCACGGGCAGCCTGCTCGGCTTCGGCTTGTTGCTGTATGCTTTGAACACGCACCGTTTCGCTTTCACGGATAGCCTCCTGCTCGCTGTGCAAACGCTGCTCCACGGCCTCCAGGGCAGCACGCTCGGCAGCCGCACGTGCCTCTTCCGCCTGGCGCACGGCTTGCTCTGCATCCAGGCGCTGTTGCAGCGAAGCGACTTCCTCGCGCTGTGCAGCCGCGCGCAGCTCGGCTTCCTGGCAAGCCTGCGCTTCGATGCGTGCGCGCTCCTGCAAGAGTTCCAGTTCCTGGCGCTGCGCTTCCAGGCGCTCGCCTTCCATGCGTGCCAGCTCGGCCGCTTCGCGTGCGTGGGCTTCCGCTTTCTCGGCGGCTTCACGCAGGATAGCTGCCTGCGCGGCGGCCTGGTCATAAGCCAATTGTTCGGCCGCCAGTTTGGCTTCGCA
>Ga0213872_10001659_pt1 | contig 14028 bp, 12 predicted proteins | sample VelepicomBERX_R2_FD_160071 | JGI IMG/M metagenome (GOLD analysis project Ga0213872, IMG submission 160071) | Rhizosphere microbial communities from Vellozia epidendroides in rupestrian grasslands, the National Park of Serra do Cipo, Brazil - RX_R2 | ecosystem: Host-associated > Plants > Roots >...
AGCTGCTGACCGACGTGGCCCAGGCCGCCGACTTCGTGCAGCGCACCCAGTGCGACGCGCTGGCGATCGCCATCGGCACCTCGCACGGCGCCTACAAGTTCACCCGCAAGCCAACCGGCGACATCCTGGCAATCGACCGCATCAAGGAAATCCACGCGCGCATCCCTAACACCCACCTGGTGATGCACGGTTCGTCCTCCGTACCGCAAGAGCTGCTGGCCATCATCCGCCAGTTCGGCGGCGACATGAAGGAAACCTATGGCGTGCCTGTGGAAGAAATCCAGGAAGGTATCCGTCACGGCGTTCGCAAGATCAACATCGACACCGACATCCGCCTGGCCATGACTGCGGCCGTGCGCAAGTTTATGTTCGAGAATCCATCGAAATTCGACCCGCGCGACTTCCTCAAGCCAGCCCGCGCTGCTGCCGAAGAGATCGTGCGCGCCCGCTTCCAGGCCTTCGGCTGCGAAGGCCAGGCAGGCAAGATCAAGCCAATTCCGCTGGAAAAAATGGCGGAACGCTACAAGGCCGGTGAACTGGCTCAGATCGTAAAATAAATTGTTGTAAGGAACCGGGGTTATACTATGTCCCCGGTTTTCGTGCCGGCGTCCGGGAGTACCCGCCGCCGGCTTTGCCCTTTCCAGACATCCTCAGCTCATCCTCAGCTATGAACAGCCTCTACAAATCCTCCATCAAGTCCCTGCCACTGCTCGGCCATGGCAAAGTCCGCGATAACTACGCCGTTGGCGACGACAAGATCCTGATCGTGACCACCGACCGCCTGTCGGCTTTCGACGTGGTGATGAACGAACCGATCCCCGGCAAGGGCATGGTGCTGAACCAGATGACCGATTTCTGGTTCTCCAAACTGGGCCATATCGTGCCGAACCACCTGACCGGCGTGGCGCCAGAGTCCGTGGTGGCTGCCGATGAAGTGGAGCAGGTCAAGGGCCGTGCTGTCGTGGCCAAACGTCTGAAGCCGATCATGGTGGAGGCGGTGGTACGCGGCTACATCATCGGTTCGGGCTGGAAGGATTATCAGGACACCGGCTCGATCTGCGGCATCAAGCTGCCAGAGGGCCTGAAGCAGGCTGAGAAACTGCCGCAACCGCTGTTCACCCCGGCTGCCAAGGCCGACCTGGGCGAGCACGACGAGAACATCAGCTTCGAGGAAATGGAAAAGCGCATCGGCACCGAACTGGCTGCCAAAATGCGCGATATCAGCATCAAGCTGTACACCGCCGCTGCCGAGTACGCTGCCACCAAGGGCATCATCATCGCCGACACCAAATTTGAATTCGGCCTGGACGAAAACGGCGTCATGCACCTGATGGATGAAGTGCTGACCGCCGACTCGTCGCGCTTCTGGCCTGCCGACTCCTACGCTGTCGGCATCTCGCCGCCATCGTTCGACAAGCAGTTCGTGCGCGATTACCTGGAAACCCTGGACTGGGGCAAGACCGCACCGGCGCCAGCGCTGCCAGCCGAGGTCATCAACAAGACCCAGGCCAAGTATTTCGAAGCCATCGAACGCCTGACCGGCGAAAAGCTGAAGGCCTGAAATGAGTGATCAGAACAAACCAATGGTCGGCGTCATCATGGGCTCGTCCTCCGACTGGGACGTGATGCAGCACGCCGTGGCCATGCTGAAGCAGTTTGGCATCCCGCATGAAGCGCAAGTGATCTCCGCCCACCGCATGCCGGACGAGATGTTCACCTACGCCGAGAGCGCCCGCGCGCGCGGCCTGCGCGCCATCATCGCCGGCGCCGGCGGTGCGGCCCACCTGCCAGGCATGGTGGCGGCCAAGACCGTGGTGCCCGTGCTGGGCGTGCCGGTGCCGTCCAAGTACCTGCGCGGCGAGGATTCGCTGCTGTCGATCGTGCAAATGCCGAAAGGCGTGCCGGTCTCGACCTTCGCCATCGGTGAAGCAGGCGCCGCCAATGCGGCGCTGACGGCCATCGCCATCATCGCCACTACCGACGACGCCCTGGCGGCCAAGCTGGAAGCCTTCCGCAAGGAGCAGACCGCTGCTGCGAAAGCCATGATTTTGCCTCTGTAAAAAATGAGTAATTCTTCCTCTCCTGCCAATCCCCCAGCCTGGCTGGGTGTGATGGGCGGCGGCCAGCTCGGCCGCATGTTCGCCCATGCGGCGCAAAGCATGGGCTATCAGGTGGCGGTGCTGGAACCGGCGGCGGAATGCCCGGCCGGCCAGGTGGCGCAACGTCTGGTACAGGCTGGCTACAGCGATGCGGCTGGCCTGGATGCGCTGGCGGCACAATGCGTGGCCGTCACCACCGAGTTTGAAAACGTTCCGGCCGACAGCCTGTCGCGCCTGGCCGAAAAAGTGTTTGTGGCGCCGAACGCGCATGGTGTGTCGGTCGCACAGGACCGCATTGCGGAAAAGCGCTTCTTCGTTGCCAGCGCGCCCAAGTCGGGCGTGATGCCTGCACCGCACAAGGTGATCGCTTCGCAGGAAGATATCGACGCCATCAGCGACGATTTGCTGCCGGGCATCCTGAAGACGGTGCGCATGGGTTACGACGGCAAGGGCCAGGTTCGCGTGAAGACGCGTGAGGACGTGCGCGCCGCGTTCGAAGGCATGCAGAAAGTCACCTGCCTGCTGGAGAAGATGCTGCCGCTGGCCTACGAGGTATCGGTACTGACCGCGCGCGGCGCGGACGGTGCATCCGTGGTGTATCCGATCGCCGAGAACGTGCATCGTGACGGCATCCTGTTCACCACCACCGTGCCGGGTCCGAATGTGACCGTGGCTTGTGCTCAACAAGCACAAGCTGCTGCGCAGGCCCTGGTGGCCGAGCTGGGCTATGTCGGTGTACTGTGCATCGAGTTCTTCGTGCTGGCGGACGGTTCGCTGGTGGTCAACGAGATGGCGCCGCGTCCGCATAACAGCGGCCACTACACCATCGACGCTTGCGTCACCAGCCAGTTCGCACAGCAGGTGCGTGCCATGGCCCGTCTGCCGCTGGGCGACGTGCGCCAGCATTCGCCGGCTGTGATGCTGAACATCCTGGGCGATGTGTGGTTTGAAGACGGCAGTGATGCCGCCCGCGAACCGGCCTGGGACCAGATCCTCGCGCTGCCGGGCGCCAATCTGCACCTGTACGGCAAGGAAGATCCGCGCCGTGCCCGCAAGATGGGCCACCTGACCTTCGTCGCGCCAACGCTGGCGGAAGCGCAGGAGCAGCTGCGTAAGGCTTGCGTCATCCTGGGTATCGCGCCGTGACCGAGTCTGTACAAGTAGCAGAAGCCGCCGCCTTGCTCGAACAGGGCAAGCTGGTGGCCTTTCCCACCGAGACTGTGTACGGCCTCGGTGCGGATGCAGAAAATCCGCAAGCGGTCGCAGCGATTTACGCCGCCAAGGGCCGTCCGCAAGACCATCCGGTGATCGTGCATGTGGCGCCTGGCGCCGATCTCGACTACTGGACCACCGACGTGCCGCAGGAAGCGCGCCAGCTGGTGCAGGCTTTCTGGCCCGGCCCGCTGACCCTGATCCTCAAGCGCAACGCGCACATTCCCGACGCCGTATCGGGTGGTCAGGATACGGTCGGCATTCGCTGCCCCTCGCATCCGGTGGCGATCGCGCTGCTATCTGCCTTCAAAGGCGGTAAAGGCGGCGTTGCTGCGCCTTCGGCCAACAAATTCGGCAACGTCAGCCCGACCACCGCGCAGCATGTGCGCGATGAATTCGGCGACGTGGAGTTGGCGGTGATTGACGGCGGTTCCAGCCAGGTTGGCATTGAATCGACCATTCTCGACCTGTCGCGCCTGGCGACGCACGGCCCGGTGCTGCTGCGTCCCGGCCACATCGGCGCGCAACAGATTGCGGATGTGATCGGCACGCTGCCAAGCGCGCCGGACCAGGCCGCGCCGCGCGCCTCCGGCACGCTGGAATCGCACTACGCACCGCGCACGCCGGTGGCCATGCTGCCGGGCGATCAGGTCAGCAGCACGCTGGCTCAGCTGGAAGCCAAAGGCAAGCGCATCGCACTGATCGCCTGGCATGCGCCCGCTGCGCAAGGACCGTGCCTGCACCTGCCGCCGGAGCCGGTCGGCTATGCCTACGGCCTGTACGCCGCGCTGCGCGAGCAAGACCAGCAATCTTGTGATCTCATCATCGTGGAAGCGCCGCCACAGACCGATGCATGGCTGGGTGTGAACGATCGATTGCGGCGCGCAGCGTTCGGATCTTCTGGTATTGTTGAGACGTTGCTGCGCGCGGAGTAAAGCGCGCAGGACCACGCCGGCGTCAAGACCGGCGCGCCTCTTGCTTTGCTGGGAGGTCAACATGATTTCCTTTCTTCGCCGCGCCTTGATTGGCGTGGCAATGGCTGGTTCTTGTGCGTTGGCGCTTGCCGCGCCGCCACGCGGAACCCTGCTGTCCGGTCCCACCCTGGTGCCGATCAACCTGCCCGGCGGGGCCAGCATCGACACCATGGAACCTTCGGTGCTGCGCACCATTCTGCAGCGTGCCCAGCATGGCGTACTGATGCCCATTGCGGGCGATCCTCACTGCAACATTACCGTCTACTCCATCCGCTACCAGACCATCGGCGGCCGTGGCGAACCGACCGATGCCAGCGGTGTCATCATGGTCCCCGGCAGCAACGACAAGATCTGCGTGGGACCGCGCCCCGTGCTGCTGTACGCGCACGGCACTTCGCTCGACCGCAACTACAGCATGTCGCAGCTGAAGGGAGAAGCGCGCCTGGTGGCGGCGATGTTCGTGGCGCAGGGCTTTATTGTGGTGGCGCCCGATTATGCGGGCTATGGCGGCTCATCCTTGCCCTACCATCCCTACCTGAACGGCCAGCAGCAGAGCGCCGACATGATGGACGCCTTGCGCGCTGCGCGTAACGCCTTTGCGCGCGCGGGCACGCAGGCGGGAGCGCAGCTCTTCCTGTCCGGTTATTCACAGGGCGGCTATGTGGCGGTGGCAACCCAGCGCGCCATGCAGGAACAGCACAGCGATGAGTTCAAGGTGACGGCGGCGGCGGGCCTGTCCGGACCCTATGCGCTGCTGCAAATGTCGGACGGGATTTTTGCTGGCAAGCCCAACACCGGCATCACCGCCTATCTGCCGCTGCTGACCACGGCAGGGCAGAAATCCGGCGCGGTGCTGTACACCTCGCCAGCCGATTTATACGAGTCGCGCTATGCGGGGGAAATCGAAAACCTGCTGCCCGGCACCGAGCGCGTGGACGATCTGATCAAGCAGGGCAAGCTGCCCGCCGGTGCGCTGTTTGCGCGCGACTCGCAGCCGCAAGGGGAGGGCGCATCATCCTACTTTGCCGATCTGAATCTGGTGCGCAGCAGCTACCGTGCATCCTACCTGCAGGACATGGCGGCCCATCCCTGCGATACCGATCCCGCCAAGCCGCTCGACTGCGATGTCGGCAATGGCTTGCGCGCCTGGATGCGCAAGAACGACCTGCGCAACTTCCAGCCGGGCAGTGCGCTGATGCTATGCGGCGGCAAGCGCGATCCGGTGGTGCCCTTCTTTAACGCCAGTGCTGCCAATGCCTATTTCCGCGCGCATGGCGCCAAGCCGCAGCTGGTGGACATGGAAAGCCCGCTGCCGGCAGGGCAGGAACCTTACCCGGCCATCAAGCATTCGTTCGCGCAGGCGCTGGAGCATGCGCGCGCGGAAGCGGTGGACGAAGGACGCGACCCCAACAAGGCCGTACTGGACCTTTACCACGGCCGTCTGGTGGCGCAATATTGCTTCATGGCGGCGCGAGAATTTTTCCGGCAACATGCTCGATAATCTTGCCTTCCTGCTATGATGAAAAGGTTGCTGGCCGACCCGAGTTCGCCCGGCACGTCCGACTCATCATAGTGGCTGCCGGGTCCGGCGCCGCGCCCAGATTGGAAGATTCGCCATGCGCCCGCTTCGCCCGCTTTGCCATACATCCCTGTTGCTGTCCTTGCCCTTGCTGCTGAGCGCCTGCGGCGGTGGCGGCGGCAATCCCGGTATGCCGCCCATCATCCAGCCGACGCCGCCGACGCCGCCCGTGTCGCTGCGCGGCACACTGATCGGCAGCGCCACCAGGGTGCCTGTGGCCCTGCCCAGCGGCAGCGTCAATACGCTCGACCCAACGCCCTTTACCCAGCTGCTGGAAGCGGCGCAAAAGGGCAGCAGCAATATCACCGGCACGCCGACCTGCTCGGTGACCACTTACACGCTCAAGTACCACACGGTCGATTCCACCGCCCAGGATACCGACGCCAGCACCGCCATCATGGTGCCATCCGGCAGCGACAGCAGCTGCCAGGGCGGCCGCCCGGTGCTGCTGTACGCGCATGGCACCTCGGTGCTGAAGAGCACGGACATGGCCAACCTGGCGGCCACCGAGCCGCGCCTGGTCGCCGCCATGTACGCGGCCCAAGGCTATATCGTGGTGGCGCCTAACTATGCCGGTTATGCGGGCTCATCGCTGGCCTACCATCCCTATCTGGACGCCACCCAGCAGGCCGACGATATGGTCGATGCCCTGCGCGCCGCGCGCCAGGTCTTCGGCGCAATCGGTGCGCAGGCATCCAACCGGCTGGTGGTGACGGGCTATTCGCAGGGCGGCTTTGTGGCGCTGGCCACCCAGCGCGCCATGCAGACCAAATACGCCTCGGAATTCGCGGTGACGGCGGCGGCGCCGATGTCCGGTCCCTATGCCTTGCTGCAGTTCGGCGACAACATCTTTGGCGGCGCGCCCACCATGGGTTCGGCGGCCTTCCTGCCCATGCTGGTGACGGCGGCGCAGCGTGCCGGTGCGAACATCTACAGCAGCCCCAGCGACATGTACGAGGCCAAGTACGCGACCGGCATTGAGACGCTGTTCCCCGGCACGCTGGGCATTGGCGATACCGTCGCCGCAGGCAAGCTGCCCAACGACGTGCTGTTCGCGCAGGATTCGCTGCCGCAAGCGAGCGGCTATGCATCTTCCTTTGGCGCGGATCACCTGATCAAGACCAGCTACCGCAACACCTACCTGAGCGATCTGCAAGCCACTGCCTGCAACACCAGCGATGCCTCGCCGCTGTCCTGCTCGCCGTCGCAGCCGCTGCGCAAATGGCTGCTGAAAAATGATTTGCGCACTTACACGCCAAGCGTGCCCATCCTATTGTGCGGCGGCGATCAGGATCCTCTTGTACCCTACCAAAACACCGAAGCAGCCGCAGCGTATTTCAAGGCGCAAGGCATGTCGTCGAGTGCTTTGACGGCGCTGAATCTGGATGGTTCCATCGGCCTCGATCAGTACAGCGAGACCCGTGTCGCTTTCCAGGCTGCGCGCCAGGCATTACGCCTTGCCACCATTGCCGCCGGTGGTGATGGCGACAAGGCCGTGCGCGACAGCTACCACGCTGGACTGGTGGCGCCGTTCTGCATGCGCGCCACCCGCGACTTCTTCCACTCTGCACTAAATCGGTGAGTTTTCATTCCCTTGGCATTGCGGTTTCTTAACCGCGTGGCAAGGGATTGTTGCGTGCTATTGCGTTTCCTCACATTCTGTCGTTTTTATAAGTATTTACCCTATACAAGATTCTGTAACGCTGGCATATTAGTTAGGTCACGAATAGCACGGCCGTTCGGGAACACATAAAAAATATAGCAATAAATAGCTTTCATCACAGGAGACAATATGCGTCACACCAAGTTTGCACTAGCTGCAGTGGCTCTGGCCGTCCTTGCAGGTTGCGGCGGCACCTCGCCTTCGCCCGGCGATCAAACCCTCAAGAACAAATTCAGCTCCCAGGTCGTATTCGGCGACAGCCTGTCCGACGTGGGCACGTACAACGTGGGTACTGTCGCCGCACTGAAGGGCGGCAAGTACACCATCAACGGTGACAACACTTCCGTGAATCCCGCGCTGACCGGCAAGATCTGGGTCGAGCTGATGGCTGCCCAGCTGGGCCTGCCTGCGCCTTGCGCGGCACAAACCGGCCTGGATGGCGACGCCACCAAGGGCTTCTCGGTGGCTGTGACCAACCACGCTGGCTGCACCGACTATGCCCAGGGCGGTTCGCGCGTGACCAATCCTGTTGGCCCTGGCAACAAGCTGACCGGCAGCGCGCTGGGCCAGCTGACCGTGCCACTGGTCACCCAGGTTGCCAACCACCTGGCTGCCAACGGCGGCAAATTCAAAGGTGACGAGATTGTCTTCGTGATGGCGGGCGGTAACGACGCCCTGGCCCTGACCGCCGGCCTGACCGCCGCCGCGACCGCTGCCGGTAACGCCGCCGGCCAGGCTGCTGGCGCACAAGCCTTCGGCGCCAGCCTGGTGAGCCAGCTGGCAGCGGGCGCTACCGATCCGGCCTCCGCCGCCCAGGCTATCGGCCTGGCACTGGCCACCGAAAGCGCCAATCCGAACCATACCGACACCAGCGTGGTGGCCGCTGCCGTGACTGCCGCTGTCATGGCTGGCAACACCAACGCCGCTTCGCCTGCCGTGTATGGCCCGATGGTCGCCAAGTCCCAGGCTGACGCCACCGCCGCCGGTACCGCTGCAGGCGCCAAGGCCGGTGCCGACTATGCTGCCGCCCACGGTCCTGACCTGGTTGCCGCCATGGCTCAAGCCGCTACCGAGGAAGCTGCCCTGGTCAAGAGCCAGATCGTCGCCAAGGGCGCCAACTTCGTGGTGGTCAACAACCTGCCTGACCTGGGCACCGCACCTGCCACCGTGTCGCAAGGCGCGTCGGCACAAGCCCTGGTGAACGCCATGGTTGCCGCCTTCAACAACACGCTGGCAACGGCGCTGGCTGGCGATTCGCACATCCTGGTGGTGGACGTGTTTGCCACCAGCCACGACGAAAGCCAGAATCCTGGTCCATACGGCCTGACCAACGTGAAGGATACGGCCTGCGATCTGAGCCCGGCCAAGAACCCGCTGGGTGTTTCGCTGACCTGCAACGCCGGTAACGTGGTTGCTGGCGATGTCAGCCACTACGCCTTTGCCGATACGGTCCACCCGACTCCGTTCCACCATCTGCTGCTGGCGCGTTATGTCGCCGAGAAGCTGGTGATTAAAGGCTGGCTGTAAGCCGACAACGATCAAGAATCAGGAGACGAAATGAATTTCAAGACCACCATGAAACTGCTGGCGCTGGCCGCCGCAATGACGGTAGCATCGGCCGCTTCGGCCCAGACCGCTGGCACCTGGCTCGGCACCCTGGGCATCAACAAGATCACCCCGAAAGTGGATTCGGGCGACGTCTCGGCGCCGGCGCTGCCGGGTTCCAAGACCGATGTCGGCACGGACACCAAGCCGCGCTTCGCCATCGCCTATATGTACACCGACAACATCAGTGCCGAGCTCGATCTGGGCGTGCCATACAAGCATGACCTGTTCGGCGCCGGCGCCATCCAGGGCACCGGCAAGCTGGCCACTGCGGAAGTGCTGCCGCCGACCGCGTTCATCCAGTACCGCTTCCTGCAGGCGAACTCGATGTTCCGTCCTTATGTGGGCCTGGGCCTGACCTACGCCAAGTTCCAGAAGGAAAAGGGTTCGGGCGAGCTGACCGCGATCCTGAATACCGGCGGTTCGGGCGCGACCTTCAAGATGGATGACAAGTGGGCGGCCAGCTTCCAGATCGGCGGCACCGTTAAAATCAACGAGAAGTGGTTCATGGACGCTTCGGTCATCAAGACCAAGCTGAAGACCCGCGCCTACTACTCGACCGGCCAGACCCAGGACGTGCGCCTGGATCCGCTGGCGGTGAACGTGAGCGTGGGCTACGCGTTCAAAGGCTGGTAAAAAAGGGAAGATGCAAAAACGAAACGCCGGGGAAACCCGGCGTTTTTGCTTTTACTGGAAGGCTTGGATGCCCGTCTGCGCACGCCCCAGGATCAGCGCATGGATATCGTGCGTACCTTCGTAGGTATTCACCACTTCCAGGTTGACCATGTGGCGGATAATGCCGAATTCGTCGGAGATGCCGTTACCACCCAGCATATCGCGCGCCACGCGGGCGATGTCCAGCGACTTGCCGCAGGAATTGCGCTTCATGATGGAGGTGATCTCGACGGCGGCAGTGCCTTCGTCCTTCATGCGGCCCAGACGCAGGCAGCCTTGCAGGGCCAGGGTAATCTCGGTCTGCATGTCGGCCAGCTTCTTCTGTACCAGCTGGTTGGCGGCCAGCGGACGGCCGAACTGCGAGCGGTCCATCGTGTACTGGCGGGCGGTATGCCAGCAGTCTTCGGCGGCGCCCAGCGCGCCCCAGGCGATGCCGTAGCGGGCCGAGTTCAGGCAGGTGAACGGACCTTTCAGGCCACGCACGTCCGGGAAGGCGTTCTCTTCCGGGCAGAACACTTCGTCCATGACGATTTCGCCGGTGATCGAAGCGCGCAGGCCGAACTTGCCATGGATCGCCGGAGCGGACAGGCCTTTCCAGCCTTTTTCCAGCACGAAGCCGCGGATCGCGCCTTCATCGTCCTTGGCCCAGACCACGAACACGTCGGCGACCGGCGAGTTGGTGATCCACATTTTCGAGCCGGTCAGCGAGTAGCCGCCTGGCACCTTCTTGGCGCGGGTGACCATCGAGGCGGGGTCGGAGCCGTGGTTTGGCTCGGTCAGGCCGAAGCAGCCGATCCATTCGCCGGTGGCCAGCTTGGGCAGGTATTTCTGGCGGGTTTCCTCATTGCCGAACTCGTAGATCGGCACCATCACCAGCGAGGACTGCACCGACATCATCGAGCGGTAGCCGGAATCCACGCGTTCCACTTCGCGTGCGATCAGGCCGTAGCTGACGTAGTTCAGGGCCGGGCCGCCGTATTGCTCGGGAATGGTCGGACCCAGCAGGCCCAGCTCGCCCATCTCGCGGAAGATGGAAGTGTCCATTTTCTCGTGGCGGAAGGCTTCCAGGATGCGCGGCGCCAGCTTGTCCTGGCAGTAGGCGGCGGCGGCGTCACGCACCATGCGTTCGTCGTCGGTCAGTTGCTGGTCCAGCAGCAGGGGATCATCCCAGTGGAATTGGGCACGGGCTTGGCTCATGGCTTTGTCTCGCTTTATGGTGAATGGATGGCAGCATTGTAAAGCGGCCTTCGCAGGCAAGCTTTTCTAATGGCGACACCAATTTCCGTTTTCTACCCGGCTGAGGGTTGATTTTTAGGCAAGCTCGTTGAATTGGCCGCCGTGGAAGATCAGCGGGGCGCTGGGCTGGAAGGCGCATTCCTCCACTTCGCCCACGAAAATCACGTGGTCGCCTTCCGGATAGCGGCTGCGGTTGTGGCATTCGAACCAGGCGGCGCAGCCCTTGAGGATGGGGTGGCCGGTGCGCGACAGTTCGTATTCCACGTGGTCCCAGGGATTGACTTCGCCCCGGCTGCCGAACATCTTGGCCAGATGGGCCTGCTCGGACGAGAGCACATTGATCACATAGTGGGAATTACCGCTGAAAATCGGCAGGCTGTTGGCGGCCGAACCCAGGCTCCACAGTACCAGCGGCGGATTGAGCGACACGGAATTGAAGGAACTGGCCGTCAAGCCGCGAAAGCTGCCATCGGCCAGGCGGGTGGTGATCACCGTCACGCCGGTCGCAAACTGGCCCAGCGCCTGGCGGAAATGCGTAGCGTCAAAGCCGGGTGCGGACGAGCGGGGGGAACTTGTATTCATGGTCAGCCTGTATCTTTCCGCCATTATGCCAAAGATTGCAGCAATTGAAGTGCAGGTAATCGCCGTTTGCGATAAAGTTAAACCCACGAGGGAAACCCAACAGATATCTCACGCGGGAGGGATCATGGGCAGCAAGGTGGAAACCGCCGTCTTCGGGGGCGGCTGCTTCTGGTGCACGGAAGCTGTGTACCTGGAGGTGCGCGGCGTGCTGCGGGTGGAGTCCGGCTACACCGGCGGCAGCGTCGCCAATCCGACCTATGAGCAGGTGTGCAACGGCGACACCGGCCACGCGGAAGTCATCAGGCTGGAGTTCGATCCGGACCAGATCGGCTACCGCGACCTGCTGGAGATTTTCTTCACCATGCACGACCCCACCACGCTCAACCGCCAGGGCAACGACGTCGGCACCCAGTACCGTTCGGTGATTTACTACCAGTCGCCCGAGCAAGAGGCCACCGCGCGCCAGGTGATCGCCTGCATGGCCCATGTGTGGGATGCGCCCATCGTCACCGAGCTGTCTCCCGCCCAGCCCTGGTACAAGGCCGAGGACTACCACCAGGACTACTTCCGCCAGCATCCGCTGCAGGGCTATTGCGCCTTCGTGGTAGCGCCCAAGGTGGCCAAGTTCAGGAAGACCTACCAGCAGCACATTAAATAGCCGGGGCGCGCCCATGAAGGTGGTGATCGTCGACGATACGCATATCAACCTGGTGCTGATGTCGCGGCTGGTGGAAAAGCTGCCCGGTGTCGCCATCGAATCCTTCCAGTCGGCGCGCGTGGCGCTGGACTGGTGCAATGCCAATCCCTACGACCTGCTGATCGTCGACTACATGATGCCGGACCTGAACGGCCTGGAGCTGATCGCCAGCCTGCAGGCGCCCGCAGAACAGCGCCCGCCGGTGCTGATGGTGACCGCCAGCCCCGACGTGGAAGTGCGCCACCGCGCGCTGGAGAACGGCGCCAGCGACTTCCTCATCAAGCCGATCGACAAGGTCGAGTTCCTGGCGCGCACCCGCAATATGCTGGCGCTGCGCAGCGCCACCCAGTCGCTGCAGCAGCGCGCCAGCTGGCTGGCGGAGGAGGTGGGCAAGGCCACCGCCGAGCTGCGCGCCAGCGAGCGCGAAACCATCATGCTGCTGTGCCGCGCCTCCGAGTACCGCGACCCGGAGACGGGCGCCCACATCCAGCGCATGGCGCATTACTCGCGCCTGATCGCCGAGGAGCTGGGCATGAACGCCCAGCAGCAGGACGACGTGCTGAACGCCGCGCCCATGCACGATATCGGCAAGGTCGGCACGCCCGACCAGATCCTGCTCAAGCCGGGGCGCCTGACGCCTGAAGAAATGGCGGTCATGCGCCAGCACGCGGAGATCGGCTACAGCATCCTCAAGGACTGCCAGGCGCGCGTACTGCGGCTGGCCGCCGAGATCGCGCTGACCCACCACGAGCGCTGGGACGGCGCCGGCTATCCCCGTGGACTCAAGGGCGAAGAAATCCCGCTGGTGGGCCGCATCGTCGCCGTCGCCGACGTGTTCGATGCGCTGACCAGTGTGCGGCCCTACAAGAAGGCCTGGAGCCTGGAGGACGCGCGCCAGCACCTGCTGGACAATTGCCATTCCCACTTCGATCCGCAGTGCGTGGATGCCTTGCTGCGGCGCTGGGACGACATCCACCAGATCCGCGCGCTGTTCCGCGACGGTCCGCCGCAGGAGGCGTAAGGAGAAACCTATGCGCCAGGAACGGCGGGTGCTCAAGCGGCGGCGGCTGAGCGATACCTCGGTGCCGGCCTACCAGGAGCTGACCGAGCAGATTCTGAACCAGCTGCCGATTCCGGTTTTCCTCAAGGACCGGCAGGGCCACTACTTGCGCTTCAACCGCCGCTTCGAGGAGCTGACCCAGCGCAGCCGCGATCAGATCCAGGGCCATACCATCGACGATTTCGCCTCGCCGCGCTGGGCCGCCGCCACCCATGCGGAAGACGAGGAAGCCTGGCTGACCGGCCGCACCGTTACCAGCGAACGGCGCCTGTCCGGCTTCGATCCGCCCATCGATATCCTGGTCAGCCGCCACGTGATCACCAGCGGCGGCCTGTCCTACTTGCTGGGCTACTTCATCGACATCAGCGAACAGCGTGCCGCGCGCGGAGCCATGCAGCATGCGGTGGAATCGGCCCAGCAGGCCAGCCGCGCCAAGAGCGACTTCCTGGCCAATATGAGCCACGAAATCCGCACCCCCATGAACGGCATCCTCGGCATGACGGAGCTGGTGCTGGAGTCGCAGCTGACGGCCGAGCAGCGCGCCGACCTGGAGCTGGTCAAGGCCTCCGCCGACGCGCTGCTGCACATCGTCGACGACATCCTCGACTTCTCCAAGATCGAGGCGGGCAAGCTGGATATCGAGGAA
>Ga0213872_10001660_pt1 | contig 14024 bp, 6 predicted proteins | sample VelepicomBERX_R2_FD_160071 | JGI IMG/M metagenome (GOLD analysis project Ga0213872, IMG submission 160071) | Rhizosphere microbial communities from Vellozia epidendroides in rupestrian grasslands, the National Park of Serra do Cipo, Brazil - RX_R2 | ecosystem: Host-associated > Plants > Roots >...
AGCGCCCGATGACGTCAGCGTCAGCACACCGGTCGCGGCGTTGTAGGAGCCGACGATGTTGCCGAATTGCACCGCACTTGTATTGATGTAGGACAGCACGTCTTCACCGGCCTGGAAGTTGCCTGTGATGGCGACTGTGGCATTGGCTTGGGTCGTGTTGTCGCGGTCGGTGACACCGATACCTGGGTCGACCGCTACCGGCGTCGATGGCCCACTATTGGCCTGCGTGAAGTGGCTGCTGCCGGCGGTCGTCGTGAGGATCGGTGTTTGATCGACATCGGCAACCGTGACGCTCTTGGTGCCGACGGCACTGGTCTCGGTGCCGTCGCTCACGCTGAAGCTGATGGTCCGCGTCGCCTGGTTGGGCGTGATCGCCGAATCGGTATAGGTGATCGAACGCAAGGCCGCTTGCCACTGGCCCACCGTGGCCGTTGCGCCGGCTGAGGTTAGCGTCATGACCCCGGTGGTGCTGTTGTAGCTGGCCGCGATATTGCCCATGGTGGCGGGGTTGTTGGTGAAGGCCAGTACATCTTCACCATTGCGCAGGTTGCCGGTGATGGCGACAGTGGCGCTGGCTAGCGTGGCGTTGTCGAGGTCGGATACCGTCACACCGCTATCGACGGCGACAGGCGTGGAGGCGACATTGTCGCCGGCGGTAAACGACGTCGAGCCGCCACTGGTGGCCAGGATCGGCGTTTGGTCGGTATCGGTGACGGTGACTGTGCGCGTCACGGTCGTGCTGTTCTTGACGCCATCGTTACTGGTGAAGCTGATGGTGCGCGTGGCGTTGTTGGGCGTCACGGCGGTGTCGGTATAGGTGATCGAGCGTAGCGCAGACTGCCATTGCGCAAGCGTTGCGCTGGCACTGGCAGAGGTCAGCGTCAGTACACCTGTTGAAGCGTTGTACGAGGCCGAGATATTGCCCATCGTCGAGCCATCGTTGGTAAAGGCCAACACATCTTCGCCGCTATGGAAGTTGCCAGTGATGGCAACGGTGGCGCTCGCCTGCGTCGTATTGTCGGCATCGGTCAGTGTGATGCCCCCGTCGATCACGACGGGCGTGGAGGCAACGTTGTCACCGGCCACAAAGGCTGCGCTGCCGCCGCTCGCAGTCAGGATTGGTGCGCTGTCGGGCGCGGTCACGAGTACCGTCTTGGTGGTGGTCGCGCTGGTCTTGGTGCCGTCGCTCACCGCAAAGCTGATCGTGCGGTTCGATGTATTGGGCAGGCTGGGTTGGGTCGTCGTATCGGTGTAGGTCACGCTATCGAGCGCGGCCTTCCATTGGGCCACGGTGGCGGTCGCACCGGCGGACGTGAGCGTCATGACGCCCGTGCCGCTGTTGTACGAGGCCGTGATGTTGCCCATCGTCGAGCCATCGTTGGTAAACGCCAGCACGTCTTCGCCGCTGTGGAAGTTGCCGGTAATGGCGACTGAGGCGCTCGCCAAGGTAGTGTTGTCGAGATCCGATACGTTGAGGCCGCTGTCGATAGCGATCGGTGTCGACACGCCGGAATCGGCCTGCGTGAAGTGCGACGTACCGCCGCTGGTGGTCGCAATCGGCGTTTGATCGGTGTCGGTCACCGTCACGGTGCGGGTCACGGTGGCGCTGTTGCGCGTGCCGTCGTTGCTGGTGAAGCTGATGGTGCGCGTGGCATTGTTGGGGGTGACGGCGGTGTCGGTATAGGTCACCGAGCGCAGTGCCGCCTGCCATTGTGCGAGGGTCGCTGTAGCGCTGGCCGAGGTCAGCGTCAGCACGCCTGTGCCGCTGTTGTACACGCCCGCGATATTGCCCATCGTCGAGCCATCGTTGGTGAAGGCCAGTACGTCTTCACCGCTATGGAAATTGCCGGTGATCGCGACGCTGGCGCTCGCCTGCGTCGTGTTGTCGGCATCGGTCAGCGTGATGCCACTGTCGATGGCGACGGGCGTCGACGCGACGTTGTCGCCCGCCACAAAGGCTGCGCTGCCGCCGCTGGTCGTCACGACCGGGGCGATATCGGATGCCGTCACGCTCACCGTCTTGGTCGATGTCGGGCCCGTCTTGGTCCCGTCGTTGAGGGCGAAGCTGATTGTCCGATTCGTCGTATTCGGTACGCTCGGTTGCGTCACAGAGTCGGTGTAGGTGACCGAATCCAACGCGGATTGCCACTGTGCCTTGGTCGCAGTGGCCCCAGCCGACGTCAGCGTCATCACACCCGTCGCGCTATTGTACGAGGCCGTGATGTTGCCCATGGTCGAGCCGTTGTTGGTGAACGCCAACACATCTTCACTCGAATGGAAGCCACCGGTGATGCTGACTGTGGCACTAGCCAAGGTGGCGTTGTCGAGGTCCGATACCGTCAGGCCGCTGTCAACGGCCACCGGGGTCGAGGCACCCGTCAGTGCTTCGGTGAAAGCGGTCGTGCCGCCGCTGGTGGTTGCGATCGGCGACTGGTCGGTATCGGCCACCGTTACTGTCTTGGTGGCTGCGGTGCTGGTCTTGGTGCCGTCGTTGACAGCAAAGCTGATGGTGCGGCTTGCCGTGTTCGGCGTCACCGCCGTGTCGGTGTACTTCACCGCCTCAAGCGCATGGTCCCACTGTGCAATGGTCGCAGTACCGCCAGCGGATGCCAGCGTCAGCACGCCCGTGCCACTGTTGTACGACCCGGCGATATTGCCCATGGTCGAGCCGTCGTTGGTGAACGACAGCACGTCTTCGCTCGAATGGAATCCACCCGTGATGCTGACCGTTGCGCCGAAGAGCGTGGTGTTGTCGGTGTCGGTCGCGGTGACGCCGCTGTCGATGACGACTGGGGTCGAGGCGGTGTTGTCACCTGCCGTGAAGGCCGTGCTGCCACCGGTGGTGGTGGCGACAGGCGTCTGGTCGGTATGGGTAACGGCAACCGTTTCGCTGATGGCCGTGCTGGTACTGAACGCGTTGGTCAGGGTAAAGGTGATGTTCCGCGTGGTGGTGCTGGGCAACGCCGTGGTGTTCTTGTAGGTCACCGCATCGAGCGCGGCCTGCCATTGTGCGGTCGTCGCGCCGCCGGCCGAGGTCATGGTCAGCGTGCCGCTGCCGTTATAGCTGGCGGTGATGTCGCCATAGGTGCTTGCGCTGGTATTGCTGAACGCCAGTACGTCACCGGTCGAGAAATTGCTGATGGTGACGGCGGCAGAGCTTTCGTTCGTGGCGGTGCTGTCGGTTGCAGTGATGCCGCTGTCGATCACCACGGCGGTCGACGAGCCAACCGGGTCGGCCTCGGTGAAGCCGCTGTTGCCGCCCCCTTTGGTTAAGACAGGCGGAGGCAGCGGATCAATGTACGCAATGGCGCCAATGCTCAGCGACAAGTTCGTGCCGCTGATGGAGAAGCTGTGAATGCCGACGAAATTGTTGGGATTGGCGTTTGAAATAAAGCCGCTGTACGCTGATGGGACTGAAAACACGTTGCCCGTAAAGTAGTCGTTGGGGGTCGGGTCGTTATATGAGATCGCCTTGCCGGCGTTGCTATCTGGCGTAATGGTGAACGCGGTCGTCGTCGACCCGGCTTGCAAGTCCAAATCCAGGCGGGTCAGACTAAAGGCATCACCATTGACCAAAGAAATGGTCACGCTACTCATGTTCGCATTCGATAACTTATCGAATGCCAATGATTCACTGTCGCTTGGAACGCCACCTGCCCCTGTAAAATTAGGGTCATTCTGCACCCATTCCTCGTACGGGCCATTTAAACCCGTGATCGCATAGTGAATGCCGTCCAGGTTAAAGCTAGTCACGCCGGAATTCGTGTCAAAAGTAGGGTTGCTGGTGTAGTCCTCAAGGTGGGTGCTTAACAGGTAACCGTAAGCCGCTTCTGATGCTGCCGAGAAAATCTCTGGCGTCGTAACGGTACCAAAGCCCGTATCCAGCACCCAGCTACCACCTTGCGCGGCCGAGCCCACCAGATGGTCGGCTGCCGCCACATTGCTATGCGTGATGATGCTGATGGCTTCGGTCAGCAAATGGCCATCGGTGCCCTTGCCCACCTCGCAGCCATAAATCAGGAAATCGCCGCCTACCTTGAGTGCATTGCCAATCTGCTGCAGCTCGGGCGCGTAGGTGTTGAGGTCGGCGTTGTTCAGCCAGGTCGAGCCTGCTTGCAATTCGCCTTCTGCGCCGTGCGAGATCAGCTGAATCGCGTCGAGTCCGTGGTGATCCTTCAGGTAGTTCGCCATTTGGGCGAAACCGTCTTTGCTCGGGTCGAGCAGCACCCATTCGGTGCCGGGCGGCAGGCCGGCGACCAGGGCTTGGTAGTCCGACACGCCGCCATCAATGAACACGACCTGCTTCTCACCCGTGTTGGTTGTCGATGGCGTCGACTTGCTGCCGCCATCGTTATCGGCTGGCGATGTAGTCGCCGTGCCGGAATGATCGGGTGAGGTCGTTGCCTTGGGCGTACGCGAGAGCTGCTGCGGCGACTCTTCGGCGATCAGCGGTTGCTGGACGCCTGCTGGTGCGGCCTGCTCGGCACGCATCGTCTGCTGAATGCGCGTTTGTTCGGCCAGCATTGGCTGCTGGATTCCCGTAAAGGCATGGGGGTCGTTGGCATGGTGCGCGGCCTCGGCATGGCTGCCTATGGTGGCGACCGAGGCGTCGTACATGATGCGCGGTTCAAGCGCGAGCACGAGGGGCTTGGGGCGGGCGGGTACGTGGTCCGTTTTGGACGCGCCGAACCAACGGCGCAGCTGCTGCGTCAAGTGTCGCATGGTTTCCTCCTGCTCAGTGCCGGGCGCCGCTATGCCAGCTGCGCGCTGTATACCGGGCGGGAGGTTGCTATGTTGTTATTGATAAATACCAACAAACATTCCGATGACGACCAATCTAGCCACGCGTTTCAGTGGCCTGACCGCATTCTCCCGCTTTAAACACTATAGCAGGTACGCATGGCGCAAAAGACGTAACAACAGGTAACAGTCATGGCTTGGCGAGGCGCAGCACGGATTTAAGGCCGATTCGGTGCCAGATTACAAGATTCTGGGCGGCGCGGGCTGTCGCTGCCGGGTGCCAGGACGACGCCGTTACGGCCGCCGTGCTTGGCGGCGTAGAGCGCGTCATCGGCGCGGGCGATCAATCGCACCACGCTGTCACCTGCTTGGGCGCACGCCACACCAAAGCTGGCGGTGCGGCGTTTAACCACCGGGAAGGGCGTGGATTCGATGGCGAGGCGCAAGGCCTCTGCTGTCGCGACGGCAGCTTCGGCATGGGTTTCAGGCAGCACAATCAAAAATTCCTCACCACCCCAGCGGCCGACGGTGTCGGTCTTGCGCAGGCGCTGCTTCAAGAGTGCACCCAAGCTTGCCAATACCTCGTCACCTGCATTGTGGCCGAAGAGGTCATTCACTTCCTTGAAGTGGTCGACGTCGAGCAAGATCACGGCGAGCGGATGTTCGTGGCGCGCAGCGCGGTCGAGCTCGGCATTGAGAACGGCGTCGAGCTTCACGCGGTTGTAGACCTGGGTCAGCTTGTCGGTGACGGACAGGACCATCAGCTCGCGGTTTGCGGCCTCGGCCCGGTCGCGGGCTTCGGCGAGGCTGCGGTGTAGGCGCGCGCTGACGTTGAGCGTCAGCGTCACCGCCATCCAGATCAGGAACAGAATGGTGTAGAGATAGGGCAGTGCCAGGATGACGGCAGGCGAGCGGGTAAAATCGGCCGAGACCGGCGTGTTGCTGGCCACATAGGCGCGCGATAGGTAGAGCGCGACGCCGACGAAGAACAGGATGGCGGTGAAGCGCTCGGTGCGGCGGATCAGCGGTTCGCCATGGCGCCAGAACAGCCGGCCGCAGCTGATCAGAAAGGGGCAATACGCCAGCGACATGGTGACGATGCGCGCGGGTAGATTGTGCTCGGCGTAGGTGAAATAAGTGCAGCTGGCAAACGCCAGGATGACGGGTAGCCACAGCCAAAAGCCGGCTGGTGGCAGGCGCAACAGGGCACGCGTGCCACGCAGCTGAAACGCCAGGCCCGCGACGGTGACCGTATTGGCGATGACGATGGAGAGGAAATCAGGCGCGACGCCGCGTAAGGCCAGCAGCAGATTGCCCAGTGCGAGAAACGCAGCGCAGCCTGCCCAGTCGCGCAGACTGCGCTCTTGGGGAATCAATCGCCATAGCGTGACGGTGGCCGCCAGAAAGCCGGCCGCGCACACCATGGTAATGAGCGCAAGCGTTCGTAAATCGAGCATGTGAAGCCTGGATGGGGCCAACCCGGCATTGCATCAGATACGCGGATTGGCGTGAGATTTCGGGTCAAGCGAGGCACCCGTGCGAGGTGCATGAACAAGGCGGATATCGACGTGCGATAGCGCTGCCTCGTCACCCACTATTCTACGCGACGAAAGGCTGCGGCAAATGAAATTGACGTGTCGTGCGAGGTGTTACGCGCCGGATACGGGTAGCCGGCGCGGGGGGGGCGATCAATATTGCGGCGTGTCAGATTAAACCCTGAAGCGACCAATCTGGCTGTTCAAGCCGCCCGCAAGCGCGCTCAAGGAATGGGCCAGTGCGGTGACCTTGGCGATGGAGGCATGGTTCGCCTCGGTCGTTGCAGCGATCTGCTCGATGTTCTGCGCCATGCTTTGCGTGCTGGCGCTCTGCTCGCGAATCGTCTCCGACACGCTGCGCACGGTCTGTACCGTCGCAGCCGAGCCGCGCTGGATATCGGCCAGTGCGCGGGCGACCTGCTCGGTGCAGGCTACGCCATGCACGACGCGCTCATTGGCTTCCTGCAGGCTCAGGCTGGCGCCGCTGGTGTCCGCTTGCACGGCGTCGATCTTCTGCGAAATATCCTTGGTGGCGTGGGCGGTCCGCTCGGCCAGTTTACGGACTTCGTCTGCCACCACGGCAAAGCCACGGCCCTGCTCGCCTGCGCGTGCGGCTTCGATGGCTGCGTTGAGCGCCAAGAGATTGGTCTGGTCGGCAATTTCGCCAATCGAGATGGCAATGGTGCTGATTTCCTGCGAACGAACCAGCAGTGAGCGCATCGTGGTTTCGGCTTCTTCCAACGCCTTGGCGATGCGCTGGATTTCGGCTTCGGCTTCGCCTGCCAAAGCCGTACCGTCGGTTGCCTTGCCATGTGCATGCTCGACGTCCTTGCGCACATCCATGATGCTGTTCGACAGCACTTGAATAGCGACGCTCAGCTCTTCGACCGAGGCCGCCGTGGCGGCACTGGCATCCGATTGGCGCGACGAGGCAGCCGCTACGTCGTCGGCGATGGCCTCCATCTCCTGCGCTGAGTGCGTCAGCTCTGCGGCACTGCCGTGGCTCGCTTGCAGAATCTCGCGGAAGGCACCCAGCACACGCGAGAAAGCGTGGGTGGTTGCGCCGATCTCGTTATCCCCCGCCTGAGGAATATGTACGGTGAGGTCGTTGCTTTCGGCAATACGCTGCGCCGCACGGACGGTATCGAGCAGCGGTCGGCGGATCGAGGTGGTGATCCAGATCGACATCGATGCACCGATCAGGATGGCGAGGCCAGAGAGGACCGAGATCAGGATGCTGGCACGGTGCTCGATGGCGGCCATTTGTGGTTCAGCACTGTCGGCGCGGTGCTGGCTGTCGATAGCTAACTCATCCAGCTCACTCACCAGTTTACCGATGGCGTCTTGGGTGGGTTGCATGGCCTGCTCCGCATTGGCCGAGCTGCTGAATTCACCTTGGCCTACGCGTGTGGCAACAGCGTGGTAGCCGTCGCCATAAGCTTTCATCAAGGTGGCAATCTGTGTCAGCTTCGGTGCGTCAGCGTCGCTTGCCAGGTGCTGAGCCGCTGTCAGCGAGGTGACGAAAGCCTGGTTGGCGTCGTCCCACAGGGCGCGATGGCCCTTGACCTTGTCGAGCTGCACAAAGCTGATCAGCGTGTCTTTCTCGGCCGAGCGCATGCGACTTAGAGCGCTTTTCATCTCACCCACGCGCACATTGAATGCGATATCGCTGCCCATGAGATGCGACACGCGCGCGCTCTGGCTTTTGACGCCAAAGAGGCCCGCCAATCCCACCATGATGATCAGGCACAGCATCAAACCAAAACCTGCGGCGATGCGCGTCCCTACTGCGAAGTCTCTCATTGCTGCTCCTTCATGCCGGCAGCGTGCACCCGTCGCAGCGCGTGGCTGAGCCGTGGCGGCCAGGTGGCGCATGCATGGGGCAGCCCGCGCCATGGCGTGGCGTGCGTCCGTTACAACGATTGGGTGATAGCGACAGGTATACGCCGGTACCTTGATCCCGCGCGACAATCAATGGTGTTGTCTTTTGCATCGGGAAAGGCGTAGGCGCCTGTTACGGCAGAGACGTCATGCGAGCATGGGTCCCAAGACCGTGCCGTTGTGCAGCACGACCTTGGCGCCATTTAGCGCCGAACGACAATGTTTTGCAAGCTTTGCGTAAGCAAATAGAAAGCGCCGTATCAGTATTGCATACAGGATATGGCGACAGGCTAAGGATGGGAATAGCGTGCGTCGATCCGCTGCAGCGTGCCGTCCTGCGTCATCTTGCGATAAGCCACGCGGATCTTGTCGATGGTGCTATCGCTGACGCTCGGGTTGCAAGCCAGGTAGAGCTCCATCTTGCCGAAGGTCAGCAGCAGATGCACTTTGTCGTGTGCAAATTTACTCGCGAGCAGGGCATCCGCCCCAATACGATCGGTCGCCCAGTAGTCGACCCGCCCAGCCAAGAGCGCCGAAAGGCTGTCTTCATAGCTTTCCGAATCACTGACCTGATAGCCCCGTGTTTTCAGGATCATGCTGTCGGCGTCGCTGCGGTAGGCGCTGATCTTGGCGTCTTTCAAGTCTTCGAGCTTGGTGGCCGGCGTGTGGAAGGCATAGCGGGTGTAGATGACCCGGCTGGTTTCGGCGAGCGGTACAACCCACTTGAACCAGGTCTCCCGCTCAGGGATGCGGCCGGTTGAGAACACGCAGGTATCGGGCTGGGTCTGCGCGAGCATGATGGCGCGGTTCCAACCCGATGGCGCAAATACATAGTCGACCTGTGCACGCCGTAGTACCTCTTTAACCTTGTCAGCCGCGAGGCCCGTTACATCGTGCAGATCATGGCTCACGACGTTGTAGGGCGGCATATGCTCGGTGGTGAGCGTCAATGTCGGCTCGGCATGGCTGATGACCGATGTGGCGAACAGCAGCGCACACGCGGTACGGCGGGTCAGTTGGCTGAATGGGGTAAAGCGGGTTACGAACATGACTTCTTCTGGATCAATCGGGCTCAGGGCTATTCGGCGTCGACCTGAAAACCTTTCCCTGTCTCGAAAAATGCACCGCCTGCAATATAGTGAATGCTGCGCAGGTCGGCTTCCGGTTGCCAATGGCCGTCTTTGAACGCTTCGGCCTCGGCCCAGGCTGCAACCACCTCGCCGATAAAGAGATCATAGCGCGACTGGTTGTGCGGTTCCTGAATGACACGGCATTCCAGCCAGCCGACGCAGCCTTCCAGCAACGGTGCCGCGACCTTGCTGCCGGCAAAGGTCGCAAGACCATATTCGGCAAACTTATCGCCGTCGCGGCCCGAGTTCGACCCCACCTGCACGGTGGCTTTGGCGAGCGCGCGGGTGGGCACGTTCAGCACAAACTCGCCTGATGCATCCACCAGCTCCCGCGTCAGGGTTTGCTTGTCGATCACGACCGCGATCTTGGGCGGGTCGAAATCGAGCGGCATCGACCAGGCGGCCGCCATCACATTGCGCCGGTCGCCATGGGCGCTCGATACCAGCACGGTAGGGCCATGGTTCAAGAGGCGATAGGATTTCGGCAAAGGGACGGGTAGGCGCATGGCAAGTCTCGGCGGGATGGGGTCAGTAAGAGATATGGGCGCGGGCGTGAAATAACAGGGTTCAGTCTTGGCTTCGCAACCAAGCGGCGGCGCCCTCGCCCGCACGGCGGCCGCTTGCAAAGCACGCGGTCAGCAGGTAGCCGCCCGTCGGGGCTTCCCAGTCCAGCATTTCGCCAGCCAGAAAGACGCCGGGCCGCGCTTGGGCCATCAGCATCGGGTCGAGCGATTCGAAGCGCACGCCGCCTGCCGTGCTGATCGCTTCGTCGATGGGGCGTGGCGCGGTGACGGTGATCGGCAGGGCTTTGATGGCGGCGGCCAGTTGCGGTAGGTCGTTGAAGGTCTCTTTGCTGATGCACTCGCGCAAAAGGCCTGCTTTGACGCCGGTGATGCCCACTTTGCTCTGCAGATGGCTCGACATGGAGCGCGCGCCGCGCGGATGGGTGACCTCTTGCAATACACGCGTATAGTCGCGGCCTGGGGCCAGGTCGAGATACAGCGTGAGCGACTTACCTGCCGCGAGCGCATCGCGGATCGGCGCGGCAAACGCATAGATCAGGCTGCCCTCGATACCCTGCTCGGTGACCATGCATTCACCTTGCCGGCTGTGGTTGTGGCCCGCCGCGTCGGTGAAGTGCAGCACAACCGATTTGAGCGGCTGGCCGGCATAGTGGCTGCGGAACCAGTCGCTCCAGGCGACTTCGAAGCCGCAATTGGCGGGGGCAAGCGGCGCAATCTCGATACCGGCTGCAGCCAGCGTCGGCACCCAACTGCCGTCTGACCCAAGGCGCGGCCAACTGGCCCCGCCCAGCGCGAGTACGGTGACGTCGGCGTGGACGGTGTGCTCGCCTTCGGGCGACAACAGTCGTAGCGCGCCTTCGTCGGTCCAGCCCAACCAGCGATGCCGCACGTGGATGTTGACCCCGTTTGATCGCAGCCGGTGCAACCAGGCCCGCAAGAGGGGCGCGGCCTTCATATCGGTCGGGAAGACGCGGCCGGAGGTGCCCACGAAGGTATCGATGCCGAGTCCGTGTATCCAATTGCACAGGGCTTCGGGCGAAAAATCCTCAAGCAGTGGGGCGATATGGTGCGCACGTTCGCGATAGCGTGATAGAAACGGCGCCAAAGGCTCGGAATGCGTGATGTTCATGCCTCCGACGCCTGCGAGCAGGAATTTACGGCCGACCGAGGGCATGGCGTCGTAGACGTCCACCGCCGCACCCTGTGCGGTCAGCACTTCGGCAGCCATCAGGCCTGCGGGGCCGCCACCGATGACGACGGCGCGGTTCTTTCGATTTGCCATGCTGCAGCCCGTATTGATTCGACGCCTATTCTACCGGTTCAGCCCGACGCGCGTGCCATTAGCGTCGCGAGCATGGCGGGGTCTGGCCAGCCAGCTGGTAACACCATGCCGCGTGCAATCTCGGTACCGCCTTCGGCAAGTGGCGCGTACTCGGCAACCATGATCGGTCGGTCGGTGGCTGCAAAATAGGGCTCGGCCTGCGCTTGCCAGTCAGCCAGGGAGAGATCATCGTGCTGCGCGGTGCCAGGTGCCATCCAGTCGGCGCGCGGCAGGCTGCGCCAGACCGAGTCGGTACGCTGCGCGGGCAACGCTTCCCCCCAACAGCGCCACCAGCCGCGCAGATGGTCGGTCGCAAGCAGCGGCGATGCAGCTTCGCCCGGCATGCGGTAAAACATCCAGCCACGCAGCCAGCACATCGGCTGGTAATCGGTACTGGTCGGGAACTGCGCGCGGACCACGTCGTGGTCGGCCAGATGCAACTGGTGCCGAAAGAGCTTATCGAGCTTCAGGATGAGCGCGTCGCGCAGGCCGGGGCCGACATAGCTCGGCCCGCTATCACCTTGCAGCACGATGTAGATTTTGACGGCCAGCTCGATATGCAGCGCAGCGCCATGTGGCGGTTGCAGCAGGTAGTCGATCTCGCCAAGGCTAACGCCGTCCTCGCGCACCGGCATCTGCTGTGCCAGCAGGCTATGGCTTGGCAGCGCGGCGAGCGCGGCACCCATCAGTGCTTCGGCATAGCGGCCCATACGAAACGGGTGCTCAGGCCGGTACCCCGCCAGCGCCTCAGCGACCGCGTCGTGCGGTAGTTGCTGCCACCAGGCCTCACCTTGCCGTGCATCGCCATCGATGACCCCCGCAGGTACGGCACTCGCCGCCAGCAAAGACGGCGAGGTCAGCAGCCAGCGCAGTTGCGCAAGATGGCGCTCAGGCGTCGTAAGCAAGGTTCGGGGCCAGGTCGCGCTCGGCCTGGGCGGTACTCACGCCACGCCTTGCTGCGTAGTCCGCCACCTGGTCGCGGTCGAGCTTGCCCACCGCGAAATACTGCGACTGCGGGTGGCTGAAATAGAGCCCGGCGACGGCTGCAGTTGGCAGCATGGCGTAGCCTTCGGTCAGCTCCATGCCGATGGACTCCGCATTCAACACGCGGAAGAGATCGGTCTTGGTGGTGTGATCCGGGCAGGCCGGGTAGCCCGGTGCGGGGCGGATGCCGGCATAGCGCTCGTCGATCAGTGCTTCGTTATCGAGCGCTTCGTCGGCGGCATAGCCCCAAATCTCGCGCCGCACCTTGGCATGCATCAGCTCGGCGAAGGCTTCGGCCAAGCGGTCGGCCAGGGCTTTGACCATGATCGCGCTGTAGTCGTCGTTTTCGCGCTCGAAGCGGTGTACATGCTCGTCCACATCGAGCCCGGCGGTCACGGCGAAGAGACCGACGTAGTCTTGCGCACCGCCGTGCGGCGCAACGAAGTCAGCCAGGCACCAGTTCGGCTTGCCCTCGGCCTTGCGATTCTGCTGGCGCAGGGCGTGCATCGCCATGAGCCGCTCACCATTCGCCGGGTCGGTCAGTACGATGTCGTCGCCATCGCGATGCGCAGGGAAGAGGCCGATCACACCGCTGGCGCGCACCCAGTTGCCCTCGATCATGCGTTTGAGCATGGCCTGGCCATCGGCAAACAGGGCGCGAGCCGATTCGCCCACGACCGCGTCGTCGAGAATCTTCGGGAACTTACCAAAGAGCTCCCAAGCGTTGAAGAAGGGGCTCCAGTCGATATAGTCGGCGATCTCGGCCAGCGGGTAATTCTCGATACGCTGCACGCCCAATTGGCGCGGTGCAGGTGGCGTGTAGCTCGCCCAGTCGAACTTGAAGCCGTTGGCACGTGCATCGGCAATCGGCGCGAGATCAGCCTTGCCCTTGTTGGCGTGAATGGTGCGGATATTGTCGTATTCCTCGCGCACCTTGGCCACGAAGCCGTCGTGCAGCTCGTCCGACAAGAGGCTGGAACACACGCCCACTGCACGCGAGGCATCGGGTACGTAGACGACCGGGCCATGGTAGTGCGGGGCGATTTTGACGGCCGTGTGGACCTTGGAGGTGGTCGCGCCGCCGATCAGCAGCGGAATGTCGAAGCCCTGACGCTCCATCTCCTTCGCCATATGCGACATTTCTTCGAGCGAGGGGGTGATGAGGCCACTCAAACCGATGATGTCGGCCTTCACTTCGCGCGCGGTGTCGAGAATCCGCTGCGCCGGCACCATCACGCCGAGGTCGATCACCTCGTAGTTATTGCAGCGGAGCACCACGCCGACGATATTCTTGCCGATATCGTGCACGTCGCCCTTTACCGTCGCCATCACGATCTTGCCCTTGGCGGCCGAGTCGGAGAGGCCCAGTGCGCGCTTTTCTTCGTCGATGAAGGGCTCCAGGTAAGCCACCGCCGCCTTCATCACGCGGGCCGATTTCACCACCTGCGGCAGGAACATCTTGCCCGAGCCGAACAGGTCGCCGACCACGTTCATGCCGTTCATCAAGGGGCCTTCGATCACATTGATCGGGCGCGGTAGCGATGCGCGGGCTTCTTCGGTGTCTTCGACGATATAGGTAGTGATGCCCTTCACGAGCGCATGGGTGATGCGGTCTTGCAGCGAGCCCTGCCGCCAGGCGAGGTCTTCGACTTGCTTCTCTGCCGCGTCGCCCTTGAAGCGCTCAGCGAGCGCAATCAGGTGCTCGGTGGCGTCGCCGCCGTCGCGCGGTGCGCGATTGAGTACCACGTCTTCGATGCGCTCGCGCAGTTCAAGCGGTACTTCCTCATACACTTCGAGCGCGCCGGCATTGACGATACCCATGGTCATGCCGCGCTGAATCGCGTGGTAGAGGAACACGGCGTGAATCGCCTCGCGCACCTTGTTATTGCCACGGAAGCTGAACGACACA
>Ga0213872_10001661_pt1 | contig 14023 bp, 14 predicted proteins | sample VelepicomBERX_R2_FD_160071 | JGI IMG/M metagenome (GOLD analysis project Ga0213872, IMG submission 160071) | Rhizosphere microbial communities from Vellozia epidendroides in rupestrian grasslands, the National Park of Serra do Cipo, Brazil - RX_R2 | ecosystem: Host-associated > Plants > Roots >...
AGCGGCGGCAAGCGCATCTGGCAGGAAGCCGCGGTCAGCGCCTGAATTCAACAAGAATGTGCGCCCACGAAAATTTCATGGCATAATTGCGGGCTTCCCGGTCGTCAGCTCCAGTTTGAATTTTGTTGAACTTTTGGCTGACTCAGAATTTGGTGACAAGACCAGACCGGGCGGTTAGCTCAGCGGTAGAGCACTGCCTTCACACGGCAGGGGTCGCAGGTTCGAACCCTGCACCGCCCACCAAGTAAATCAAGGACTTACAGACTTCTGTAAGTTCTTTTTTTACTTCTGATCTTGTGATTGGGACAATTTTGGGACACCTGCACAGCCAACGCTGGTGAAGGAGAAAATGTCCCATGGCATGCTTCGAAAAGCGTGGAAAGTATTGGCGGGCCAAAATCCGCCGTAAGGGCTACCCGGATCAATCCAGGAGCTTCGACACCCGAGCGCAAGCGGAAATTTGGGTTCGAGATGTCGAAGGCGAAATGGATCGAGGAGTCTTCCTTGATCGCAATGAGGCTGAACGCAATACGCTTGCCGAAGTCATCGAGCGGTACCTAGTCGAGGTTACGCCCGGAAAGCGGGGCGCTGGTCCTGAGTCATGCCGACTGCGAGCGCTGCAGCGCCGCCCAATTGCGAAGTTCAAGATGTCTGCGCTCACGAGTTCGCTCATTGCGCGATATAGAGATGAGAGGCTCGCTCAGGTGTCGGCAGGCACGGTCAACAAGGAGTTGAACCATCTGAGTCATGTCATCGAGACTGCTCGGCGCGAATGGGGAATCCAGCTTCCCAACAATCCTGTGCAACTTGTACGGCGGCCAGCGTGTCCGAAAGGTCGGGACAGGCGCTTTGTGGATGGTGAATGTGAACGGTTGCTAGCGGCTTGTGCCGAATCCAGAAATCGGCATCTGCTGCCTGTCGTACAACTGGCGATTGAGACGGCCATGAGGCAGGGTGAGCTGGTAAATCTAGTGTGGAAACACGTCGATTTCGTGCGGCGAACTGCCCACCTGCCGGAAACAAAGAACGGTGAGGCCCGCACAGTGCCTTTGTCGACAAAAGCCGTTGCAGTCATTGCAGGGCTTCCTCGTTCATTGAGCGGTGAAATTTTTCCGGGGCTCACGACAGAATCGATAAAGCGCGCATTCATCCGAGCTTGCGATCGTGCGGGTATAGAGAACTTTCATTTCCACGATCTACGTCACGAGGCGACAAGTCGACTATTTGAATTGGGGCTTAACCCAATTGAAGTTGCGAGTATTACTGGCCACAAAACGTTGCAGATGCTCCGGCGTTACACGCATCTGCGGGCAGGGGATTTGGCGCAGAAACTCGGTTGACAGTGACGCTGAATAGACATTAACGGTTTAGCGGGTAAAGAGAAGCTGTAGTCCGCTGGACATCGGCTCAGCAGTGATTGCTGTCGATCAGCGGAGCCTTGCTCCCAGGCAGCAAGCCGCATAGTCGGAGGTATAGACCCAACACGCCCGAACAAACTGCAGGCGCTGGTGATAGCTGGCCAGCGTGCCGGATTTCGCTGACCAACCTGCTGGTTCTGACCTCAATCGAACGACAGTGGTGCAGCGGTTGCTGTCCCCCATCTGCGTCGGCCGTACTCACGTTGCTCCATGTCGACCGGTCATTCGTTCCCTACACCGAGCGCTAGCTCGATTGCCTGCTCCACGATGTTCTGAAGCCATAGCATTCTCAAGTTTCAGGTCGGCGTTCCCAGTGACATCTGCCCTCCTACCTGAACTGGAAGTCTCGATCCGCCGGCGACATCGGTCTCGTAGTAGAGAGGCGGTCGCTCTTGTTGCAATGCTCGCGGAACAAACAGCATTCGCCGCGTATGCCCGCACGGCAATTCAACTGCCCAAGTCGGCAGCACGCCCCCCTGGAGCTGCATTGCGGATCTTGTTACATTTGGCCGCATACGAAGAAAGGGGAGTTGCGTGCACGACCAATCTTTTAATAAGAAAACACTTGCGCGAGTTTTTCAGAAACTAGATTTTGTAGGGATAAAAACTTCTACGGAGCTGGATGAATTCCGCGAGGGTATGCTCAACAAAGCGACGGCATCTGCTGCCTCTGGGTTCGCGAAAACTGCAAATCCGCTGGTGAGCTTTCCATTGCATGGGCGGCAGGTTTTCATGTTTCCCAACCTGTGGGATGAGCTTGTTGCTCGAAAACTTTGCTCAAACATTAAGAAAACATCAAAAGCCACTTCGCGCGGGCGGGCGCAGATCGTATCGAATTTGCGCCTGCTTCTGGAAGAGGGTGTGCCGTTTCGCGTATACCGTCTGGACGTGAAAAGTTTCTACGAGTCTTTCAAGGTCTCCAACGTAATAGCGAAAGTCGGCGAGCTCGTGGAGCTTAGCCCGCTAAGCAAGAGATTGCTGCATGATCTGCTTGCGTGCCACGAAGCTCTCGGTGGGACTGGAATTCCTCGCGGTCTTGCATTAAGTGCGGCTTTGTCTGAGCATTTAATGCGTGATTTCGATCATAATGTGGGCGGACATTCGGAAGTGTTCTTTTACTCTAGGTATGTGGACGATATCATCATCGTTACCTCGGCGAGGGAAGACTCGGCAATATTTGTTCGACAGATTGAAAACATGCTTCCATCTGGGCTTCGATTAAATCCAACCAAAAGACAGATTGAAGAGGCTGGCGACCGGGTCAATCCGACAAAACCGGCTGACGCGACTGTGCATCTTTTTAAGTTTGACTATCTCGGCTACTCGTTTCGGATTGGTGAGCCAGTAAGGGAAAAGAATAAGCAACCCGGCGATCACCATCGCACAGTGGTGGTGGACATTGCCGAAAAGAAGATATCTAGATTCAAAACGAGGATATCCAGATCCTTCTTTGACTTTGCGAAAAGCGGTGATTGGTTTTTGTTGAGGGATAGGATTAAGTTCCTCACAAAAAACTTTAGCGTCTACAACGCAAAGGCCGGAGGCAAGAAGATTGCCGGCATATTTCATAGTTACCCATTAGCCTCAAGTGATGCCGAAGGGATCGCGTCTCTTGATGAGTTTTTGAGAAATGCGATCCTTGCCAAGAATGGGCGCATCGCCTCGCTGTCATTCCCAAAACTAACAGGGGCGCAAAAAAGGCAATTGCTTTCCAATAGTTTTATGGAGGGGCATGCCAAAGCCTGTTTTGTTTATTTCTCCGGGTCGAGGCTTAAGCAGATCCAAGCGTGCTGGAAGAACTGAGGCTGAGATGAAAAAGAAAAATAGAATAAAACGCGGCGACTACAATCGCGTTCTCATTACCGAAACACTGCCCTTTGAAACCCCTATCATTTTCTCAAATGACGGGCTGTACAACCATGTTGCATCAATCGGAACTGCAAGTGGGATTCAGAAAACCATCATTGATGCTCTTGTGCTGGGCGAGGGGCACCCCAAGGCGATTAATTCTACAAATCCTTATCTGTATAAGGTTAGAAAGAATTCCAAAGAGTTCAGGCGCTTGGCTCTTCTACATCCGCTCTCGCAGTGGCGCCTGAAGTGCTTCTATCAGAAATACGAGCAGTTGATCCTACACTATTGCGCGCAAAGCCCTGCGTCGATTCGTTCGCCGCGCAAAGTGGCAGGAAGCTTCTATAGCAAAAGCTCGTGGGAAAACATCAACCAGTACAAAAAAGACGCCGTAACACTGGCAAGTCTTGATCGATATGTCAAACACACGCCTTCGTTCTTTTCGTATTTTGGCTACGACCGTCTGTATAAATTCTTCAATTCGCGAGACTATTTTTCGTTAGAGAAGCAGTTTTGTGTACTGACAACCCTTGATGTGTCTAAATGTTTTGATAGCATTTATACCCACAGCCTTTCGTGGGCAGTTAAAGATAAAGAATTCACGAAGGGCAATGTCTCCGTCTCGTCCACATTTGCGCAAGACTTCGATCAGACCATACGGCACGGAAATCATAACGAGACAAACGGTATTCCAATTGGCCCAGAAGCTAGTCGGGTCTTTGCGGAGATACTCTTTCAAGAAATAGATCGTCGAGCGATTGCAAAATTACCCGACCTAGAATTTGGCGTTGATTATGTTTTTCGCCGATACGTGGATGATGTTTTCATATTTGCAATCAACGAGGCAGTTGCGCAGCGCATTTATGAGATCTATGCGGATGCGTTGATTGGATTCAATCTTCATGCAAACACAGCAAAGTCGTCGACTATTCACCGGCCATTCTTGACAACAAAATCTAGGTTGATCTTTGAAGCTGGCCTTAAGACAAACGAGTTCCTGTCGAAATTTCTGGATGAACCGACGGTGGGGGTGCTTGCCCCTAAGCGGGTATTTTCCAAGTGGAAGCTCACGAAAAGCTATATCGACTCCATAAAGGCTCTCTGTTCTGCCAATTCTTCAAGCTATGACGAAGTGGCATCATTTTTGATGTCGGTTGTTGTCGAGCGAATCAAGAAACTGGTAAACGGAGATCTGGAGAAATGCGAAGTTGCGGTTCAAGATAACTACCTGGCCGTCATCGAGGTTTTGGTGGATGTGCTGTTCTTCTTGTATAGCGTTGCACCGTCGGTTGGGGCTTCCTATAAATTCAGTACTTCGCTGATTCTTGTATTTAGGTTTTCGGAAAAGTACCTCCCCATTCACGCAGGAACTATTTCACATCAGCTATACACGCTAGCATCTAGACTGCTTCTTGAGCAATGTGGAAAGCCACATGCGGAAGGTGTAGACGGGTTTGTGAATCTCGAATATCTGAACATTGCTTTGGCAATTCGGGAGCTTGGAGACCATCATCTGCTACCTTCTCGTGTATTGGATGAGCTGTTCATTAAGAATCGAAGGCTTTCTTATTTCACGATTGTCTCGTGTCTTTTCTATGTGCGAGATGATGACCAGTACAAGGCGATCAGGAAGAAGCTCCTTCGTTCCGCAGCGTCGAGGTTAGGGGATATGTCAGATATCCTAATGAATAGCGAGAAGGCTTATCTGCTGCTGGATTTATTGAGCTGCCCATTTGTTCCGGATGCCAATAAGTCGCTGTGGCTAAAGTCGCTCTATTCGGTATTGCAGATGGCGCCGCCAGACAATGCAGATATCAATGCCTTCCTCGCGGTCGTATGTGATGGGCACTGGCAGATTGATTGGCAGGATGTTGATTTGCTCAATTCATTGGAAAAGAAGGAGCTGAAGCAGGCGTACTAGTGCTAGCATGGGCGTCGAAGGGTGAGATGGCTTCTCCTCGATCGATGGGCAACCATTGGTCGCAATGGGCCTCCGTAAAACGAGGCTTTTCGGCGTTTGATCGCACTTGTCCGCCAGCAATGGGGGCGGGGACGCTTGGACGTTTGAGCGGTGACTTGTCATCCACACACTCAGTTGGCTACTCACTCTTCACCCTGGTAGAGGCAAAGCTGCCGTTCAATGGTGCCGACTCGAATGGCCGGTGTCCGTGAAAGCTGCGTTTCAGGCAGATAAGACGAACGATTCAGATCAGCCTCCAGCCCTGGATTTGCTCTCGATCAGTTGGGGCCAGCGCGTGAACTTTGAACGATCAGCGCTTTCCGGCGCAGGCGGTCAACACAACCGGATTCCGCAAACAAACTGAGCGGGTGCCCTAGTATCAGTTGGTTGGGTTACAACCCAAAATCAGGGCTGTCATCGACGTCCTGGCCGCCCCGCCTTAGCGACGGGTGATCAATAGAGCTGGCAGTTCAAAGTGCCGCAACTCGATGTTGCAGTCCAAAAAGCTTAGGCCGGTGTCCACTGAACCGGCAGCGGCCCAAGGCGCAGTTGTGTGCGCATGAATGCCGAATTAGACTCCAAAAACCATTCCCAGGATTCGTTTGACAGCTTCGGACGTTGCTGCAGTGCTTGCATTTTGTCCAATCGAGGACGTCGCATCAATCAATTGCGCAATTAAGGGCTTGGCATTCGGTTTTATTCCATCTGGAATTCTCTGCAACTTGCTCAACCCTTTGGCCGTCAAGCGCGCGTTTTTGATCCCGTAAGTCGGCGTGTCGCTGTAGTACGCGAACAAGATGAACCCTTCGTCTCTTAGGAATTCAAGGGTTGAATACAGTACTCGGCGGAGGTTTTCACCCTCATCAGAAATGTCATGCCGGCGAAAGAAACCAACATCTCGCAGGTCTAGCTCGCAGGGGATCGGAAATCGCTCGTACAGCAACTTGAAGACAAGGGCGCAGGCGTCGTTAAACAGCGCAATCTGGGAAGTCATTGTGGCAGTTTAACGCGCCGGGAGAGGAGACGATGAATGGCGTTCCGAAGTTGGGATGCAGTTGCGCCACCGGCAAAACATGAGGGTCATGAGGGCTGCATGTCGGGATACAAGCTTGGACCGTACCCCTTTTGCTTTTGTTACTCAAGGGCCATCGGCAACTTAATTGTTGCCGCACAAGATCCAATTGTCTGGATCATCCCAGATGATCTGTTCGCGAAAATCGGCTGCATGCATTTGTGTGCCGGGCACCACTGAATCGACGATGCGGATTTGCACCTTGGCATTGGCTACGCCTTCAACGAAGCCGATATTGGTGTACGAACCGATGGCCTGGCACACCTGTGCACCCTTGTTTTGCTTCAGAGGCCGGTCGTGATCGAGCTTTTCCTGGGCTGCGTTCATACGGGCGGCAGCTTCAAATTGCTTTGTCAGACGCTCGCCACTCTCATTAGCGCTGGTAGGGATGTCGACGCCCTTAGCATGCAGTCCTTTGACAAAGCCCGCGATTGCGGAAGATGAGATCGTTGCAGACTCTCCCGCGAGGGCGGTATTTCTGATTGCCTGCTGCGTGTAGCCATTATTAGTTTGTGAGACCGACTGAACCTGTTTTCCGACAAACAATTCTATGCCTGTCCCAGAATCCATGGCGTCTTCTATACGCTTTGCATCAAGTGCGTAAGCTTGAACCCAGGAGCATCCAGTTCCAATATTGCTGAAGCATTGTGCATGCTGTCGTTCGCCTACGGTTTCGAGTTTGGAACCACCGATAAAGAGGTCCGTCCTGCTTTGGAAGTCCCCGCTATTCACAAATTCAGCAACCAATTGGTACCGCGGGATGAAATCCTTATTTTGATTGGTCAAAACAAGGCTCACCTTGGCGTTGATCCAGCCCGTCGCTTGTGCGTTGGCATAGCGCGTTGCGATCCGTACGACCGGTGGCGACGAGTATGTTTTGACCTTCGAGCACGCGGGGCAGCTTGGGTAGCCTGTCTGCAACTGGATGCCTTTGCTGACATCTTCTTCTGAAAGCGGTTTTGATGGAGTCGCGCAGCCAGCCAAAGCGGCGATGACGAGCAGGAGGGTGGTGTTGGCTCGGAGTGTCATAAATCCCTAATTCGTTGTTTCGATTTTTGTAGATTGCAGCATGAGATGCAGTGTGCAAGTCACTTTGCTACGGCGGCCCGCCGAAGGCGGCGAACGCACACAACGCTTGCAGCAGCACAACTCCGCGAGCATTTGCCACGATTGGCTGACGGCGCCGTCAAATGGTCCGTTTAGAAAATGTATACCATCGTATAAAGACTGAACCGTGAATTTTTCATAACTTCAGCCCCTTTGGATCAAGGGGCGATGTGGAGACGGCCGAGGCATTTGGGCGCGTATTGCGTCATAGAAGGCGCGAGGCTTCATTGACCCAGGAACAATTGGCGCTGGAGGCTGGGCTTGAGCGCGTATTCATTTCCTGGCTTGAAACGGGACGCCGACAGCCAACTCTCCAGACGATGCTCAAACTTGCAACTGCACTTCAATGCACGGCAGCAGAGCTTGTCGCGGAAGCTGAAGCGATGATTGCTGGCGCCAGCAAATCTGGCACCTAATCAGGCCATTGAAGGGCAGCGTGAAGGGCTCTGCCGCTCTTCAATTTCGGGTAAAACCATGCTGACTGCAGTACCTAGTCTCTTGCCGCTGCGCATTGGTTTGTGCGCGGTACGCTCCATTTTGAGCGGCGGTGTGGACAAAAGAAAAAAGCCAGCAATTTGCTGGCTTGATTTTGATCTGGTGGGCGGTGCAGGTTTCGAACCTGCGACCCCTACCGTGTGAAGGTAGTGCTCTACCCCTGAGCTAACCGCCCAGATCTGAATAGCTTTGCAGTGTAGCATGGAATTTAAACTTGCTGCAATAGAGAGGCGTCGTGCAGGAACTTGACCTGATGTGCTGCTTCCTGGTCGCTGTCGACAGCCTCCCAGGCTCTCCGGTAATGCTGAGCCATGGAGTCTGATGGAAGGTGCCAGCAAATCTGAAGGGTGTGATTGGCGGCGAGCATCTCCATCAGGGCTTTGAACTTTCGTTCCAGTTCATGGTCCTTCTTGTAGGTCAATTCGATTTCAAGCGCTGTCTTGGTGAAGCCGTGTTCAGTTGGTTGGTGCGAGAAAAGCACGTCTGGAATGGCTTCGCCCCAGACGCCAGTGGAAAGCAATCGGGCTGGCAGAATTCTTGTAACGTTCTGGGTTGTCACCGCGAGGTACTCGGTGAGTGTCTGCTGCACGAGCAGGTTGTGTTTGAGAAAATTGCCGGACACTCGTTCAGGATTGTGGGGGTAGCGAAGATCACGGTTTGCGGCAATCGAGGCGTCCACCGCGCCCGCAGGTGTAAGCGTCCAGACACGCTGGCTTGCAATTGAAAACACAGGGACGGCTTTCACAAGTTGACGTTCCTCCAGTCGCCGAAGTAGGCCGCTTCCTTGAATGGTTAAAACCTTCTTGAGCAGTCGCTCCGTTGAATAGTGAAACAGGCCAATCCATCCAAGCGTGATGATCAATTTTTCGACGGCACGCTCTTGTGGAGATCGTCCATTCAGCAATGCACGCGGAGATTTTGGCCGCCTTGGATAATTGCTTCGAAGTGTTGGTGCCCCACTTGTTGGGCCGTCTTGATTGATTTGATCCATAGTACTTTCCATCTTCGTGACATCACCGGCACATGGCTGCTCTAGATGGAGCGACCTATGTACCAAGTGATGTCATGTATGACGTGAAGGCTCACCGCTGCAGGCGTCCGAAATCGGACGTCGGCTAGGGCCGAAACCTGCAGCTCTCCTGGCTGGACGCCATCCGTGCGCCTCCTCCGCTTCGCTGCGCGCCTGAAGGCTTGCCGCCGCCCCTGCGCTGCGCTCGGGCAACCCGTCCCCGACGGGCTCATCGCCGCATTGCGGCACTTCGGGGCGTTGCCCTGCATATTCGCCTGTGCTCATCTGCACCCTGGGGACAGGTTGCCCGAGCGCACTCGGGGGCGGGGGCTTTGCCCCCACCAACCTATCGCTCGCTGGGGCGAGCTGAGGTCCACGTGCGTGGACGCTCCACGGTTGGCGGCTCCCCCGGCCCTCGGCATGGCCTCGGGGGCTCAGGGCTGGACGCCATCGCCCCGGCTTCGCCGGCCCCTTCATATGCCTTGCGCTCAGAAATGTGCAACTCATCCGACGCGCCATTTGGCCGCTAGTTGAGCCCTAGCTTGCTGCAGCTTTGCCATGACTTCGGGCCGCGGAGGCGAAAACGTTGGCGGCTCAGCTGCTGTGACATTGACGACCGTTCGCGCCATGGCTTGTTCACGTCGCCGGATCTCAGCGCCTGAATGCTCGGGCACGAAATTGCCAAGCCGAAAACGATTAAGCAACGCCCGTAGATACCCAATACGATTCTTTATGGGGGGCTGCATGCGCATGCGCCCCGACAGCTCATCAAGGATCTGCTGTGCTTGGTGCTTATCGATGGCGTCAAGCAGAGCGGACATTGCAGCTTGTTCCCCCTCCGTGGTATGAGTTGGAAAAATCAATGCGTCCGCTGGATTTTGATCTTCACGCTGTTTGTTGTGGGTTGAAAGCATTAAGCTATCACTGTTCTGGGTGACAGCGGTGGCGCCGGGGGCGGTGACGGTTACGTCAGCCAGGGGCGGCGTGCGAGGCTTCTTTGGATCGCAAGAAGCACTTTTCCCCATCCAGTTTTGCGGCGGGGTCAAACGATAAAGATTTGAGCTTTGCGCCCGGCTGCCAGATCGACGTGCTGAGACCTCAACGCGGCCAAGTTTAACCAATGCGGCTATGCATCGTTGAATTGACCTGCCTGATAGGCTACACATCCTTGCTAAGTAATTAACAGATGGAAAGCAGGTCAAATCCTTATTTGACATTGATGCAAGAGCATTGAGTACCGATTTCTCGCTTCTTGAAAGATCAGTAAGTGATGCGGCCCACCTTTGAACTGGCTTCATACGAGACCTCCCAAATTGTCACGGCGCTTACGGCCCGGAGAGGATTTTTTAGGCTGAGAACCAGTGGCGCTACTGTTGCGGGCTTGTTCCAACAGCCAGTCAGAAACGGCTTGCTCTAAAAATAATCGGCGCCGCCCGGTTCGAAACGATGGGGGCATCGAGGAGCCGCGTGCAATTCGAAGTCTGGCTGTTGACGGGCTGATGTGTAGAAGATTGGCAACCTGTTCAAGCGAAAGCAGCTTATGCATCTCTGTTCATATCACGAAGTGGAAGAAGCGTTAGTAACGCATTCATACGTTGATTGACGCAAGAAATGTCTTGAGCAATTTGATTTCTATTAAATTTAGTATTACTGATTAATTTGCCTTCAAAAATTCACAGTTGTGTGGCGTGGTGCATAAATATTTATGCGCATAACTTTCTTTGGATTGCGAGTGTATGTTCTGCGCGAAAAATTACAAAATCTTATTAATTTCATTGTAAGTGTGATAGGAAAAATGCTCTACTGATTGCCCATCCACTCAATTCCGTTCAAAGTCAAATGAGAAAAAACTCCAACAAGCCAAAAGCCACCTGCACCGAGGCGTTGAGAATTAAGGCTTGGATAGCTGGTATTCAGAAAGAGTACGCAAAGTCTGGGATGACGGCGCCGAAAAGCAAGTCAGAATTGACGGCATTCACCCGTTGGCTTTCGAATTGTTTGAGCTCTTGCGAGCAGAATGGAGGGAAGGCTCAAAATTTAGCTTACGACATTGAAGTTGCAACTGTTAAAAGCTGGATCGATGGCGAAAGAATGCCTAGAAATTATATTGATGCTTTAAGTAATTGCTTCGGTGACCAGAAAATGGACATATTGTGGTCGGAAAAAACTACAAGTCCACTTGGACTTATTTTGAAGGCTGTAGATGCATTTGATGTCAAGGCATCAATTGAATTTATTAATCGATATCCGGCGGCGGCAGATATCTTTGGTAATGACGATGCGCGATTTGAAATGATCAAGGGACTAAGGAAATTTTCTTATATTCGTTCTGGAGCATGTCGCGAGGTGTTGAGTACGTCGTGGGAAATTTGGGATTTGGGCCGCACAGTATGCATACTGGATGACCCTTCGCCTTGGATGAAGGCGATCTTTAATTGTGATCTTGCACTTTCCGGCTGGAATCCGTTGATGCCGCGAAACCAATCAAGCATTGTGATCGACTTGGAAAATGAAGATCGTTCTGTTCTGAATCGTGCGGATGTTCCCTTGAAGCTGTCCGAATATGCTTGCTGGATTATTGCTAAAGATATTGAGCCGCCTGAAGCATTGTATCAATCGTTCATTGCCTCTATATTGGCGCATGCAGGACTTCGTTATAATGCAGTCGGTGAACAGCCTTTAGGGCGTGGAGTCACGCTGGATCAAAAAATTGTCGATTTGGCGCTTGATGTATTACTCTTTATGAATGATTTCGGCAGTGGTGATGTCGAATATCGTATGGGGCAATATTTCTGTGGGTGCGAAGCTTACGAGTGGGTTGAATGGTTGTCTCGCTTTTTGATTGGTGCGCGCGAATATCTGGAAGATTTATTCCGTGAACACGGTTTGAATCATCGTGATCTATTGGTGATTATGGCCTCTGCAGAGAGGGTTTACTGGATCGAAAAAGATGATGCGTTGGGCTGGATTGGATGGGAAAATATTTTTCATGAAGTCTGTGAGACTTAAAGTGAGTTAATTGTTGGAAATTTAATAGGGTGCATTTGGCGCCCTATTTTTTTGATTTTACGTCCGTAATCTATCAGTTGTTTTGGCCTGTTCGCTGATGTAGATTGGTCACATTGACCAGTCCGGCAACTAGCTGATGACAGTGTCATGATCAATCTTTAACTTAGTATCACTCTGTCGCCGGCAACAAAATCTGAGTACCGGCTGAGAAGCACTGCCTGACCGGCGGAATTGTGACCGTCCAACTTTTTGGGGCAGTTCAAACCTGGGGCGATTCAATATTGGTATCGAGGTTTGAAGTGGCCGCATTGCATACCACGGGACTCTGGGCGACGCCAGCACCCCCGTTGATGCCTTGAACTGACGAGAGAGAGGACCTCAGCGCCATTTTTTCCCGGTCATTAAGAACTTCAATCGAAGCAGAAAGATGTCAGGGACACTGGCGGATCGAAGTTTTAGTGCGTGAGATCCGCATTTTGGACAATATTCAAAATGATCTTTTGGCGTCAGCGCGTCACTGAGGGGTGAGACAGTTTCTCTCCAATTGCAAGAGAGGCATGAGTATGTCCTTGGTGGCGGGCGGATTGGCATTGAAATGTTCCTTTGCGTGGATGGCGTGTCACCGACCGCCGTAATGGAGCCACCAATGTTCGGCGTAATGGAGCCAGCAACAGGTGAGTAAAACGACGCCCCGAGGGGGTTAAGACTGGGCTGATTTTGCAGCTTTTTGAGGGCTGGATTTGACAGGGTTGTCGATCTGCTTCGGCATCCGGTAGGACTGGCTGTCCAGCACCAGGCAGTAGGCGTTGTGGCGCAGCCGATCCAGGCTTGCGCTGGCCAGTAGCCGGTTGGCCGGGAAGGCTTGGTCCCACTCGGGGAAGTCCAGATTACTGGTCACGATGGTTGCGGCCTGCTCGTAGCGCTCGGCGATCAGGTCATGCAAGTCTTCGTCGGCCGGTGCGCGTAGCGGCTTGAGTCCGAAGTCGTCAATGATGAGCAGCGGCACCCGAGCCAACGTTGCCAGCTTGCGCTCATAGCTGCCCGTGGCGCGCGCCGCGTTCAGGCTCTGCGTGAGACTGGCGCAGGTGGTGAAGACCACGTCCACGCCTTGGCGCACCGCGCAGTGACCGAGCGCTTGCGCCAGGTGGGACTTGCCGGTGCCGCAAGGCCCGACGATCAAGACCGGCGCCTTCTCGTGCAGATACGGGTGGTTTTTGACAACGGCACAGAGGCCAATGTTTTGATGCGCTCTCTGCAACGATCACTGCATCGAGACGATGCTGCCCGGCTGATTTCAGACCCTGACGCTGGCCCGTTGTTCGGGGGCACGCTCGCAGAGGGGGACGTCGCGAGCGGGACGATCTACGTGCTTCGTAGTAAGTCCAACCGCCCATTTGTGGCCGAGCACCGCGAACTGATACACAAGATCGGCGTGACGGGCGGCATGGTGGAGACCCGTATTGCAGGCGCCGACAAGGACGCCACCTACTTGCTGGCCGATGTCGAGATCGTCGCGACCTACAAGCTGCACAACCTAAACCGCGTGAAGCTGGAGAACATCTTTCATCGACTGTTTGCTGCGGCGCAGATTGATTTGACCATCGAAGATCGCTTCGGAAATCCAGTCAAGCCGAGGGAGTGGTTCCTTGTTCCGCTGGATGTAATCGACGAGGCTGTTCGAAGAATCCAGGATGGGTCGATTACGAGTTATGTTTATGACCCCGCCAGCGCTCGGTTGATGCCCGCGACCAGTCGATAGCGCTCGTGATGGCGGATTTACTTCATCGTCGACGCGATCAAGTGGGCATGCTTCTGACCTGCCCCCTCCCAGGCGCACGGCGTGGCATTCTTGGGACAAATTTGGGACAATTGCGAAGCCGCTCAATACAGCTTTGTGGTGCATTGTTCGGCATTAAGTCGTTGATATTTATTGGTTTTTGTTGGCTGTTGTGAGCTTTCGTAGGCGCAAAATTGTCTTCACACGGCAGGGGTCGCAGGTTCGAACCCTGCACCGCCCACCAGGCAAATCAAGGACTTACGGATTTCCGTAAGTCCTTTTTTTCTTGCCGATTCCAAGACGCCAGACTCGCCCCTGTGTTTAT
>Ga0213872_10001662_pt1 | contig 14019 bp, 12 predicted proteins | sample VelepicomBERX_R2_FD_160071 | JGI IMG/M metagenome (GOLD analysis project Ga0213872, IMG submission 160071) | Rhizosphere microbial communities from Vellozia epidendroides in rupestrian grasslands, the National Park of Serra do Cipo, Brazil - RX_R2 | ecosystem: Host-associated > Plants > Roots >...
GCTTTTCGATCTCCATCCAGTCCGAGGTGGCGTGGCGGCCGCTCTTGCGCGCCTTGACCGTACCGGCCATCTGGATCGCGCCCGAGAACAGCAGCAGCTTTTCGGTCAGCGTGGTCTTACCCGCGTCAGGGTGGGAGATGATGCCGAAGGTGCGGCGGCGCTTGACTTCGCGCGCGATCAGGGCCGCGTCCTTGGCGCTGGGAGCAGCGCCGGTATCCGGCTGCTCGGGAGTTGTATTTTCGGTATCGTTGGTCATCTTCGCGACCATTTGCATGGCCCTGCAGGAAAAACCAGCGATTTTACAGGATTTTGGCGGGGCAGAACCGGATTCCGCCCCGCCCTGCCCCGCATTTTTCGACTTATTCGCCCTTCACCTTGCGCCAGCCCACTCGGTGCGCCGGGGTCGAGATGCCCTCGGTCAGCGAGGTGGTCTTGGTTTCGCCAGTGGCCATGGTGGAGATCATCTTCAGCTGGCCGTTCGGCAGGCGGATGATGATGAAGCCCACCGCCGCCGAAGTATTCGACAGGATGATGCCGGCCGGCGTACCCGGAATGGCGTTGCCGGTGCAGATATTCACCTGGTAGGCGTTACTGGAGCCGCCCACCGAGCAGGCCGACGAGGAACTCGGCAGGTTGGTCACCACATTGGCCACGCCGCTGACGATCTGCGGATCCAGGTTCATGCGCTCACCGGGGCTGAGCGACCAGTCGAAGAACCAGCCATCCTTCTGGCTCAGGTCCACCGGATTGCTGGTGATGCCGAAGGTGATGTTGCTGCCGCTGCCCACCTGGCTCAGGGTCTGCTGCACCATGCTGGCGCCGCGTATGCTGATGGTGCTGCCGCTGTCCTTAAGCAGGTACAGGCTCTGGATGTCGGTATTGGTGGTATCCGGCACGTCCAGCAGGCGCCCGGTGCCAAACAGCACCACCCGCTGCGCCGTGGTCACCGGCGTGCTGACGCCATTCACCACATTGTTGGTGGTGACCGCGCACAGGGTGACGTCGGGACGGGTGGTGATCGGCTGCAGCGCGCCGGAGCTGCCCATGGCCACTACCGGCACCGCGCCGGCCGGATCGGTCAGGTCGAAGCGCCACATATTGCCCTGGTTGTCGCCGCCGTAGATGTAGGTGGTGGCCGGGTCGCTGTTCGGGTCCAGCGAGATCGAAGTGATCTTGGCCAGGCCGCTCGGCGTGGTGGTATCGCCGGACAGGGTCGAAACCTTCTTCAGCACCGCGCCGGTGGCCACGTCGACGATGTACAGGATGCCCTGGCCATTGCCGGTGGCCACACCGTCTGTGCCCGGAATATTGTTGTAGCCCGAAGTCAGGAAGACCACCCACTTGCCCTTCCAGGTGCCGAACTGCGGATTGCCGAAGGTCAGGCCGATATCCGGATCGTTGGGCGTGCAGACGCTCGAGTCGGCGCACAGCTCCCACAGCGCCACCGGATGGGCAGGATCGGTCACGTCCAGCGCATAGAAGCCGCGGCCGCCGCCGTTCAGGCCCGCCACCAGCACAGTTTTCCAAACGCCGCCAATCTGTACGTCGGCCAGCTCCGGCGAGCCGTCGGTGGTGAACTGGTGGTTGGTGCCGTAGGTGGTGCTGGCCAGCGCATACAGCTTCTTCATGGTGATGCGCGGGACATAGGCCCACAGCTCTTCGCCGGTGGCGGCGCTGAAGGCGTGCAGCATGCCGTCGTTGGCGGCCGTGAACACCGTGCCGGCACGGTTGGCGTTGGCCGTCTTGTAGGCCGAATAGGTGGGATCGGTATAGCTCTTGCGCGGATCGCGCAGGTAGGCTGGCTTGGACGAGGCGATATCGCCCAGCACGATCGGAATCGGGCCGCTGGCGCCGTTCGGCGTATGGTCGGTCGGCGTATAGGCGCGGAACAGATTGCCGTCGGCGTACTGCTGCTGGCCGCGCAGCCAGTTGACCAGGTTGGTGCCGGCGTTGACGGTCGCCTTGTCTGTGCTGGACAGCAAAGTGCACTGTGCCAGTGCGGTGCACTTGTTATCGAACCAGCCGCGTTCGGTGCCGCTCATAGCGCTGTACAGGAAGTCTTTCAGGGCGCCGGTGGAAGTGTCCAGCATCTTGATGGTACGTGTATCGGTGGCCGCCGCCACCTTCAGGCCCACTGTATCGGAACTGATCCAGGCGGAGGTGGTGCCGACGATACCGGTGGCCGGATCGATCTTCTTGTCGGACAGTTCACCGTACCACTTCACGGTCGTAAAGGTGTCGGAGAAGATATCGTTGTCCTGCTGCGAGATGTTCGGCGTCGAGGTGGCCGCTGCCGCCGCCGCGCCGATACGGATCTGCATATTGGCCAGCGCGCTGCTCAAGCCATTCACCACGTCTTTCGGATCCTGGGCGCTGAAATACTTGCCATGGCCGTTGACGGCCGCGTGCCACAGGTCGTCCACCCGCTCCTGCACTGTGCTGGCGCTGTTGGTCACGTCCGGATCCGGCCAGACATAAGCGCCGCCACCATTCCACGGGCAGCCCGATGCCGCCTGGGTGATCAGGTTGTAGAAGTCGCCGCCTGGCTTGGGCGCGGTATCGTAGTTCGGCTCATAAGTCATGATGCCATCCACACCCAGGCCCAGCGTGTAGGTGTTCATATGCAGGTGGGTATTCTCGCCCGCACCGGCCGGCACCTGGCCGGGCTTGGTCATATCCGGTTCCAGCGCCGGACGCAGCGACACCGTACTGGTGCTGGAACCGCCGTTATACCAATGCAGCGCGACATCGGAGATAGACGGCTGCGACTGCGCGCGCGTATCCACGCAGCCGCGCGCATAGGTACAGAAGCGCGACGGGTTTTCCACGTTGTCGTTGTTGATGACGTTGGGCGTGCTGTTGCCGTTCCAGTAGCCGTCCGTAGTCAGGATCATGAAGTTCTGCTGACAGGGGAACTGCACCACCTCCTGCCCCGCCGCATAGTTATACGGAGTCAGGTTGGCGTACATGCGGCCCACATTGTCCATCGCCGCGCGCGTCGGCGTGGATCCCGAGGTGGTGGTGTTGTACAGCGTGGTGTACCAGCTGGCGCGCGCGCTGCCGGTAAAGTCGGCCGGCTTCAGGTCGACCGCACCGCCGGCGCCTGCCACCGACAATCTGAAGTAGCCCACCCGGTAGTTGGAGGTCAGCGGCGAGAAGGCGATGCCGATCGAAGTCTTCATCATCTGCAGGCGCGTCTTGTAGTAGGCGTACCAGTTGGCGAAGTTCTGCATCTCCTCGGCATAGGTGCAGACGCCGGACTGCGTGACACAGTCGGTGCGGTCCGGGCCTTTCGGATAGGTCTGGCCGCTGACCAGGTTGACGCGGGTGAAGGTGCTGGGCGCGCCGGCGCCCGCCGACATCGCCGATGTCGTAACGGGAATCGCATCGACGAAGCCCACGCTGCTGGTGACGGCAAAGGTGATGCCCGAAACGGCGGTCGCCGCCGGTGCTTCGCCATTGGCGCTGGCCAGCATGTTCACCAGGCACACGCTGTTGGCGGGGGCGTTCTTGCAGGTGGTCGTCACGGTATTGCCGCTCAAGTAGGCGCGTACATTACCCGCCACGCCGATGGCGGTGACGATGCTCTGCGCCACCACGGAGGCGCTCTTGTTGTTGGTGATGCTGATATTGCTGGCGACGGCGTTGCCCGCCAGGGTGATGCTGGTCTTCAGCGTGCCGCTGCTGGCCGAGGTGCCGCTCAGGGTCAGGATGGCGGTGGACGGCACCAGCGGACCGGCCGGATTGGTCACCACGGTAAAGCCCCAGCCGGAGCGGCTGGAGTCGGTCACCGGCACGCAGTTGAGGGTCGTTTTGCTGCCGCTGCAAGTCACCGCCACCACGGCGACGATATTGTCCGATGCCAGGGTGATGTTGAATGGCGGGTTGGCGCAGGCCGGCACGGTCGGCTGCCCGGTCGGCGTGCGCACGCAGGCAAAGTATTTGTTGCCGCTGTTGGACTTGGCGATAATGCTGGCCGCCAGCGCGCTGGCCAGGGTTTGCTGCTTGAGCGCCGTGTTGGTGCCGGTGCTGGCCGTCACGGTGCCGTTGGTCAGGGTCACGTTGCCGCCGCTCTCGGCGATCACCACGCTGCTGATGGACTGCGAGCCCGCGCCGTTGGAGGCGCCGATGGCAATCGTGCCGTAGGAGGCGGTGGCACCCGCCGCCGCCGAATAGGCCGGATAGATATAGGTACCCACGCGCTTGGCCTGGCAATGCAGCAGCAACGTCTCCGAGCACCAACGCACCTTGACCGGCACCGGATAGCCGGCCGGCGCGGCCGCGCCCACCGAGGTGGACACGCAGGAGGTCATGGTGTCGTCGGCACAGTACTGGGCCACGCCGATGGTGTAGTAGTACGGGCCGCCGCTGATGCTGTAAGCGCTGGTGTGGACGTTGTCCGGATAGGTGTAGGTGGTGGTGTTGGTACCGCAGTCGGACGAATTGGACGGGTTGCACCACTTGATATCGGGGAAGCCCGTCACCAGGTTGATGGCGGTCTGCGAGTTGCCGTACAAGTCGGCCTTGTGGGTGCCGAAGCCGTCCGCCGTCACGCTGGTCCAGTTGGAACTGTTGGCCGCGGTCTGCTCGGGATAGTAGGTGCCGTCCGACTTGATCGGCACCATGTAGTGCAGATTGGGGTTGTAGTACTGCTTGTTCAGGTCCGGGCTCATGAACGGCGGATGGCCCACGTCGCAGGCCATCACCCCGCCCGCCAGCGTCGCCTTGGCGCGGCAGATGGCATCGTTCACATAGTCCGGCGTATAGGACTGGTCCATCGAGCCGGAGTTATCGAACAGCAGCATCAGGTTCGGCTTGACCGTGCCGGTGCCGGTGATGTTCAGCAGCGGCACCTGGGCGATATTGGTCTGGGCCGCAAAGGCCGACATCGCTGCCAGGCTTGCCAGCACCAGTGCGGCACGGCGCAGGATATTGGACAGGGAAATGTTCATGGTCGTTCCAATCAAAAATCAGGGGCCCATCATGACGACGGACTGCGCCACCACATTGCCGCCGCGCGGCCCGAAGATACGCGCGGTGATGACATAGTGCAGCTGGGGCTGCCCGTTATAGGGCGGCGCATCGGAGGACAGGCTACTGCCCATCGCGACCGGCGCCGCCACGTTCTGCTTGGCCGAGCTCTGCATGCAGGACTGGCCGACATTGCCATAGGCGCCAGCGAAGCTGCACATGCGGTGGATCACATACTCGATCACATTGCCTGAGTTATCCGCCGGCAGCGTGACGGAGCCGGTCCAGAAGGCGGCGGTACTGACCGTCCAGGTCGGATCCAGGGTCGCCACATAGCCGCTGCCCGCAATATTGTTGTACAACACCGACTTGTCGACCAGGCCGCTGAGCCACTCAAAGGCCTTGTGCACGCCCAGGTCAGCTTCCTTGCTGAGCGCGGAGTCGTAGGCCAGGTTGGACGTGGTCAGGGTGGTCGAGGTGCTGGCCTTGAGCAGGTAGATGCTGCTGACCAGCATCACCGCCAGCATGATCAGCATGATGGGCAGCGCCAGACCAGCCTGGCGGCGCGCCGAAGGTAAGCGTCGCATCATGGCCTCCATTGCGAATTGCGGATCGGGACAATGGTCTCGAACACGCGGTAGCGATAGCACTTCCAGTCGACCGGATCGCCTGCCACCGCGACATTGACGGTGACCGGCGCGGCCGGCACCGTGGCCGGCGCCGTGCTGGTAAACACCACCGGCTGCGCGGTGGTCGCGGTGCACTGGCCCGACAGGTTCGGCTTTTCCGGACTCTTGCTGCGCGCCACCACCGCCAGCCGCACTGCGACGATACGCTGCCAGTCGCCGGGGCCGCCCGTGACGCCGTCGTTGTCGGCGTTGATCATGGTGCTGCTCCATTGCGTCACCTGCATGCCGTTGCCGTTGGGCGGCGGCGCCGGGTTGTAGTTGACGATCGCGCGGGTGTCAAAGCCATACTGCCCCTTGATCGAGACGATATTGTCGGTCACCGACACCGGCGCCTGCGACGAGCCGCTCAGGTCGGTCGATTGCAGCAGCAGCACGCCGTTGTTCAGGCTCCAGGTATGGAAGGCCAGCCGCTTGCCCGCGCCCAGGTTGAACAGGCGCGCCTGGCCCGACTTGTAGGCGTACGGTACGCCGCCAGGCGGATTGAAGCGGTAGTTGGCGCCGCTGCTGACCAGCATGGTGATCTGGTCGGCCGCCAGGCCGCTCATTTGCAATACGGCGCAATTCGGACTGGCGGCGGTGGCGGGCTCCGGCGCCAGCACCAGCACGTCGCCCACGCTGAAGCCATACGGGCTTTTCACGGCGGTCGTGATGGACGCAGCACCGACCGCCACGTCGCCATTGATCTTGAGCGAGCCCACGCCGGACTGCGAGCTGCCGGTGTACATGCTGATCTGGTCGGCGCCCGCAGCGTTGGAATTGATGACCACGGCAGCCAGCGGCGTGCTGGTGACACCGCCCGCCGTCACCGAGGCCAGCGTATAGCCGGAGGCGTCGGTAAAGCTGGTCGGGCAGCCCGCCACCAGGGTGTCGTTCAAGCCCCAGCCGGACTGGGAAGCGTCGCCGCTGAGCGAGTACAGCGCCAACATGCCGTTCTGCATGGAGTCGGAACCGCCCACGGCGGCATCCTTGTTGAGTTCGCCGTTGACCACCAGGCGGGTGGCAAACAGCAGCGCCACCAGGCCCACGGCCAGTGCCACCATCATCTCCACCAGGGAAAAGCCGCCGGCGCGGCGCATGTCGGGTACGGGCTTCATGTCAGTTTCCGATATAGGCGGTCACCAGATGCTGGTTTTCCTGGTCGCCCGCACGGCGGGTCCACTTGATGGTGATGTCCACTTCCGTGCGGCGGGTTTGCGGCGTCACCACGACGGACAGCTTGGCGCCCGGGATATAGCTGCGGGTTTCGGTCACCCAGGGCTGGATGGTGGTGGTGGGCGTGCCGTTCATGGCCAGCGCATAGTTGGCCAGGTTGCCGGCGTCGGCGTTCATCACACCGATCAGCTTCTCGGCCGCCATGGTGGCCTCGGCGCGCTGGCCGGCATCGTTCAGCGCCGCCATGGCGCGCGCCTGCATGCCGACCGTGCCGATCAGGCCGATGGCCAGCAGCACGATGGCGATCATGGCTTCCACCAAGGCGATACCCTGCTGGCGGCGTTGAGGGACGAAGGTTTTCATGGTGCTCATGGTGGACAGGCTCTCGAATCAGCGGCGGCCACGGTGGGATTGCATTTGGTGGCCATGCCGCCCAGGGTGATGGCCACGGCCGCCGGCGGCACATCGTTGGCGTAGGCCGGCGTCGGATCAAAGCGCAGCTGGGTGACGTGGTTGGGCACGGTGCTGTCGACCCAGCCCAGTTCGGTGAAATAGATTTCCGAGGCGCCGTCCGGCTGCAGGGTGGCGATCAGCACGTCGGTGGTCGGCAGCGAATCGGCCACCCGCACACCGAGGTATAGCCTGCCGCGCCTTGCGGATCATTGGGGGCGGGCGCGCTCGGGGTCGACCAGACGCCGCTCTGCGCGCTGCACGGCGTGGCCGCCGTGGCAAAGCAGATATCCACTTCCCAGTCCATCTGCCCGGTATTGGCGTTGGCCGTGAAGGAAATGCGGCTGCGGGAATTATGCGACACGGCCTGGCGGCGCGCCATCGACAAGCCGTCCATGTAGAACTCGCTCACACTGCGCGCCTTGGCGGTCAGCAGCCATGAGGTCAGGTTGGGGATGGCGATTGCCAGCATCACACCGAAGATGGTGATGGTGACCAGCAGCTCGATCAGGGTGAAGCCACCCTGGCCGCGTGGGCTGCCCTCGCCGTCCCGGCCTGTTAGTTGGTGGAGCATGATCCGCCCTTATGGTCGACCCAGCAGTTGGGGTTGGTGCCCCAGCCGGCCGGCGAACCCACGGTGGCATGGGTGCCGCCCTGATTGACGGTATAGACAAAGCCCGCCATCTTGCCGATGCCGGTGGCCGTGATGGTGTAGGACGACGGCGAGGCATTGCTCAGGGCGTAGGTAAAGTTGGTGGTGGCGCCAGGGAAATTGGTGGTGGCGTCAAAACCGGTGTAGTCGCGCTTGTTGGACCAGTACTGCTCGGCCGAGGCCTGCGCGCTGCTCAGCGCCGAGAACGCTTCCGACAGGCGGCCGCGAATCACATAATCGCTGTAAGACGGCATGGCCACCGCCAGCAGTATGCCCACGATGGCGACCGTCACCAGTACTTCAATCAGGGTAAAACCGCGCTGTAAGCGTTTCATTCCATGCTCCTGTCAGGTTGGACTTGTCCTATTGAGCATGGTAGCGGTCCAAGCTTGCATTTCCCTGAGGAAATGCTGACAAATTCCTGACAAGAGGTTTTTTTTTAGGGGAAAACCACGCTGAACAGGGCGCCGCGGCCCCCTGCTCCGCTGTCCAGGCTGATGCGGGCGCCGTGGGCGGTGGCGATGTCGCGCACGATCGCCAGGCCCAGGCCGCTGCCCGTGGTCTTGTCGTCCAGCCGGACAAAGCGGCTGAAGACGGCCTCGCGCTTGGCCGGCGGGATGCCGGGGCCGGAGTCTTCCACCGAAAGCAGGCCGCCGCTGCCGGCCGCGTGGCAAGTCACCGTCACCGTGCCGAAGGCGGGCGTGTAGCGCAGCGCGTTGTCGATCAGATTGTCGATCAGGTCGCGCAGCAGGAAGCGGTCGCCCATCACCGTGGTGGGCGCCAGGTCGAAGCCCAGGTCGATCTGCTTGAGCGAAGCCTGCTCGACGAACTGCTGGATGGCCTCCTCCACCAGCTGGTTCAGCAGCAGCGGCTCCAGGCGGGTCTTTTCAAAGTGGCTGGGTTCGGCGCGGGCCAGGGCCAGCAGCTGATTGGTCTGGCGGATCATGCGCTCGGCCGAGGACAGCATCAGGCCCAGCGAATGGGCCGCTTCCGCATCCTGCGCCGGGGCGATGCGCGCCGCCAGCCAGTCCAGCTGGGTGCGCAGCCCCGCCAGCGGCGTGCGCAGCTGGTGCGCCACATTGGCCAGGAAGTCCTGCTGCGCCCTGGCGCCTTCGCTGACCTTGGACAGCAGACTGTTGAAGGCCGCCACCACCGGGCCCAGCTCGTCCGGTATCTCCGCCGGACTGATGGGCGAGAGGTCGTCGGCGCCGCGCGCATTCAAGTCCGTGCGCATGCGGTTGAGCGGCTGCAGGCCGCTGCCCACCGAGAACCAGATCAGGCCCACCGAGGCCAGCGTGAACAAGGCTTCCAGCAGCACCAGGGCGCGTACGGTGGCGTTGCGGATCTGGCTGCGCTGGCGCAGGGTCTTGGCCACGCCCACGTAGGCTTGCTGGCCGTCGCGCTCGATGCGCAGCACCACCGCCCGCACCGGCTCCTGGCGCATGGTGGCGTCGAAGGTGCGGCGCGACTGCGCTGCGGCTTGCGGGAAGTCGTCGTCGCCCGCCAGCAGCTTGCCCTCGGCGTCGCGCACCGCAAAGAACACGGCGTCGCTGTCGTCGCTGCGCAGCACCTGCTCGGCCTGCTGCGGCAAGTCCATATGCCAGCCCGCGCGCGTCACGCTCAGGCGCGCGCCCAGCGCACCGGCGGCGGCGCCCAGGTTCTGATCGAAGGCTTTTTGCGCCGGGATCCAGGCCAGCATATAGGTCAGCGCTCCGCCTGCCAGATTCAGCAGCAGGATCGGCCCGATCAGCCGCCGCAGCAGGCGCAGGCGGATGCTAGGCATGGTCCGGGGTCTGTTCCAGCATGTAGCCGAAGCCGCGGATGGTGCGGATCGAAATGCCGGCATCGGCAATCTTCAGGCGCACGCGCGAGATGTAGACCTCGACCGCGTTCAGGGTCAGGTCATCGCCCCAGGGCAGGATGGCGTCGATGATCTGCTGCTTGGACACCACCCGCGCCGCATGCTGCAGCAGGTACTCCAGCACGGCCCATTCACGCACCGACAGTTCCAGCGGACGCTCCTTGATGCGGGCCCGCTTGGCGCTGGTGTCGAGGGTCAGGTCGCCCAGCGACAGCACGCTCGGCTTGGGCGTATTGCGGCGCGCCAGCGCACGCACCCGCGCCACCAGTTCGGCGGTGGCAAAGGGTTTGACCAGGTAGTCGTCCGCGCCCAGCTCCAGGCCCTGCACGCGGTCCTCGATGGCGTCGCGCGCCGTCAGCAGCAGCACCGGCACGGAGCTGCCGCGCGCGCGCAGGCGGCGCACCACTTCAAAGCCGTCCATGCCGGGCAGGCCGATATCCAGCACCACCACTTCGGCCGCGTCGGGACGCTGCAGCAGGGTATCGGCCTGGCTGCCGTTATTGACCACCTCGACCGCCATGCCGTGGCCGCTGAGCACACGGCTCAGGCCATCTGCCAGAACGGCGTCGTCTTCTACCACGAGTACATGCATTGCCGCAGATGAATGAAAGTGAGGTCTGCATTATGCGGTATTTCCCGCAGGGCCGTGCTGAATTTGTAGGAGCAGGACTACAAACTGCCTTGTTACAAGCCTACACCAGAGCGTCTGCTCCTCTTATGTTCGCTGCCTACATAAGAACATAAAGTGTCATCACTGAATTGCATCCTGTTTTGCACCCGATTTGCACCCTGTAACAAGCCAGTGAGGAAAATATGAACAACACTCAACAAGACATGACCACCGAGCGCACCCTGGGCCGCCTGCCCGTCGGTGCCCGCGAATTCCAGGTGGCGTCGCGGCCTGTTGTAAGCTACAGCGGCACGCAGCAGAACGAATTGCTGGCCGCCCTTCCCCGCACCGTGCTGGAATCGCTGTTTGAACACCTGGAGCTGGTCTCCCTGCCGTTCGGCAAGGAGCTGTTTGAATTCGGCGGCAAGATGGACTACGTCTACTTCCCCACCACCGCCATCGTCTCCCTGCTGTACGTGATGGAAGACGGCGCCACCACCGAGATCGCCGTGGTCGGCCATGAAGGCGTGGTCGGCGTCTCGCTGTTTGCCGGCGAGCGCGCCATGTGCAGCGCGGTGGTGCAAGGCGAAGGCTACGGCTACCGCCTGAAAGCCCAGCATCTGCGCGACGCCTTCAACCAGGGCGGCGCCCTGCCCGCGCTGCTGATGCGCTATAACACCGCGCTGTTTGCCCAGATGGCGCAGAACGCCGTCGGCGGCCGCCACAGCTCGATCGAACAGAAGCTGTGCCGCTGGCTGCTGGACCGCCTGGACCGCTCGCCTGGCAACGAGCTGAAAGTGACCCAGGAAATGATCTCCATCATGCTGGGCGTACGGCGCGAAAGCATCACGGCTGCCGCCGGCAAGCTGCAGGAGGACGGCCTGATCACCTACCGCCGCGGCAACATCACTGTGCTTGATCGCTCAGGTCTGGAGCGCTATGCGGGTGAATGCTATAAGGTGGCGAAGACGGAATATGACCGTCTGCTGGTGGATGTGGCGAGCTGCTAAGCGGCTCCGCAGCGCCCGCGCCGCCCTGATGCGGCAAGGGAATCTGCACCTCGATACAGGTCCCCTGCTCATTGCGGCCACGGCGGATATTCAAGGTGCCCCCCAGCAGCAAAGCCCGTTCACGCATCCCCAGCAAGCCGTGCGACATGGGTTTCAATACCGTGTCGGCGGCAATCCCGATCCCGTCATCGATCACCCGCAGCATCAAGCCATTCGGGTGGCGGCTCAAGGTAACGCTGACCTTGCCAGCCTTGGCGTACTTGCGGATATTGGTCAGCGATTCCTGCACGATGCGGAACAGGGCAATCGCCAGATCGCCTGATTTACCGGCCTCGCCTTCGATATCGGCGGCCACTTCGCAGTCCACGCGCAGCTGGGCCAGGCGGCTGAAATCGGCGCAATAGCTTTCAATGGCGGCGCACAGGCCCAGGTTATCCAGCAGACTGGGGCGCAGATTCTCGACGATACGGCGCTTCATCTCCACCGTTTCCACCAGCTTGGCGCGGGCGCGCTTGAGCTGCGCGGCCAGTTCCGGATCGCTCTTTTGCAGCTGCGCCGTGACGGCGGCAATGTCCATGCTGATGGCGGTCAGGTTAGCGCCCATCTCATCGTGCAGCTCGCGCGACAGCCGCGCCTTTTCATCTTCGCTGATGCTGATCAGGTGGCGCGACAGCACCGACAGCTGCTGGGTGCGCTGCTCCACCGTGGTCTCAAGATTTTCGTTGGCGCTTTGCAGTGCGTGCTCGACGGCGGCGCGGTGGGCAAAGCTGCGCCGCACCAGCTGGTAGAACATCACCAGCACCACGATAGCGACGGCGTTGATGCCCATGCCCAGCATGACGGCCTTCTGGTATTGCTGGTAGAAGTCGGCGCTGCGCTTGGCCAGGGTTTCGTTCTGCTCCTGCTCCATGATCACCACCAGCAGGCGGATCTCGTCCTGGCTGGAGCGGCCATCGCCCAGGCGGGCGATCTTGACGATCTCGTCCAGCCCGCCTTCGCGGTAGACGTCGATGGCCTGGCTGATGATGCCCAGCTTGCGCCGCACCAGGGTGTGCAGCTGCGCCAGGCTTTTCAGCTGGGCGGGATTATCGGCCAGCAGGGTTTCCAGTTCGCGGAAGGCGGCTTCGCTTTCGGCCGGCGCGGCGCGGGTCGGGCCCAGATAGGCTTCGCGGCCGGAGATGAAATAGCCGCGCATCGAGCTTTCCGCATCCAGCACCAGCACGTTCAGGTACTGCAGGCGGTCGGCGACGCGCGAGCTTTGCGTCACGAGAAAATTGGCGCCCCGCAGCGACTGTAGGTTGTGGAACAGGCTGATGCCGTTGAAGATCAGGATCAGCGCACAGGTCACGCACAAGACAGTCTTGTACAGCGGCAGGCGATGCTGCGGCGCCGCTTGGTGGGTGAAATACATCCTCGGGAGTGTCCTTTGTCTGGCGGCCAGCGGCGGGGGCGCCGGGCCTGTCCAGATTATAGTCCGGGACCGTACAAATGGCCCGCACGCAACTCAGGCGTGCGCACCCGTGTTCAATCTAACAGGTTGTTCTTCATGGCGTAATAGGTCAGGTCCGAGTTGGACTGCATGCCCATTTTTTCCATGATGCGGGTACGGTAGGTACTGACGGTCTTGATGCTGAGGGATAGCGCGGCGCCGATATCCGACACGGTGGCGCCGCGCGCCAGGCGCAGGAACACCTGGAACTCGCGGTCCGACAGCTCGGTATGCGGCGCGGTATTCGGGTCGCGGTCAAAGCTTTGCGCCAGCAGCTCGCCCACGGTCGCGCTGACGTAGCGGCGGCCCTGGTGCACCGTGCGCACCGCAGTGATCAGCTCGTCGGCCTCGCATTCCTTATTGAGGTAGCCGTTGGCGCCCATCTTGAACAGGTTGAGCGCGTACTGCTGCGCCGGATAGCCGGACAAAATCAGCACCGGCAGATTGGGCTGGCCCTGGCGAATGGTGCGCAGGGTATCGATGCCGCTCTGGTCCGGCATGGCGATATCGAGCAGCAGGACGTCGCAGATTTCGCGCCGCGCGATATCGAGCGCTTCGCGTCCGGTGCAGGCTTCCGCGACAACTTCAAAATCGTCCGAGGACGAGAAGATCTGTTTGAAGCCGGCCCGGACTATCTGATGGTCGTCACAAATGGCAACGCGGATCATTGTTCTCCATCTCCGCTGATAAAAAAATAATATTGGCAGTATAGCAGTCAATGCGGCTCCCGCTCGGGCGCCGCACGTTTGCAGAAGCTTATTTCAGCAGACCGAGGATGGCCAGTAGTTCGCGGCGGATCAGCGCGCGGTCCAGCGGCGCCGCTTCCGCAGCGGGCGCGTAGCCCATGCTGCCGTTCAGGCCGTGGCTGCCATCCGGTTCAGCCGCGCCATTGGAAGCGCGGCTATCGAGTTTATTGCGTGCGCCGCTGATGGTAAAGCCCTGTTCATACAGCAGCTCGCGGATACGGCGGATCAGCAGCACTTCGTGGTGCTGGTAATAGCGGCGGTTACCGCGCCGTTTGACGGGCTTGAGCTGGGTGAATTCCTGTTCCCAGTAGCGCAGCACGTGCGGCTTCACGCCGCACAGCTCGCTCACTTCGCCGATGGTGAAGTAGCGTTTGGCCGGAATCGGCGGC
>Ga0213872_10001663_pt1 | contig 14018 bp, 15 predicted proteins | sample VelepicomBERX_R2_FD_160071 | JGI IMG/M metagenome (GOLD analysis project Ga0213872, IMG submission 160071) | Rhizosphere microbial communities from Vellozia epidendroides in rupestrian grasslands, the National Park of Serra do Cipo, Brazil - RX_R2 | ecosystem: Host-associated > Plants > Roots >...
ATCTAACCGGACGGACGCATCTAACGCATCCGGCTCCCGGGAGAAAGGGCCACGGGTTCGCCCACGGAAGGCTGCGCGTCCGCGTGGCAAGCCGGACTAAGCCCAGCACGTCGTGTAGGTCGGCTTCCGGAAATTGCTTGGTCGCCGGCCAGGACACTTTGTGCTTGGCGCACATCCACTGACGGAGCCTCTTGCGGGCATGTCGTTCAATGGTTGTAACCGTTACTTTACTGGTTATCCTGGTACTCCTCCAACCATGCCATCTGAATGGCTTCGAGCTTGCCTTCGGTCGAAGCCATGGGATCATCCTTAAAATTCGGCAGTTCGGTGATCCATTTATGCAGATCGGTGTAACGGATATGGGTCGGATCCACATCCGGATGTGCTTCGAACAGGCTCAACGCAATATCTTCGGTATGGTCCCAGGTCAATCCAGGCATGGCTATATTGTAGGCGAGCGCGCCGGGCTAATCGACCTTTGTGCCCTTTAGCGCTCCACGTACCGCCGTGTTCATCATGTTCTCGGCAAGCTGCCGGGTCGCCTGGTTCAAAGCCTCGATTTTCTCGTTGATCACGCGATGGTCGCTGCTGTTGTAAACGCTCTCGAGATCGCGCTTCGCCGCATCGATCGCGGCGCGTTCTTCAGCCGGCATCTCCTTCCAGGCGTCGCTTTTCTGCGCCTTTCCGGTGGCCGCCAGGATATTGTCTGCCTCCACGCGCGCTTCGCGAACCTGCCTCTCGCGCAGGTCCTCTTCCGCCTTGTCGAATGACTCCTGGATCATCGCTTCAACCTGCTCTTCGGTCAAGCCGTAGGAAGGCTTCACTTCCACGCTCTGCTCTTTTCCGGTGCGAGCATCGCGCGCGGTAACGTTCAGAATTCCGTTCGCATCAATCAGGAACCGCACTTCGATGCGCGCCAGGCCGGCAGGCATCGGCTGAATGTCCTTCAGATCGAATCGCGCCAGGCTACGGGCGTCCTTCACCAGTTCGCGTTCCCCTTGCAGAACGTGAATGAGCACATTCCGCTGGCCGTCGACCGCTGTTGTGAATGTCTCGGTCGCGCTGGCCGGAATGGTGGAATTGCGATGAATAAGCTTCGAAACCACTCCGCCCATCGTTTCGATGCCGAGCGATAGCGGCGTGACATCGAGCAGCAGCTTGTCTTCCACGTCGCCCGCCAGAATGCCTGCCTGCACGGCAGCGCCGAGCGCCACCACTTCGTCCGGATTCAATTCCGTATGCGGCTTTGTCTTGAACAGGCGCTCCACTGCGGACCGCACCAGCGGAATGCGCGTAGAACCGCCCACCATGACGACCTCATCGATCTGCTCCGGCGTCAGCTTCGCGTCCGCCAGGCAGGCCCGACACGGTGCCAGCGTCCGCTCCACGACGGGCGCGATCAGCCGCTCGAACAGCTCGCGATCGATCATGCGTTGATACGTCTTGCCCTTGTAGGCCAGCTCAATCCGGGCTTGCGGCACGAACGACAGCTCCTCTTTCGCGTGAATCACTGCCCGGCGAAGCCGCTGCACTCCTTCCGAATCCGCCGTCAGATCCTCGCTCCACTCGGACTGAACATCCTCCAGCGCAATTCGCAGAAGAAGATTGTCGATGTCGTCGCCGCCCAGGTGAGTGTCGCCGTTCGTGGCCAGCACCTCGAAGATGCCGTCATGGAGCCGCAGAATCGAGATATCGAATGTGCCGCCGCCAAAATCGTAAACGGCAATCACTCCATCTTTTCGTTTATCCAGACCATAGGCCAGGGAAGCCGCTGTAGGTTCGTTCACCAGCCGCAGCACTTCGAGGCCGGCCAGCCGGCCCGCGTCTTTCGTCGCCTGCCGCTGCGCATCGTTAAAGTAAGCCGGAACCGTAATCACCGCCTCCGTAACGGGCGCGCCCAATGCGGCTTCCGCGTTCTCCTTCAACTGCTTCAAAACGGCCGCGGAGATCTCCGGAGGAGTAAACGTGCGATCGCCAAGTCTCAGCTTGATCACCGAGTCGCTGTCTTCGGCAATGCGAAATGGAAACAGCTTCAGCTCTTCCTGCACATCGGCTACGCCGCGTCCCATCAGCCGCTTGACCGAATAGACAGTGCGGTCGGGAGCCGTCAAAAGCAGCTCTTTCGCCGGCTCGCCGGCCACGAGCTTACCGTCGGGCGTTAACGAGACGGTGCTCGGCACAATCTTGCGCCCTTCCGCATCGTCGATAATCCGCGGCCCCGTCAGGTCCATGTAGGCGACCAGGCTGTTGGTCGTGCCCAAGTCAATGCCGACGATCTTCGATTTCCGGCTCTCGCCGAAGTCAATTTGAAAAGTTCCCATCTTACAGGCGGCCCTCAACGGACTCGTGCGCCGCCCCTGCGGGATTCAGCGCACGGTCTACATCTCGTATCAGATTTTCGATATAGCGGCGGCGGTTGAGAACTCCTCGAATCTCGTGCAGCGCCTGCTTTGCCGTTTCGCTCTGCGGCTCGGAGGCGTCGTACTTGGCGAAGAGAGCTTCCAGCTCATGGTCCACCGCGGTTCGTAACGCCAGGAAATGCTGCCTGGCGGTCTCCAGTTGCGGGCGGGCAGAATCGTCCCCGCCTTTCAATTCTTCGAGCATCATATTGAGCTCGAACACTTCTTCGAGCAGTTCAGGCGGCACATCCTTCGAGCGTTGCTCGCCGACCGGGAATCCTTCATCGGTGAGCAGGTACTCCGCGCGTTTTACCGGATCCCGCAGCGTACGGTAGCCATCGTTCAAGATTGCCGTCGCTTCGAGTGCCTGTGACTGCTCTTCGGCGCTCTTACGGCTGAAGCGATCCGGATGCCACTGGCGGCTTAATTCATAAAACCGCTTCTGCAGTTGCTCAATGTCGAGAGTTAATCTCCGGTCGATACCGAAGAAGTCATAGAAATTCTTGGAAAGGATAGGCATTGCAAACAGGATGAGGATAAGCCTGTTGTCTCGCAGCCAGCGCGGTCCGGGAGGCAGCCCGGACCAGTTCGCTTGGGCGTGCGGCGGCTAAGCCGAAAAGGAAGTGCCGCAGCCGCAACTCTTAGTCGCGTGCGGATTGTGAAATACGAATCCGGATTGCATCAGCGAATCCTGCCAGTCAAGCGTCATGCCGTCCAGGAACAGCATGCTCTTCGGATCGACAAAGACCTTCACGTCATCGAACTCGAAGATGTAGTCCTTCGGCCGCGGATCTGCTGCGAACTTGAACTGATAGCTCAAGCCCGAGCAGCCGCCGCCCAGCACGCCGAGCCGTAAGCCGCCCTTCACCCCTTCACGCGCGAAGGCGCTGCGAATTCTTTCCACAGCCTTCGGCGTGACATGAATTTGTTTGGGCGCCGGCTCGGAGGGCGCGGATTGGTCCGCCACTCCGGCAAGCTGAGTCAACTCAGCCATCAGAGGATATCTCCTTCTCAGTTGACCGCAACCGCTTCAGAGCTTCGGGTGGTCTGCTTCTTCTTGTAGTCGCCGATGGCAGCTTTAATCGCGTCTTCGGCGAGTACTGAGCAGTGAATCTTCACCGGTGGCAGAGAGAGCTCGTTCACGATGTCCGTGTTCTTAATTTCGAGCGCTTGCTCCACCGTCTTACCCTTCAGCCATTCGGTAGCCAGCGAAGAACTGGCAATGGCGCTCCCGCAACCGAACGTTTTGAACTTGGCGTCTTCAATCACGCCGGTCTCCGGATTGACCTTCACCTGAAGCTTCATGACGTCGCCGCACTCGGGTGCGCCGACCATTCCAGTCCCCACATCGGGGCTGCTCTTGTCTAGAGAACCCACGTTACGCGGGTGATTGTAATGATCCAGAACCTTGTCAGAATATGCCATCGTTTTTAACCCCTCCTTAGTGTGCCGTCCAAGATACCTTCGACAGATCCACGCCTTCTTTCGCCATCTCGTACAGCGGCGAAAGCTCGCGCAGTTTCGCGACGACGTCAACCACCTTGTCGCCGACGTAATCCACTTCTTCTTCTGTGTTGAACCGTCCGATTCCAAAGCGGATCGACGAGTGCGCCAGGTCGTCGCCGGCCCCCAGGGCCTTCAGCACGTAGCTCGGCTCGAGCGTGGCCGAGGTGCAGGCGGAACCGCTTGAAACCGCAATGTCATTGATGCCCATCAGCAGGCTCTCACCTTCCACATACGCGAAGCTGATGTTGAGATTGTGCGGCAGCCGGTGCTCCATCGAACCGTTAATGTAGACTTCGTCGAGGTCGCGGAACAGCCTGTCTTTCAGCTTGTCGCGCAGGAAGCGGAGTCGCTTCGATTCCTCAGGCATCTCATTCTTGGCGATCTCGGAGGCTGCTCCCAGTCCCACAATACTTGGAACGTTCAGCGTGCCGGACCGCATGCCGCGCTCGTGCCCGCCGCCATCCATCTGCGCAGTGATCTGAACGCGCGGATTCCTGCGCCGGACATAAAGCGCTGCCACGCCCTTCGGTCCATAAAACTTATGCGCGCTCAGGGAAAGCACATCTATCCCATCCGCCACCACGTTCACCGGAATTTTGCCCACTGCCTGCACTGCATCCGTATGGAAAAGAATGCCTTTTTCCTTCGCAATTTTTCCGATCTCACGAACGGGCTGCACCACGCCGATCTCGTTGTTCGCATACATGATCGAAATCAAAATGGTCTTGTCCGTGATCGCGTCGCGCAACTGGTCGAGATCAATCAAGCCATCCTGCCGCACCGGCAGATAGGTTACGCGCACGCCTTCCTTTTCCAGGCGCTTGCAGGTGTCCAGCACTGCTTTATGCTCGGTCACCTGCGTAATGATGTGGTTGCCGCGCTCTGCGTACATCTGCGCGATGCCCTTCAGCGCCAGGTTGTTCGATTCGGTCGCCCCGCTTGTGAAGACAATCTCCTTTGGCGTCGCGCCGATCAGGTCCGCGATCTGTTTTCGTGACTTTTCAACCGCTTCTTCCGCTTCCCATCCGTAACTGTGATTCCGCGAGGCGGCGTTTCCGTAGATCTCGAGGAAGTACGGCTTCATCGTGTCGAAAACACGCGGATCCATACGCGTCGTCGCGTGGTTGTCCATGTAGATCGGCAATTTCATACGATTCATTTTCCTAACAGGGTCATTTCTTTGCCGGTCCCCAGGGGACCGTGCGGATCTAGGTTCTTAGAACTGGTCTGAAGCGCTACCAGAGTGTCACGCATGGATTCATGCTGCCCGGCATCTTCGGAGTCCTGCAGCATGTCTTGGATGCTGACGCTCTCGAGAAGTCGCAGGATCGCTTCGTGTATGCGCTTCAGCGGCCGTCTCACCGTGCAGCGGCTCGAATGATCGCAACGCAGGCTATCCGTGAAACAGTTCGCGAGCACAACCGGCCCGTCGATTGCGCGGATCACTTCCAGCGCCGAAATCCGTCCCGGGTCGCGCGCCAGCCGGTATCCGCCGTTGGTACCGTATTCGGAAACCAGAAAGCCGGTTTTCCCTAGCTTTTGCAGCAACTTGGAAAGCAGCGGAAGCGGAATGCCGCAGGTGTCGGCAACCTCCTTTGCACTGACTGCCTCCCCACTCTCCCGCTGCCGCGCGGCGAAGTGCTTGAGGGCAATCAGGCTGTAGTCTGCCTTTTTAGTGAGTCGAAGCATTGAGCAACCGAGTGGAGAGATCAATACGCTGATCTGCGACCGGTAAGATCTTATTTCTTTATAGCATGGTTCGGCTGACTTGAAGCACACATTAAATGTCTAGGAAATCAGTGGGTTGAGCGTCTAGCGTTTAGTCTTGCCTGTCAATTCCTGAAGAGTCCCATGAAACCGGCTTGCGAAGCGGCAACATGCTACACTCATCTGGCATTTCAGGGTCTGAAAAACTCGCGTGATCCGCCTTTTTCGAGTCTTTATCCCCACCAGCGTTGTTGCGCTGCTCATCTCCGAGATCCTTCTCGTTCTGGCCTGCTACACGCTAGCCATCCTGGTCCTCAACATAGACCTTCCGTTCTACCTCTTTGAAGAGAACAACTATTGGAAGCTGCTGGTCGTAACCGGCATGATCATTCTGGTTCTGTATTTTCAGGATCTCTATGCCAATCTGAGGATCCCCTCGCGCATCCTGCTGGTACAGCAGATCTGCCTCGCCGTCGGCTGCGCGCTGCTCTTCATGGCTTTCGTCGGCTATCTCCGGCCCGATCTGCTGCTCGGCCGTTGGTTGATGATCGTGGGAAGCCTGGGCGTGATCATTCTTCTGCCGCTCTGGCGTACAGCGTACTGGAAATACGTCGTCGCCGGCCTGCGCTCCGAGCGTGTTCTGCTCCTGGGTAATTCCAGCATTCTCGGCGACGTGATCGCCCATCTTGGTGACCGCCCGGAACTCGGATACACGCTCCTGGGGTATATCTGTGAGGAATCGCCCTGCGATTTCCCGATCCCCTGCCTGGGCAAAATCGGCGATGTCCGGCGCGTCTGTGAGGAACTCAAACCCACCCGTATCGTCGTCGGGATGGCCGAGCGCCGCAACCGCCTCCCTGTCCAGGACCTGCTTGAGATTCGCTTCTCCGGAGTCATGATCGAAGACGCGGCCGATACCTATGAAATGGCCATGCACCGCGTCTGCAGCGGGAAGATCCAGCCGTCGCAATTAATCTTCTCTTCGCAACTGGGACCCCGCCCTCAGGCGATCATGTTCCAGAACGCGTATTCACTGATCATTGGCGCGGTAGGGATGATCCTGACCTCTCCTCTGATGCTTCTCACCGCGATCGCCGTGAAAGCGTCTTCCCCCGGACCGGTCTTGTACCGCCAGCGGCGCGTCGGCCTGAATGGAAAGGTCTTCACTCTTTACAAGTTTCGATCAATGTACGTCGACGCCGAAGCGCGCACCGGAGCCGTTTGGGCCAAGATTGACGATCCCCGGATCACCCCCGTGGGGCGCTGGATTCGCAGGCTGCGGCTTGATGAGTTGCCCCAGTTGTGGAATGTCGTGAAAGGTGACATGACGATTGTCGGCCCCCGGCCTGAGCGCCCCGAATTCGTCGAAATGCTTGCGGCAAAACTCCCCTATTACCGCCAGCGCCTCGCCGTGAAGCCGGGTATTACCGGATGGGCTCAAATCAACCACAAATACGGCGATTCGCAATTGGACGCCATGATAAAGCTCGAATACGATCTTTACTACATTAAGAACGTCGCGCCGGCTCTGGACTTCTACATCATCTTTCACACCTTGAAAGTGATGCTGCTCAGCCGTGGCGCACAATAAAGCGGCCGCCTTCGCTTGCGCGGCTATTCTTCCGAACTAAAACGAACGGTGGCTTCGGCCCCATAGCGGTGGTAATCGAAGAACGTGAGCTCATTCCACTCGCGGTGCCCGTTTTCCTTGTATTCCACTGAGTATTCGCCGTCTTTGGGCAACAGCCAGCGTTTGCCCTTCATCTCTATCGGGGCCAGCGTCAGGCTCCACTTGAGCTCGGCAATATTCGTACTGGCGAGGCTGTCATCGCCATCGCCAATGTATTTACGGCTAACCTTTATAATCTCTCGGGAAAATTTCGCCACCCAGACCTCTGCCCGGAACGGCACACGATAATGGCGCCCGGCTACGATCAGATCCCACGGACTGTCCTGCTCGGCAACATCGAAGTGAAATTCCGCGGCTGCCGTCCCATTGATCTCGCCCTCTCTCTCGAATTGAATTGGTTTACTTCGTAGAGATTCTTCTGTTTGATGCAGCAGCGTGCCGAACTCGCCTTCCGACCAGGCGCCCGCCACACTGGAAATTCCCGGCAGAGACCGCTTGTCCCGGGTTACCTCCGAATAGTGCTCCTGTCCGTTCTCGAAGGAAACTTTCGCGCGGATTGTATCCAGGTGGTGTGCGGTCCCGGCGCCTGTTTTTCCGGCAAAACGGTCGATCCGCTCGCTGCAGACAAAGGATTGCATCTTGTCATACGCTCCTGCATTCGCTTCCGCGATGCCGGCACTTAGCGCTGCCCCGGAGGGAACGGCTGATTCCCCGAAGCCGGCAATAGTGGGCAGGATGGCACCCAAGGCAATGTTCGCCAGGAATTTAGCGCGTGAATACAAGCCGATCTCCTACACAGAAGTCATCGGCCGGTTTAGCGGTGGCTTTAGCGCGCTCCCATCAGCGTGCGTTTTTCCGGTATTCCAGTACGGCTTTGTCGTGCTCGGTCAATGTCGCGGAGAAGACGTGCGATCCAACTCCTCCGGGCTTAGCGACGAAATAAAGGTAATCCGTCGTTGCCGGGCTCAGTGCGGCCTTCAACGACTGCGCTCCCGGATTCGCGATCGGTCCGGGCGGCAGGCCGGCATGCGCATACGTATTGTAAGGATTCTCGCTCGCGAGATCCGATTTGTGAATCACACCCTTATAGCGGTTCTCCAGCAAAGCTGCGTAAACCGTCGTCGGGTCACACTGCAGCGACATGTGAAGCTTCAACCGATTGAGAAAGACGGAGGCGATCACGGGCCGCTCATCGGGCGCAGCCGACTCTTTTTCCACCAGTGAAGCGATCGCCACAGTCTGATGGAGATCGGTCTCTGGCGGCGGGTGCAGCAGCGCCCATTGCTTTCGAAATTCGTTGGTCATCAGGCGGCATAGCTGGTCGGCCGTTGTGCGGTGGGTCAGGCGATAGGTGGAAGGGAACAGATAACCCTCCAGGCTCGGCGCTTGTGGATCCAGATCCCGTATGATGTCCGGGCGTGCGGCCGCCTTCAGGAAGGCATTTCCCCTCACCAGGTCCGATTGATCCAGCAGCGACGCGATATCGAACATGTTGCTGCCTTCGGGCACCGTAAAGTCTTCATAGAAAATTTCACCGCGCCGGATCTCATCGAAAACCTGCCATGGTGTCTGCGCGGAGCCGAACCGGTACTCGCCGGCTTGCAGCGGGGCGCGCGGATGCAGTAGCCGAACGGCCATAAACGCCCAGGATGACCGGATCACACCCTGATGCGTCAACTGGTCGGCGATCTGCCGCGAGGACATTCCGTGTTCGATCTCGACGAAAGTCTCCGTGGCGAACCCGCGATAAGGCCCGAAGTACCAATACCCGCCCAGCGCGATTCCAAGGGCGACCGCGGCCGCCAGCAGGATCTGAATACTGACAAGGATTACCCCCAAAAATCCGCGGCGCCTGCTCAAAGCCTGCCCTCCCCCTGCGCCTCGGCCGCACTCCGCAGATACCCGAGGTAGCTTTCGAGCAACAGCACGGCAGCCATACGGTCCACCGCCTTCTTCCGTTGTTCCAGGGAAGCGCCTCCCTCACGCAGCGCGCGCTCCGCTTCCATCGATGTCAGCCGTTCATCCCAATACACGACCCTGATCCCGATCTCCTCTCCTAACCGCTCGGCAAACTCGCGAGTGTACTCGCTCTGCCGGCTTTCGGAGCCGCTCATATGCAGCGGTCTTCCTACCAGCAATGTTTGCACCTGGTACTGCTTGCTCAGCTCGTTGAGCGCATGTATATCGTCGCGAATGCGCTTGCGCTGGAGCGTTTCCAATCCCTGCGCGGTAATGCCCAGCTCGTCGCTGACCGCCAGCCCGATCCTTTTTTTCCCGACATCGAGAGCCAGAATCCGGCCCTCGCGCGGCTGTTCTTTTGTGACCGTCAAGTTTGGATTATAGAGTGCTCGGACCATGCTACATTGGCGGTACGGGCCGTCCTTCGCTTTGGCAATTCTGACTCCTTCGCAGCCCTCGCAAAGAACCCTAGCCATAGGCACTTCTTTGATCGCGTTCGCGGCGCTTATTGCCGTGCTGTACTACGGCCGTGATCTGATCGTCACCCTGATCATCTCGGCGCTGGTTGCCCTGATTCTAAACCCGGCGGTCGTGCTGGTCATGAAGCTGCGTATCCCGCGCGCGGCAGCAACCGCTATCGTAATCGGCATCGCGAGCATCCTCGTCTATCTGCTCGCCGCTATGGCCTGGAGCGAGCTCTCTACTATCGGCGAAGATCTGCCAACCTATAGCTCGCGTCTTAGCGAGATCTGGACAAGGGCCAATAATGATTTGGATCAGTTCGAACAGAACACGATCAGCTCGCTCCTTCCGAAGAACCTTCTTCAGCAGGAGCAGCAAATCCAACAGAAGCCCCAGGAAGCAGCAAAGGCGCGCCGCAAGCGCAATGCGGTTCCAACCCCGCCGCCCCCGCCTGTCATACAGGAAGTCCGGATCCACACCGACCCCAAGCCGGTCCTCACCACCCTTTACCGCTACGTGTCCGGGTACTTCCATGTGCTGGTCATGGCCTCGTTCGTTCCCTTCCTCGTGTACTTCATGTTGAGTTGGGGCGAGCACATGAGCGAGACTTTCTCGCGGCTGTTTCCCGGACAGGACCGCTACATGGTCGGCAAGAGCTGGGCGGGCGTAGGCGAATCAACCCGCGCCTATGTTCTTGGCAATTTCTTGCTCTGGGTGCTTCTCAGCAGCCTCAGCACGATGACGTTCTTTCTCCTCGGAGTGCCCTATTGGCCGCTCGTTGGCCCGCTAAGCGCGTTCTTCAGCCTGGTTCCCTACGTCGGTCTGCCGCTCAGCGTCCTTCCGCCCGTACTGGCGGCGCTCGCCGTTCCGAACAAGTTCAAAATCGTCATCACCGTCGCGCTGATCACGGCTGCCCTGCACATCGTATCCATGAACTTTCTCTACGCGAAAATCATCGGCCGCCGCGTGCGCCTGAACCCGCTGGTGGTGACCATCGCGATCATGTTCTGGGGATTGCTGTGGGGCGGTGTCGGTCTGGTACTGGCGATTCCCATCACCGCGGCTATTAAAGCGGTCTGCGACAACGTCGAGTCGCTCGAACCCTATGGGCGCTTGCTCGGCGATGATTAGACAAATTCCCCTTCGACAAGAGCGGCAGCCGCTGGACTAGCTAGATTCTTGGCCAGCTTGTCCGAGAAGTTCTCTCTCAGGTTTGGACCAGAGCTCTAGTGAGAGCTCTCAGCCATCAGCGTTCAGCTATCAGCAACCGACCGCCCCTCGGGGAGGTCGCTAGCGCCAGAAACCGCGAAAAGCTAACTCTTTGAAAATGCCGCAGCTGTACGAGCGTTTTTTGGAGATGGCTGATGGCTCTCGTTTATTGCCCTGTACGCCCTCATAAACAAATTTCAAATATCTTTGGGTAGGACTAGGCGATGCGCGCGACAATTGGCTCTTCGCTGCCGCTGACCTTCATCGCCGGTTTGCTATGTGCCGCCTCGGTCCGAACATACGCAAGCGCGACTACCTCCCCAAGCGCCGGCGAGTACACTGCCGACGCGATCTCCGCTACGTCCGCGCCGTCCGCGTTCAGCTTCGTTCCGGGCTCCGGCGCCGTCGTGCTTTGAATGCGAATCGGCATGAGCAGCCGGTGCACCTGCCCGCGTGACCGCACCCGCTCTACGATCTCCTGTCCCAGGTAGCATCCCTTGTTGAAGTGAATGGCATGCATTGCCTGGGTCTCCTGCACCAGGTAACGCTCCGTAATCTCCTCGCCATACCTCGGGATGGCGTTTTCGATGCGAACCACGCGTGCTTCCTCGGCTGTCGCGTGCGGAACATCGGCGGCTTTCAGGTGCTGGATAAACGCTTCTTTCTCGGCGGCCGGAACGAACACTCTCAGCCCCTCCGGCCCTGAGCTTGCGACGCGTGAGACGAAGCCGCTGCCCCACTCCTGGACACCGTATCTGTTCTCCGGGATCGTGACCCCCATATCGCAGGCGGTCTCGACGCTCGCCGGTCCCTCCAAGCCGATCACCGCCCAAAGAGTCGTTTCATCCTCGAGCGTGACGTCATCGGCGATGATGTAACGCTCCAGATGGTCGCGAATCTTGAGCGCGGTCTCCGGCTCCGTGTCGAGCAGCATGTCTTCGCCGAAGTTATAAAGGTAGGCATCCCCCAGAATGCGGCCCTTGTCATTCAGAAAGAACAGGTACACACCCGCGCCTTCCGCCAAGTCCTTCACCGAGTTCGTGCTCATCGCGTGCAAAAGCCGCGCCCGATCTTCACCCGTCGCACGGATTTTTCCGCGCGCCGAGAGGTCCACCCACGCTGCCGCCTTACGCAGTGCTTCGTAACCAGACATCTTCTTTATCTGTAACCCCTTTTATGCGGCCCCGAGCAGTTCCTTGACGTAGGGCTCCATTCCCGGAGCGCAGGCATAGGCGTCACCGGCATAAATCGTGTTCTCACCGGAAAAGCTCTTAAAGATACCGCCTGCTTCTTCGACCAACAGCTTCAGTGGGGCCAGATCCCAGGCCGCGGCATTCGGCTCAATCCAAACGTCGGCCTGTCCCTGCGCAACCAGCATTGCGTCCACCGCGCCCCCAAGACTGCGTACAGCCCAGAACCGCTGAATCCAAGGCAACAGCCGAGCTTCCAGCCGTTCCACACCGGCTTTGTTGAATCCGTTAAAAGAGAGGACTGCCTTCTCAGGCGCCGATTGATCGGAAACGCGGATGCGCGCGTCGTTTGCCCAGGCGCCCTGGCCGCGCGCGGCCCAAAGCAGCAAACCCTGCCGCGGGCTGTGAGCCGCACCGGCCACAATCTCGCCATCCTGTTCCAGGCCGATCAAAACCGCCCACAGCGGAATACCGCGTACGAAGTCGCGCGTACCGTCAATCGGATCGATGATCCATCGGCGGCCATTCCGGCTTTGGCGGCTGGCACCCTCTTCGCCTAGAATGCCGTCTTCAGGGAATTCCCGGCTGATCGTCTCAACTATCAGCTTCTCGCAGCCACGGTCCGCTGCGGTTACGGGCGACTCATCTGCCTTTTCTTCGGCGATTACGCCCCTCCGCTGGTAATCGAGAGCCAGCGCGCCTGCTTCCTGGGCCACCAGCTTGGCCAACTCCATCTCGCGTTCGAACGCCATGCTTGATTATCTACAGCACGACGTCTAAAGCGGTCAGCTCTGCGCTAGGATGCGCGTTTGGCGTCGAACTGCCGTGACCGGCCGTTCCCGTTTGTGCCTTCCATCGTGACGGTGAAGTGGATGGTGTCGCCTTCCACCTTGCCCTTATAGTTCTGCTTGAACTGGTTGCCGTTGAATTCCCTGACGACTGAGAAAGAGATATTGTCCCCATCTACCTTGCCGTCGGTGATCTGGATTTCTCCGCGCTGGCCGCCGATCATACCGGTCAGGTTGTTGCCGTCAGTTTTCAAATTCAAAGTCATGGTCATCGTGCTTCCGCCGCGGGCCGGCAATTCCGCTGTCCACTTGCCGGTAACATCGGCTGCCCAGATCAGTGCGGAAGCCAACAGTCCCGCAAGAAGTAAACGAATAGCCTTCATATTTTGAAAGACTCCATGAGAGCTCATGTGAGTTACGGAAACTCTCTATTGAGGCAAGGCGTCCACGTTTTTGATAGCATAAACGGCTGCTATCGGCAAATAATTCATTGACATGGAATTCCCCTCGGGTTAGCCTGAGAATTCGTTTAAAAATTGAGCCCAGCCTGGGGGGACGGCGCACTACTCATCGGACGGGTAGGTTCGAATCCCCGAGGAGTTAGATGAAGCAACAGTTTCTCGTAGTCGAGTTTGCCCATTCCGTACCCGGACAGGTGAAGCGCATCCAAATCACCTACCGCTCTCTCGCCTACGCTCTTTGCTCTCTGCTTCTCCTCTCGCTAATCTGCTTTGGACTTTTTTCAAGCTACGTTCGCATGAGCTTGAAAGCCTCGCATTATGACGCGTTGATGGCTGACTTCGACCATCTGCGAGCGCGCTACCAGGAACTGCAAAGTCAGGCCCGCCAGCACAAGGAGCAGATGGCCTCACTCGAAAGCCTGGCGAGCGAAGTCACGGTGGCATATGGCATCAAGTCCTCACCTGCTGCGGCGAGTACGCACGTGTTCGATGCCCCTCTCGCGCCCACAGTTAAGGAATCGATTGAGGAATACAACTTCCTGAAATCCGCGACTTATTCGGGGATCTACCATCACTATGCCTACCAGTGGCAATCGCATTCCACGCCGGACCTTTGGCCGATCAAAGGTCTGCTCCGGAGCGCGTTCGGCGGCCGGACCGATCCTCTCTCCGGCGAAGGCGCATTCCACACGGGAATCGACCTGGCG
>Ga0213872_10001664_pt1 | contig 14016 bp, 6 predicted proteins | sample VelepicomBERX_R2_FD_160071 | JGI IMG/M metagenome (GOLD analysis project Ga0213872, IMG submission 160071) | Rhizosphere microbial communities from Vellozia epidendroides in rupestrian grasslands, the National Park of Serra do Cipo, Brazil - RX_R2 | ecosystem: Host-associated > Plants > Roots >...
CATCTCACAGACTGCGGTGATGCCGCCCATCGCCGCCGCCGCAGTGCCCGTGGCGAGATCCTCCTTATATTCGAGGCCGGGTTCGCGTAAGTGCACTTGGCTGTCGATGATGCCGGGCAGGATGGTCAGGCCGGCCGCCTCGAAGGTCTCGGCGGCCTTGCCGGCCGCCTTGCCGATGGCGGCGATCTTGCCGTCCTTCACGCCGATATCGGTTTCCACGGTCCCGGCCGGGGTCACCACGCGGCCACCCTTCAGCAGAAGATCGAAATCGGACATGGCGCTACTCCCTTTGCGACAGAACGTCGAAGACCCCGCCGCTGACCGGGCGGTTCTGGATATGGCGATGGTGCCACAGAGCATAGAACAGAAGCGTCCAGGCGGCGAACCCGTTCCGCTTATCGAGGCGCTGGAACAGGGTTTCGACGCTGCCCGGTTTGCACAGCGCCTGGATCTGAGGCTGCGCGGCGAGCAACTTGCCGAGTTCCGGCTTCCTGGCCAGCCAGTCGGCGACCGGCACGGTGAAGCCGCGCTTGGGCGAGAAGGGTTCGGCCGACGGCAGTGTGTCGGCCAGCCATTTGCGCAGCAGATATTTTCCTCGTCCCTCGGCCAGCTTCAGCCGGTCGGGCAGACGGAAGGCCAATTCCGCCACCACGGGATCGAGGAACGGCACGCGGCCTTCTATCCCGTGCGCCATCAGGCAACGATCGAGCTTGGTCAGAAGATCGTTGGGCAACCAGTCGGCGCAATCGACCGCCTGTGCCTGCTGCAGCCTGTTCCAGCCCTGGCCGGCCGCCTCTGTCTCGGCGGCGCGCATGCCGGCCCGCCAGTCGCCGTTCTCGCGCAGCAGGCCGAGTTCGGCCAGAGTGCCTTTGCGCCGCATCGGCCGGGCGAAGGGCCAGGGGCGGTTGACCGATCGATAGCGGCCATAGCCGGCGAACAGCTCGTCGCCGCCTTCGCCCGACAGCACCACCTTGACCGAGGAACGCGCCACCATCGCCAGCTTGGCGGTGGGCAGAACGGCGTAATCGGCGGCCGGATCGTCCATGGCGGCGGCGATCTCGGGCAGGAGAAGCCAGAAATCTTCCTCGGTCACCGGCACTTCGACATGGGTGGCGCAGACTTCCCGCGCCAGCTTCTCGGCCAGGTCTGTCTCGTCGCGCGCCGATGTGCCGGGAAAGAAGGCGGTGAAGGCCAGCACCGGACGGGAATTGAGGCGCGCCATCAAGGCCAGCATCGCCGCGCTGTCGATCCCGCCCGAAAGGAACATGCCGTAAGGCACGTCCGAGCGCTGATGTAGCGTCACCGACTCCTCCAGCCGGCGGTCCAGCTCGTCCAGCAGCTCGTTTTCCGTTCCTGCCAGGGGCCCGCCTGACGGCAGGGCCGGTTTGCGGCGGCGCTCGGCGATGGTCCCGCCACGCACCACCAGCGTCTCCCCGGGCAGCAGGCGGTGGATGCGGGCAAAGGCGGTTTCGGCGCCGGTGGTGAATTGCAGATTGACCAGCTCGTCGCGGCCCTGCCGGCGTTCCCGCCGCTCGACCAGTCCGCTGGCGAGAATGGCCTGTGGCTCGGAGGCGAACAGAAAATGGCTGGGCGTCTCGGCGTAATAAAGCGGTTTGATGCCGAACGGGTCGCGGCTCAGCACCAGTTGGCGCTTGGTCGGATCATAGAGGGCGATGGCGTACATGCCGCGCAAATGATCGACATAATCGAGACCGAAGCGCCGATAGAGATAAAGCGGCGGTTCGCAATCCGACTTGGTCTTGAAGGGCTCTCCCGCAAACGTCTCGCGCAGTTCAGGATTGTTGTAGATCTCGCCATTCGCGATCAGCACCAGCCCGTCGGGGCCGAACAAGGGCTGATCGCCGGTGGTGAGATCGATGATGGCGAGGCGCTGATGCGCCAAACCGATAGCGTCCTGGACGTAATGCCCGCGCCCATCCGGTCCGCGATGAGCCTGCGCCGCGCCGAGCCTTTCCAGCAGCCCGATCTCGACCGCCGCGCCTTGACGGCTCATCGCGCCGGCGATACCGCACATCAGGCCAATATCCGCTCGAAGAAGGCGCGGTACTGGCCGACCACCGCCGCTTTGGTGAAGTTTTCCCGATAGCGGTGATGACCGGCTTCCGCCATTGTCCGGGTCGCCGCCATATCGGACAGGGCCTGACGGATGGCGCTGGCCAGCGCCGGGGACTCTTCCAACGGGGTGAGAAGCCCGCTTACTCCATGCTCGATCAAGAGGCTCGGGCCGTCGGCGGCGGTGCTCACCACCGGCTTCATATGCGCCCAGGCTTCGAGAATGACATTGCCCAAGGGCTCGTGCCGGGCCGGATGGACGAACAGATCGGCGGTGGCCATCAGATCGGCGATATCCTCGCGCCAGCCGAGGAAGCGCACGCGCGGTTTCACCCCTTCATGCACGGCGATCGCCTCGAGCGCTTCGCGCTCGGGACCGACGCCGGCCAGCAGCAGATAGGCCTCGGGCAATTCCGCCAAGGCCTTGAGCAGCACGTCGAAGCCCTTATTGGTGTGCAGCCTGCCCAAGGCGAGCAGCAGCGGCGCGCCTTCCGGCAGATAGAAATCATGGCGGGAAATCGCCCGCCCCGGCGTTGCGTCGACGAAATTGGGCAGGTAAACGGCACGGTCCGCGGGCCAGCCTTCCCGCACCAGATAGTCGACGATCGATTGGGTGTCGCCGACCAGATAGTCGCAGCCTTGGTAATATTTCAGGTCGTAATAGCCGCCCAAGCGCGCCACCCGCAGATGGGCGTGGCCGCCGAGCGGGCTTTTCGGCGCGAAGGCGGTGGCCCGGCTCATCCAGGTGAAGACGATGTCGGGGGCGAACTCCTTCACTTCGCGGCGGAAGCCGAGCCGGGTCATCAGATCGAAGCGGCCGCCGAAGGAGAATTCATGCAGATCCGTGATCCCGGCTTCGGCCAGCAGCTTTTTGCGGCGCTCATCCTTGCGGATCAGCACGCGCTGGTCGATGCCCGATTCACCGAGCGCCGGCACCAGCCTTTCGAAGAAGCGCTCGGCGCCGCCAAATTGGGCTCCGGCAAGGGCTTGCAGGATACGCATCGCGACCTTTTAACATCCCCTTGCCAGGAAGCAAAGCCGGCGCCACGTTAAAGCGTGCTGCAGAAAATCTGCAGCACGCTTCGGCGGGGAGCCTACCCCCGCACCCCCGGGGTCGTCGCGTTGCTCCTCGGAGCGCGCTAACCTCTCGTGGTTCATAGTCAAGGCTGCGCGCTCTAAACCCATGTCCGCTTTCATCGCTCTCCCGCACCGCTGCCTGCTCACCATTTCCGGCGAGGACCGCCGCTCATTCCTGCAAGGATTGGTCAGCGCCGACGCCGAAAAGGCTTCATCTCCTCAATACGGCGCCCTCCTGACGCCGCAGGGGAAATATCTCTACGACTTCTTTCTGGCGGAACTGGACGGCGTGTTGCTGCTGGAGGTGGAAGCCGCGGGCCGCGAGGATTTCATCAAGCGCCTGTCGCGCTTCCGCCTGCGCTCCAAGGTGACGCTGGCCGCCAAGGATGATTGGCAGGTCTATGCCATTTTGGGCGATGGCGCGGTGACAGGCGGCTTCGTCTTCACCGATCCGCGCCTGATCGAGGCCGGCCGCCGCGCTTGGCTGCCGGCGCCGCCCGATTTGCCGCAGGCCGACTTTTCCGACTGGGATGTCCATCGCATCGCTCTCGGTCTGGCCGATGGCAGCCGCGACATGGTGCCGGAAAAGACCATCCTGCTGGAGGCCGGCTTCGACGAGCTGCATGGCGTCGACTGGCAGAAAGGCTGTTTCATGGGCCAGGAGGTCACGGCGCGCAGCAAATATCGCGGCCAGATCAAGAAACGCCTGCTGCCGGTCGAGTTTGACGGGCCCCCGCCGGAGGCCGGCGCCATCCTTACTCTCGACGGCCAGGAAGCCGGCGAGATGCGCTCGCATGCGGGCCGGATGGGACTGGCGGTCATTCGCCTCGATGCTCTCGAGCGAGGGCCGCTGATGGCCGGCGAATCCCAGCTCACGCCGAAAATCCCAGCCTGGGTCAAGCTCTGATGCCGTACCCTTACCCCAAGGCTTCGCCCCGGCGCAGCACATCGTCGGCGAGCCCGGTGTAGCGCCCATCCTCTTCATGCAGCACCAGCCCCGCCGTGAGAGTCAGCGGCGTGGCGATTCCCTTGCGCGCCTTGACCAGCACCCGTTTGGCCGGCCGGCCGCGCTTGGGCCACAAAGGAATGATGACGATCTCGCCGGCCTTCTTGTGCAAAGCCGCGAGCAGCTCGTCGAGCCGGTCCGCCCGGTAGATCACGGTCAGGCTGCCTTTGGGCCGCAGCATATTGACGGCGAAGCGCATCCAGGCGGCCAGGTCGACCTCGCCTTCGCGGTTGGCGGCATCCTTGCCGGCATTTTCGCTCGGCGTTCCCTCGGCGGCATTGTAGGGCGGGTTGGTCATCACATGATGAAAGCTGCCCGGGGCGAGGCGGGGCGGCGGCGCCTGCAGGGTGCCGATCATGCTTTCGACGCGCCCCGCAAAACCGTTGATCTCGATATTCTGCCGCGCCAGCGAGACAAGGGTGGGCTGCATCTCGAGACCGAACACCCGACAGGTCGGAACCCGTGCAGCCAGGCAGAGCGACGCGGCGCCCACCCCGCTGCCGAGATCGAGAACCATTTCGCCCTCGGCCGTATCGACCGCGGCGGCCAGCATCACCGGGTCGATGGCCGCCCGATAGCCGTCTTCCGGCTGCCGCAGCAGCACCTTTCCATCCAACAGGCGATCTTCAGTGATAGCTCCCATGTCGGTATGTAAACTTGACCACGGGCGACTCGCAACCTTATGCTCCACCCGGACCGCAAGAGGTGCCGGATTTTGGCAATAGTCGTTAATTTAGAAGAAGAAAGGGGCAAGAAGCCCGCCTCTCTGGACGGATTGACCGAGTTGGTCAGCGCCGATCTGGAAAAGGTCAATCATTGCATCGTCGAGCGGATGCACAGCCCGGTCGCGTTGATCCCGCAACTGGCCGGCCACATCATCGCCGCCGGCGGCAAGCGCCTGAGGCCCATGCTGACCTTGGCCGCCTCCAAGCTGTGCGGGCATGAGGGTGAACGTCATATCAAGCTCTCCGCCTGCGTCGAATTCATCCACACCGCCACCTTGCTGCATGACGATGTGGTCGACGATTCCAGCCTGCGCCGCGGTCTGGCCAGCGCCAACGCTCTGTTCGGCAACAAGCCTTCGGTGCTGGTGGGCGATTTCCTGTTCTCCCGCTCTTTCGAGCTGATGGTCGAGGACGGTTCGCTCTCGGTACTGCAGATCTTGTCGCGCGCCTCCTCGGTGATCGCCGAGGGCGAGGTGCTGCAGCTTATCACCGCCAACGACACCGGCACCGGCGAGGACGCCTATCTCGAAGTCATCCGCGCCAAGACCGCCGCCTTGTTCGCCGCCGCCTGCCGGATCGGCGCGGTGGTGGCCGACCGGCCCAAGGTCGAGGAAGAGGCGTTGGAAAGCTATGGCCTGAATTTGGGCATCGCCTTCCAGCTGATCGACGATGTACTGGATTATTCGGCGCGCCAGGAAAAGCTCGGCAAGGCGATCGGCGACGACTTCCGCGAAGGCAAGATCACCCTCCCCGTCATTCTCGCCTTCCGCCGCGGCGCCGACGAGGAACGCGCTTTCCTGAAGCGGACCTTGGAAGATCTGCAGCAGGCCGAGGACGGTTCGGACCTCACGCGCGCCATCAAGCTGCTGGAAAAGCATCACGCGCTGGCCGACACGGTCAACCGCGCCCGACACTATGGCGCGATCGCTCGCGATGCTCTGGGGATATTCCCCGACAGCCCGGCCAAGGCCGCCCTGACCGACATCATCGACTTTTGCATCGAGCGGGCGTTCTAACTAACGCTTCTTCTTCCACAACCGACGGTCATGAGGAATCGGGCGCAGAGCGTGATAGGCGGCCAGCTTTTCGCGCCACCAGCCTTTGTAATCCTTGATCGCCTGGACCTCGATCGCCTCGTGATCGATCGCCGAGCCGACTTCGAGATAGGTCTCGAGATTGGCCAGATCCGGCACCGGCAGGCGGCCGGCGCGGAAGTCTTCCCACATTTCGCGATAGAGCTCTTCCAGCTTCCGGACCAGCAGCGGCGTGTCGAACAGCACCGAACTGTCGCGGCTGGCGGTCAGGCGGCCGCGATAGCTGTGGGCGATCGAGCGGTCGCGGCCCATCGCCACGGCGCGGTCGACGAATTCCGCGGGCGAGGCGCAATCGAGGTCCGGCAATCCGGCCGCGCGCACCAGGCTGCCGCACACGCGGGAGGCGAAGGAACGTCCGCTCATGGTCAGGAGCGGCACGCCCATCCACAGCGCGTCCGAAGCGGTGGTGTGGGCGCCGTAAGGGGCGGTGTCGAGGAACAGATCGGCCAGCGGATAACGGGCCAAATGGTCGGGATTGGCCATTTTCGGCGCGAAGATGAGGCGCTCCGGGTCGACGCCGAAGGCCCCGGCAAAATCCTTTAGGCGCTTTTCCGTGGCCTCGGTGCTGGACAGCAGCCACAGCACGCTGCCCGGTACGCGCGACAGGATGGTCAGCCAGCGCTCCATCGTGAAGCGTGAAATCTTGTGCGCGCCGTTGAAGCAGCAATAGACCATGGCGTCTTCCGGCAGGCCGGCTTCGGCGCGGGTCGGGCGCTTGTCGGAGACGATCCGCCGGCGGTCGGTCGGCTGGTAGCAGGGCAGCCGGCGCACCTTTTCCGTGTAGTAGATCTCGCTTTCGGGCGGAATGATCCAGGGATCGGCGATCAGATAATGGTGATAAGGGCTGGCCATGCTGCCCGGAAAGCCCAGCCAATTGACGATCACCGGGGCGGGGCGCAACGCCACCAGCTTGGTCCGTCCATCCTTGGTATAGCCATTGAGATCGACCAGGATTTGGATGCCGTCATCGGCGATGCGGCGCGCCGCCGTGGCGTCGTCCATGCCATTGATCGGCACCCAATGATCGACCTGGCTTTTGACCCGGCGCTGCAGATCGTCTTCCATTTCGATCCCGCAATAATAGGCGAAGATCTCGACCTTTTCCTTGTCGTGCAGGTCGAAGATCTCGGCGGTCAGATAGCCCACCGCATGGCCGCGCAAATCGGAGGAGAGATAACCGATGCGCAGGCGCTGCTTGCCGGAATCCTCGCGCGCCGCCCAGTGGCCGTTCACCAGATGCGGGGCCGAGACCGGTACTTCCAGCTTGTTGTAGCGCCAGGCAATGGCCAGCTGCAGCATCGGATCGTCGGTATGCACTGCCGCCGACAAGGGCGACAAGGCGGCGGTCAGCAATTGACGCGTCTGTTTTTCCCAGGGCTCGATCACCGGCCATTTGCACTGGCGCTGACGCAGCGCGAGATAATGCTGCAGCGCTTCGTTCTGGTCGCGGTCCAGCTCGACGCTCTGGCGCAGCATCGCTTCCGCCGGCTCGTCCTGATGCCGGTTCTCCAGCACGCGGGCGGTCTGGTTGAGCGCCGTGACCTTCTGCGTCACTGCCATCGCATTGACGGCGGCCAGGTTCTGGGTCACCGCAGTCCAATATTTCACCGCGATGTCGGTGGCGCCCAACCTTTCATAAAGGCGGCCCAGATTGATATAGGGCGGCATGAAGTCGGGCTTCAGCGCGATGGCGCGGTCGAGCAAAGTCTTGGCCCCGTTCAGATCGCCGAGATCGGTCAGAAAGACGGCGTAGTTGAACAGCACCGCATAAAGGAGCTGGTCGTCCTCATTGTGCTCGATCCAGCCATCGTAAAGCCGCTTGACGCCGGCCGGGCCGGCCGTCGCGCCCACCAGCTGGACCGCATGGGCCAGCTCCATGGCGGTCAGCGTCTTCGCCTTGGCTCTTTCGAGGAACGCGGGAAGCGGGCTCATCAGCTAAGGGCGGCCTGCAGCGCGGCCTGCTGAGCCGAGCTCAGGCTGTTATATTGGGCGGTGGTCAGGCTGTCGATCTGCGAGGGGTCGAGGGCCGACAATTGCGTGGTCGAGAGAGCGCTTATGGTCGTCGTGCTCAGTTGGGGAATGACTGTAGTCGTAATGCCCTCAAGCTGGGTGCCGGTCAAGGCGTTCAAGCTGGCGGCGGCGAGATTGTCGAGCTGGGTCTCGGTCAGCGCGCTCATCTGCGACTTGGTGATCGCCCCCAGCTGCGTGGCGTTCAGCTCATTGAGCTCGGTGACGGTCAGCGAAGCCATCTGGGTGGCGCTCAGCGCCTGGATCTGGCTGCCCGACAGCACTCCGACCTGTGCCGCGGACAGGGCGCGCAGCTGCAGGCGGGTCAGATCGGCCAGCTGATCGAGGCTCAGCGACGCGATCTCGGTGGTGGTCATCTGAGTGATTTCGGTCGGGGTGAACGCGCCCATCTGGGTGGCGGTCAGGCCGGACAGCTGAGTGATGGTCAGCGCCTGGATCTGCGTACTCGTCAGGCCAGTGATGGCGGTGGCCGACAGCGCGCCCATCTGCGTGGAGGAGAAGGCGGCCAGCTGGGTCGCGGTCAGGCCGGCGATCTGGGTCGGTGTGAAGCCGCCGATGCCGGTGGCTGACAAGGCGCCGATCTCGGTGGTGGTGAGGTTGCCGATCTCGGTGGCCGTCAAGGCGCCGATCGCCGTGCCCGACAGGCCGTTGAACTGGGCCAGCGTCAGGACGCCGATCTCCGAGGGCGTCAGCGACTGGATCTCGGTGGCGGTCAGCCCGCCCATCTGGGTGGCCGTCAGGCCGGACAGCTGGGTCGTGGTCAGCGCCGCCATTTCCGCCGCGGAGAGCCCGCCGATGGCGCTGACCGACAGGCCGCTCACCTGGGTCGAGGTCAGGGAGTTGAACTGGGTCGCGCTCAGCTGGCCGATCTGGGTCGCGGTAAAGCCGCTCATCTGAGCCGGTGTCAGAGTGGAGAGCTGGGTGGTGGTGAAATCGCCGATCTGGCGGGCGCTCAGCGAACCGATCTGGGTGGCGGTCAGCCCGCCGATCTGGGTGGCGGTCAGCTGCGCCATCTGGGTGTCGGTCAGGCCGGCGATGGCGGAAGCCGACAATTCGCCGAACTGGACCGCGCTCAGCCCGCCGATCTGGGTCTGGGTCAGGGACGCCACCTGGGTCGAGGTCAGCGCCCCCAGGGCTGCCGCGGACAGGGCGGCGAGCTGGGTGTTGCCGAGCGAGGCGATCTGGCCGGCCGTCAGGCTGGCCGCCTGGGTCGCGGTCAGGCCGGCGATCTCGCCGGTGGTCAGGCCGGACAGCTGGGCGCTGCTCAGCCCGGCGAGGGCGGTGATGGAGAGGGCCGCGATCTCGGTCGCGCTCAGGGCATGCAGCTGCGTGCCGGACAGGCTGGCGAGCTGCATCGCGCTGAGGCCGGACAGGGCGGTCGTCGACAGGGCGGCGATTTGGGCCGCGGACAGCGCGCCGAGTTGGGTGGTGGTCAGGGCAGCCGCCTGGGTGTCGACCAGACCGCCGATGCCGGTGGCCGACAAGGCGGCGATCTGGGTGGAGGTCAGCGAAGCGATCTGCGTCGTGGTCAGACCCGACAGGGCGGTCGAGGACAGGGCGGCGAATTGGCCCGAGGACAGCATCCCAAACTGGGTGGTGGTCAGCGCGGCAAGCTGGCTGGCCGACAAGCCCGACAGCCCGCTGGCCGACAGCGAGGAGAGCTGCGAAGCGCTGAGCGCGGCCAATTCGGTCGTGGTCAGGCCGGAAATGGCCGAGGCTGACAGGGCGGCAAGCTGGGTGGCCTGCAGCGCGGTCATCTGAGTACTGCTCAGCACCGCCATCTGGCTGCCGGTCAGGCCGGAAATCTCGGTGGTGGTCAGCGCCGCCAGCTCGGTGGCGGGCAGGCTGGAAATCTGCGTGGTGCCGAAGGAACCGATCTGCGCCGCGGTCAAGGCGTGCAGCTGCACATTGCTGAGCGAGGCGAGCTGGGTCGCGCTCAGGCCGGCCAGGCCGGTCGGGGACAAGGCCGCCATCTGCGAGGCGGTCAGCGACGCCATCTGAGTCGAGGTCAGGGCGCCCACCTGCGCTCCGGTCAATGCCCCCATCTGGGTCGGGCTCAGCGCTCCGATCTGAGACGGCAGCAAGGACGCGAACTGCGTCGAGGTCAGAGCGGCGACTTCCGAGGCGGTGAGCCCACGCAGCTGCGTGGTGCTGAGCGCGTCGAGCTGGGTGGCCGTCAGGGAGGCGATCTGGTCGATGGTCAGCGCGGAGATCTGCGTCGAGGTCAGGGCGGCGAACTGGGTCGCGTTCATCGCGTCGATCTGTGTGCTGGACAGACCCGCCACGCCGGCGGCGGACAAGGAGGCGACCTGGCTGGCGGTCAGGCCGGCGATCTGGCCGGCCGACAGTGCCGCGACCTGGCTGGCGGTCAGGCCGGCGATCTCGGTGTTCGTCATGGCCGCCAGCTCGGTGGCGGTCAGGCCGCTGATCTGCGATTGGGTCAAGGCGCCGATCTGGCCGGCCGAGAGGGCGCGGAATTGGGCGCTGGACAGGGCGGCGATCTGGGTCTGGGTCAGGCCGCTCATCGCCGAGCCCGACAGGGCGGCGATCTGGGTGCTGGAGAAGGCGGCGAGCTGCGTCACCGACAGGCTGGCGGCCTGGGTCTGGCTCAGGGCGCCGATCTGGCCGGCCGACAGGGCGGCGGTCTGGGTGGCGGTCAGGGCGGCGATGTCGCTGGTCGAGAGTTCCGCGAGCTGACTGGCGGACAGGCCGCCGATCTGGGTGGTCGACAGCGAGGCGAGGCCGCCAATGCCGAGATCGGCCAGCTGATACTGGTTGAAGGCCGCCATCTGCGCGGCCGAGAAGGCCGCGAGCTGGGTCGAGGCCAGCGCCGTCATCTGGCTGTCGGTCAGGCCGGAAATGCCGACCGGAGAGAGGGCCGCGATCTGTGTGGTGGCGAGGGCTCCGAGCTGGCCGGCCGACAGGCTGGCGATCTGGCTGCCGACCAGCGCGCTGACCTGCGCCGAGCTCAGCGAGGCGATCTGGCCATTCGACAAGGCCTGGATCTGGGTCTGCGCCAGGTCCTGCAGCTGCGAGACGGTCAGGCCGCGCAGCTGAGTGGTGGAGAATTGCCCGATCTCCGTGGCGGTCAGGCCGCCGATCGCCGTCAGCGACAGGGCGGCGACCTGAGTGGTGGACAGGGAGGCCAATTGGGTCTGGGTCAGGGCCGCGACCTGGCGGTCGGACAAGGCGGCGATCTGGCTGGTGGAGAGCGAGGCGAGCTGGCTGGTGGCGAGGGCCGTCATTTCCGTCGGGGTCAGCTCGGACAGCACGGTCGAGGAGAGGCCGAGAATCTGGCTCGTGCTGAGCGAAGCCAGCTCGGTCGCGGTCAGATTGGCCACCTGCTGCGGAGCCAGGCCGGAAATCTCGGTGGCGGTCAGCGCTTGCAGCTGGGTCGAGGTGAGGCCGGCGAGCTGGGTCGAGGACAGGCCCGACATGCCGGTGGCAGACAGCGCCGCCATCTGGCTGGTGGTGAAGCCGGCCAGCTGGGTGCCGGTCAGGGCCTGAACCTGGCTGTCGCTCAGGGCGCCAAGCTGGGTGCCCGACAGCGCGCCGAGCTGGGTCGAGGTCAGCGCCGCGAGCTGGGTGCCGGCCAGGGCCCCCATGCCGGTGACCGACAGGCCGCGGATCTGGGTGGCGCTGAGCGCGGCGATCTGGCCGGCGGTCAGGCCGCCAATGGCGGTGGCGCTCAGCGTGCCGAGCTGGGTCGAGGTCAAGGCGGCCAGCTGGGGGGCCGAGAGGTTGGCGCTCTGCGTCGCGGCCAAGCCGGTCAGCGTGGTGGAAGACAAGGCGGCGATCTGCGTTGCGCTGAACCCTGCGATCTGGGTCGAGGTCAGGCTGGCCAGTTCGGCGGCGGTCAGGCCCTTGATTTCGGAATTGGTCAGCGTCCCGATCTGGGTCGAACTCATCGCGTCGATCTGGGCGGCGGTCAGGGCCGCCACCTGGGTCGCGGTCAGGGCGGTGAACTGGGTGGTGGTCAGGGCCGAGACCTGCGTCGCGGTCAGGCCGGTCACGCCGCTGCTCGACAAGGCGGCGATCTGAGTCGCAGCCAGCGCGGCCAATTGGGCGGTGGACAGCGATTCGACGCCGGTGGCGGTCAGACCGGCCATCTGCGTGACCGACAGGCCCGAGAGCTGGGTGGCGGACAGGGCGCCGATCTGGGTGCCGTTCAGCAGCGCCATCTGCGTCGCGGTCAGACCCGACAGCTGGGTGGCGGTAAGGGCGCCGATGTCGCTGGCATTCAGGCCGGCCAGGCCGGTCGGGGACAGGGCGCCGACCTGCGAGGCGGTAAGGGCGGCCAATTGAGGCGCGGTCAGGGCGGCGATCTGAGTGTCGGCAAAGGCCGCGATCTGGGTCGCGGTCAGGCTGGCCATCTGGGCGGTGGTCAGGGCGCCGAGCTCGGTGGCGGTCAACGCGACCATCACCGTGGCCGACAAGGCGCGGCTCTGGGTGGTGGCCAGGCCGGCCAGTTCGGTTGTGGTCAGCGCCGCCACCTGCGAGGCGCTGAGCGCCCCCATCTGGGTCAGGGTGAGGGCCGCGAGCTGGGTGGGGGAGAAGGCGGCGATCTGGCTGGAGGACAGGCCGCCGATGCCGGTGGCGGACAGGGCCGCGATCTGCGTCGCGGCCAGCGTGGCGATCTGGGCCGGGCTGAGGCCGCCGGCCTGGGCCGCCCCCATGGAGCGCATCTGGGTGACGGAAAGGGTGGCGATCTGGCTGAGGGTCAGATGGCCGACCTGTTCCGGGGTCAGCTCGCCCATTTCAGCGGCGCTCAGCCCCTTGACCTGAGTGGTGGCCAGCGCCGCCATGTCGGCGTCCGAGAGGCCCGAAAGGCCGTCGGCCGACAAGGCGCCGATCTGGGTCGAGCTCATCGCCGCCAGCTGGGTCGCGGCCAGGGCGGCGACCTGACCATTGGCCAGGCCGCCGATGGCGCCGCTCGACAGCGCGCCGATCTGCGCGGCCGAGAATGCGGCGATCTGGCTGTTGCTCAGCGCGCCCATCTGCGTGGCGTTCAGGCCCTTGAGTTCGGTGGTGGAGAGGGACGCCAGCTGGGTGGCGGACAGGCCGCCCAGCGCCGTGCCGGTCAGGGCCGCGAATTGGGTCGAAGCCAGAGCCTGGAGCTGGCCGGCGCTCATGACGCCGAGCTGGGCGGCGGTCAGGCCGCTGATCTCGGTGGTGGTGAAGGCGGCGATCTGGGTGTTGGTCAGCGACTGGATCTCGGTGCCGGACAGGGCGCCGACGATCGGCGCGCTCAGGGAGCGCGCCTGGGTCGCGGTGAGCGCGGCGAAGACGGCGCCCGAAAGGGCATTGATCTGATCGGCCGAAAGCGAATTGACCTGGGCCGGAGTGAGGCCATTGAGCTGGGTGATGGTCAGCGCCGTCATCTGCTGGTCGCTCAGCCCGTCCAATGCCGAGGTGGTAAGGGCCGCCATCTGGGTCGCGGACAAGGCGGCCAGCTGTGTGCCGGTCAGCGATTCAAGCTCGGTCGAAGTGATCCCGCGGATCTGGGTGACGCCCAAGCCGGCGATCTGGCCTGGCGACAGCGCTCCGAGCTGGGCGCCGCTCAAGCCGCCGATGGCGGTGGACGACAGGCCCTTCATCTGGGTCGAGGACAGGGCGGCCAACTGGGTCGCCGACAGGCCCGACAAGCCGGTCGGGGTCAGGGCCGTCATCTGGGTGGAGCTTATGGCGGCGAGCTGCGCCGAGGACAGGGTCGAGGTCTGGGCGTCGGTCAGGGCGCCGATCTGGGCCGGCGTCAGAGCCGCGACCTGGGTAGTGGTCAGGGCGCTGATCTCGGCCGCGGACAGGCTGGACAGGTCCAGGGCCGACAGGCCCCTGATCTGGGTGGTGGAGAGGCCCGCCAGTTCGCCGCCGGACAGGGCCGAGAGCTGATCGGGGCTCAGGGCGCCAATCTGGGTCCCGGTCAGGGCGCGCAGCTGGGTGGTGCTGAGCGAGGTGAGCTGGGCAGCGGTCAGGCCGGTGATGGCGCCCGCGGTCAGCCCGGCGAGCTGCGCGC
>Ga0213872_10001665_pt1 | contig 13996 bp, 13 predicted proteins | sample VelepicomBERX_R2_FD_160071 | JGI IMG/M metagenome (GOLD analysis project Ga0213872, IMG submission 160071) | Rhizosphere microbial communities from Vellozia epidendroides in rupestrian grasslands, the National Park of Serra do Cipo, Brazil - RX_R2 | ecosystem: Host-associated > Plants > Roots >...
ACCAGGATCATGGTCACGCCGGTCTGCTTGGCCACGCGGGTCAGCTGGGCCGCGCACTCGCGCACCTGCGCCACCGAACCGGGCGCCGAGCTGAGCGCATCCGAATACATGGTCTGGATCGAGTCGATCACCACCACTTCCGGCTTGTGCTCGGCCAGCGAGCCGAGGATTTTCTCCAGCTGGATCTCGGCCTGCAGCTTCAGTTCACGCGCCTCGATGGCCAGGCGGTGCGCCCGCAGCGCGATCTGCGCGCCGGATTCCTCGCCGCTGACATACAGCACCTTCTTCACGCGCGACAGATTGGCCAGCGCCTGCAGTAGCAGGGTCGACTTGCCGATACCCGGATCGCCGCCGATCAGCACCACGCCGCCGGAGACCAGGCCGCCGCCCAGCACGCGGTCGAACTCTTCCATGCCGGTGCCGAAGCGCGGCACCTCGGCCGCCTCGATATCCGCCAGCGACAGTACCGGCGCGGTCTGCGCCAGCGACTGGTGCGATGGATTGCTGTAGCGGTTATTGCCGCCCGCCTCGATCAGGCTTTCCACCATGGTGTTCCACTGGCCGCAGGCGCCGCACTGGCCGGTCCACTTGCTGGACGTGCCGCCGCACTCGCTGCAGACAAACTGCGTCTTGGCCTTGGCCATGTTCAACCTTCCACCACTTGCACGCGCGGCGCCAGCGCGCACATCAGCTCATAGCCGATGGTGCCGGAAGCGTCGGCCACCTCATCGATCGGCACGCCCGCGCCCCACAGTTCCACCTTGCTGCCCACGCGGGCGTTCGGCAGCGCGGTCAGGTCGACCGTCAGCATATCCATCGAGACGCGGCCCACCAGGCGGGTGCGCACGCCATCCACCAGCACCGGCGTGCCGGTGGGCGCGTGGCGCGGATAGCCGTCCGCATAGCCGCAGGCCACCACGCCAACGCGCATCGGACCGTCGGCCTCGAAGCGGCTGCCGTAGCCCACCATATCGCCATTGGCGATGTCCTGGATGCCGATAATTTCACTGGTCAGGGTCATGGCCGGCTTCAGGCCGAACTCTGCCGCCGTCTTGCCTCCCGGCGTACCGCCGTACAGCATGATGCCGGGACGGACCCAGTCATTGCGCAGCTGCTCGCCCAGCGCCTCCTGTTGGAAGATGCCAGCCGAGTTGGACAGGCTGCGCGGACCCGGCAGGCCGGCCGTGGCCGCGTGGAAGCGGCGCAGCTGCTCGGTGATCGGTAGGCGCGGATGCGCGGCATGGTCCGCATTGGCAAAGTGGGTCATCAGGGTGATCTCGCCCACGCAGGCGATGGCGCGCAGGCGCGCGTGAGCAGCCGCGTAGGCCTCCGGCTTGAAGCCGAGGCGGTTCATGCCAGTATTCATTTTCAGATGCAGGTCCAGCCGCGCTCCCTGCGCGGAAAGTGCGGCGGCTTCCGCCTCCAGCCATTCAATCTGCTCGACGCAATGCACCGCGCCCTGCAGGCTGTGCTTGGCCATGGTGTGCAGGTCGCTGCGGTCAAAGTAGCCTTCCAGCAGCAGCACCGGCCTGGTCCAGCCAAATTCGCGCAGGCGCACCGCGTTATCGACTTCGATCAGCGCCAGGCCGTCGGCCGCCGCGAAGCCGCGCATGGCGCGCTCCAGGCCATGGCCGTAGCCATTGGCTTTCAAAACGCCCCAGACTTTGGCGCCCGGCGAGCGTTCGCGCGCCAGCGCCAGGTTATGTTGCAAGGAAGCGAGATGGATGGTTGCGACGATCGGCCTTGGCATACGGAATGATTACTTTGCTAATAAAATGACCCCTTATTTTACCGGACTGGAGCCGATCTGCATGGGCCATTTCTTGGGGATACGAACAAAGCATGGTATAAAGCATGCCAGATAAGTTTTCAGGCAATCCAGATGAATCGTGGTTTCTATACCATTATGGCAGCGCAGTTCTTTTCGTCCCTGGCGGACAATGCGTTGCTGTTTGTGGCCATCGACCTATTGATCAACATGAAGTCCCCGGGGTGGTTAACCCCGCTCCTGAAGCTCTCATTTACCCTCTTTTACGTGCTTTTAGCAGCATTTGTCGGCGCTTTCGCTGACTCCATGCCTAAAGGCAAGGTCATGTTCATTTCCAACATGATCAAGGTGGCAGGCTGCGGCCTGATGTTTGCAAATGTGCATCCCCTGGCGGCCTATGCCCTGGTCGGCTTTGGCGCGGCGGTCTATTCCCCGGCCAAATATGGCATCCTGACCGAGCTGCTGCCGGCGGAAAAGCTGGTCGCCGCCAATGGCTGGGTGGAAGGCCTGACCGTGGCCTCCATCATCTTCGGCACGGTACTGGGCGGCACCCTGGTCAGCCCGCATACCTCCGCTTTCCTGCTGGGCTTTGACTTCCCCATCATCGACACCGGCGTCGACACGCCGACCGAGGCGGCGCTGTGCGTGGTGGTGGGCATCTATGCACTGGCTGCCATTTTCAACCTGTACATTCCCGACACCGGCTGCCGCTACGAGCACCAGGAGCGCAGCCCGATCAAGCTGGTGGCCGACTTTGCCGCCTGCTACGGCCTGCTGTGGAAAGACAAGCTGGGCCAGATTTCCCTGGCCGTGACCACCCTGTTCTGGGGCGCGGCGCAGACCCTGCAATTCATCGTGCTGGAATGGGCCAAGCGCTCGCTGCACCTGTCCTATGAAAAAGCCACCTCGCTGGTCGGCGTGGTGGCGATTGGCGTAGCGCTGGGCGCGGTGCTGTCGGTACGCTTCGTCTCGCTGCGCAAGTCGCTGTCGGTGATCCCGATGGGCATCATCATGGGCTTCATCGTGATGAGCATGATCTTCGTGCACTGGATCCAGCTGGCCTATCCGCTGCTGATCCTGGTGGGTATGCTGTCGGGCTACTTCCTGGTGCCGATGAACGCCCTGCTGCAGCACCGCGGCCACGTGCTGATGAGCGCCGGCCACTCGATCGCCGTACAGAACTTCAACGAGAACCTGTCGATCCTGACCATGCTGGCCGTGTATTCGCTGATGCTGCGCGCCCACCTGGATCTGGACGTCATCATCGTGCTGTTCGGCCTGTTCGTCTCAGGCACCATGTATTTCGTGCTGCGCAAGCACCAGGCCAACCAGCGCGAACACGATTCGCTCTCGCTGATTGGCGAGCTCAAGCACTAATTAGCGCCGCCATTCGCTGAGGACGCCTGCCGAGATGATTAGCAGCGCGCCGGCGAGCGCTGATCCAGGTAGGTGCTCACCTGCCGTGTGTCCCACCAAGCCCGCCCAGACAGGTTCGCCGGCGTAAATCAGTGTCGCCTTGGTCGCCGAAATTCGCCGCTGCGCCCAGTTCATCGCATATTGAATAATGGCGCTGGCGCAGCCTACGCCAATGGCGCTCGCCAAAAACAAGCCAGACATAGCCGGCAGCGCTTCACCAGCCAAGGGCATCGCTAAAACAGCCAGCACGGAAGCGGTCGCCAATTGCACAATCGTGACCCTTATTGTACTCAGATGCGGCGTCACCCGGCTGATCAAGATGATCTCCAGCGCAATCACACAAGCGCCCAGCGACGTAGCTGCCTCACCAACGCCAAAGCCGGCGATCGCCGCTCCCAGACCATTGAGCAGCAACAGGCCGAAAAGCGCCGACAACACGGCGACCCACACGCGCCAATGTGTTGGCTGTTTCAGCAGCAGCCATTGCAGGATGGGGACCATGGGCACGTAGAACGCAGTAATGAACGCGGACTTGCTGCTCGAAATGGAGGTCAGCCCGAACGTCATCAGGCTATAGCCGCCAAAGATGGCGGCGCCAATCAGCAGCCCCGTTCCCAGCTCCTGCCGGGTCAAGCCGCGCAGTTGTTTGCCGCTGAAGATGACCCCGAGAGCCGCCGCGATGCCGAAGCGGGCTGCGACAAAGGCCAAAGGACCGCTGACGGCAACCGCCTGCTGGGCAACCCAGAATGAGGCGCCCCAGACAAAGGTAATGGCGATGAGCGCCAGCTCAGGGCCAGCAACAGGAAAACGAAGGAAGGTGGAGGATTTCATGATGTTGTGGCGCGTGGAGGGAAAAACCCATGTTGACGCCGGCACAAGGATGAATCAAACTAATTATTTCTTGTATCGTTAAGTTTTTCTAATCTTGCGACTCAATACAGCCCAACTTGCTGCGTTTGCCGCCATCGTCCGCGAAGGCAGCTTCGATGCGGCCGCCCGCCAGCTCCACGTTACGGCATCGGCGATCAGCCAACGCCTGAAGCAACTTGAGGACAATTTAGGCCAGGTGCTCGTGGTCCGGGGATCGCCATGCCGGGCGACCCATGCCGGCCAGACGCTCATGCGCCACACCATTCAATTGGAATTACTGGAGAATGAGCTGCTGACTCAAATGGGCGGCAACCCGGGCGCAGCTGGCGCTCCGTTATGCGTTCCGGTTGCGGTCAATGCCGATTCGCTGGACGGCTGGTTTGTCGAGGCGATCGAAGAGATGTGCGAGGACGGCCGCGTAACGCTGGATATCCGCGCGGAAGACCAGAACCACTCCGCTCTGCTGCTGCGCGAAGGCGAGGTCATGGGGGCCGTCAGTGCGTCCGATACGGCCATTCAAGGATGCTCTGCCGAATACCTTGGCAGCATGCGTTATTTTGCATTGGCCACCCCGGAGTTTTGTGCCAAATATTTTTCCGCCGGTATTGATGCTGCCGCGCTGAATCAGGCCCCGATGCTTGTCTATAACGACAAGGACACCATGCAAGTGGACTTCATCAAGATGCTGACACCCGAACATATCGCACCGCCGCTGCACTTCATCCCTTCGACGCCGAGCTTTGTCCACATCGGCGCAAAGGGCTTTGGCTGGGGCATGATTCCGCAGCATCTGGCGCAGCCCCATCTGGACACGGAAAAGCTGGTGGAAATCGCGCCAGGAGTACACGTCGATGTCAAACTTTACTGGCATCGCTGGCAGGTCACTTCTTTATCCCTGGATTTACTCACCCGCGCTGTCCATGGCGCCGCGAAAAAATATCTTCACAATCGCGCCAGCTAAGCATCACCCTCACCTGGCGAACTTATATTTATTCAGGATTTTTTGGTAGGCGCCATCTCGCACCATGTCGTCAAAAGCGGCTTTCCATTTCTCCGCCGTTTCATCGGAGATGCCTGGCGAGCCAGCCAGATAGATATCGATCACGCCCAAGGTTGGCCCGGCGCGCACCAGCGATCTGTCAAATCCGGCGCGGTCCATGGTCAGCATGGCCACGTCGGCACCAGTCAGCCACGCGTCAATCCGCCCAACCATCAGCTTTCGCGCGATGGAAGTATCGTGCGAGGATACTTCAAGCGACCCAAAATTGAGGCGCCGCGCAGCCTGCTCTGCCGCGCCTTGCCGCAGGACGCCGATGCGTAGTTTCTTCGACTTGTCTATCGTTGAAATATCCAGTCCGCTATCCGCCCTCACCAGCAAGACCAATGGCTCGGTCTTGATTTTCACAATCCAGCGCAGCAGTTTCTCTCGTTCCGGCGTCCGGGCGATTGCGATAATCAAGTCGCTCTTTTCTGTCGTGAGCGTGGCCATCGCGCGCGCGATCGGCATCACCTCGATCTCGTTGCGCAACCTGGTTCTTGCAGACAGCTCCTTTTCTATGTCCACCGCAAAGCCATACGCCTGCCCCGCCTCCAAATAGGAGAAAGGCGGCATTTCGGCAGCAAGCAACCTCTCATCGGCGCGGGCAGCCGCCGCCATCAACCCGATCGCAATAGCGCATGCATTGATTAACAACCGTCTGTGGAACATGATGATTCCCTTCCAGATGCCGTACCTTTCGCGGAATAGCTTGCAAGCAAAGCAGCGCAACGCTCCCGCAGGAATTCGCTCAACGCCTTGATTGCGGGCGTCAGTTGCGCGCGGTGAGCGCAAATCAAATGCAGTGGCGCAGGCTCGCCATACTCCTGCGGGAATATCTCCACCAGTCGCCCGGCTTTCAGGTCATCGACCAGATCCAGCCGCGATTTATAGATCAGGCCTTCGCCAGCGATCGCCCAGCGACGCACCGCATCGGCGTCGTCGCTGACGCGATTCCCGGTGACGGCCACAGTGCGCTCGCCGCCGGGCGGAGTAAAGCGCCAGCGCTCATGCACCTGTTCGCTCCAGATATAGCGAAGACAGTTGTGCCGCCGCAGATCTTCCACTTTGGCCGGTGCGCCATGCCGCTCAATGTACGACGGCGCAGCGCACAAGGCACGTCGATTATCGTCGATCAATTTTATGGCCAGAAGCGATGAATCCGCCAGCACGCCGTAGCGCACAGCGACATCCAGCGGCTGGCGGATCAGATCGGCAGCCCGGTCGCTTAATTTCAGGTGCAGCGACAGGCCCGGGTGCTGGTGCTGAAACGCGTCGAGCCATGGCAGCAACAGGTTTCTGCCGAAATCGGACGGAGCGGATAGCCGCAGCGGGCCGGACAGCGTTTCCCGGCCGCCCGCCAGCGCCTGCTCGCCCTGCTCCCGCGCGCCCACCATGATCCGCGCATGCGGCAGGTAGCGCTCGCCAGCCTCGGACAGCTGCATGCTGCGCGTGGAGCGGGTGAACAGGCGCGCCTCCAGCGCCTTTTCAAGCCGCTGCACGGATGCGCTCGCCTGCCCCGGCGCGATGTTCAGCTGGCGGGCCGCCTCCGAGAAGCTGCCAGCGTCAGCCGTGTGGACGAAGATTTGCACATCATCGAGCCGGATGATTTTCATGAAAATGCCGAAAGTGTTTGAGCGGGGCGCTGGTTTATCTGCGTATTACGGAAGGATAACATGGCCTTCATTCATCCACTGAAGACCCTGAAAGGAAGCACATCATGACCACCGCCATCGTCAACACCGCCACGATCAGCCTGGAAGCCGCGCAAACCCTGCTGGCGGAAGCGCGCCGCGCCTGCGCTGAGCGCGGGTTCGCCGCAACCATCGCCATCACCGATGCAGGCGGCCACCTGCGCGTGTTCGAGCGCGCCGACACCGCGCCGTTTCTGACCGTCGGCGTGGCGATCGACAAAGCCTGGACCGCTGCCTCGTTCGGCATGAGCACGCATCAATGGAACCAGTACATGGCCGAGCCCGCTGTGGCCCCGCTGGCGCACCATCCGCGCCTGATGCCAGTGGGCGGCGGCGTCCCCATCCTGCATGAAGGGCGCGTGGTGGGCGGTATCGGTATCTCGGGCGGCAGCTCTGCCCAGGACCATGAGGCCGCTGAAGAGGCGTTGCGTAAGGCAGGTTTTCTGTAAGCGGCGGCCAGCGGCCAAACGACAGGCCGATCAGGGCGCAGGCGGGCTGCAGATCAAGCAGCGCAGCTTCAGCCGGTCAGCGCATTCAGGCCGGCAAAGCGCCGGCCGCTCTGCGCGCTGCCGCCCGCGCCTGCCATCCGGGCGGCACGATGAAGCCGCGCTGCGCTTCCACCAGCCAGCCCTCGCCTTCCGTCGCCGCGGCCATTTCCGCCACCATCACGGGGGCGGCATGGTCGCGCTGCAGATCAGCCACGGCGGCGCGCAGTTCATCGGCCGAGAGCGCACCATCCGGGCCGCACTTCCACGGCGCCAGCCAGTGCAGGCGCGGCAGGACGGCGTAGTGCGCGCCGCTGAGAGTGCTCATCTCTTCTTCCGGCAGCCAGAAGCCGTGGCAGTGCGGCTGGGCGATGCCTTCCAGCGCGGGAATCACATGGCGCGGGTAGAACAGCCAGCCTTTGACCAGTGCCTGCGCCAGATCGACCGGCTGCGGCAGCAAGGCTTGCGCCGCCGGATGCCGGGCAAGTGTCAGCTGGTGATCGAAAATCTTGCGCATTTTGAGGCCGAGAGTGTCGGCCAGGTTGGGGCCGATCAGGCCGTTGAAGCGGCCGTCGTCCGGCGTGCTGGATGGCAGGTCGTCCAGCAGGTAGAACTTGGTGGCGAGCTCCCAGTGCAGCAGCCTGTCGCCGTCGCGCAGCAGAAAGTCGAACTCGCCCACGGTGTCGTTGCGGCTGGCGCGCACCTGCAGTCCGTGCGCCACCAGCTTGCCGTGCTGGGCGAAGTAAAAGGCCATCAGCTTTTCCGCATACAGGCCGAGACGGGGCGAGATGCGCTCGCCCAGCGCTGCATTCAGCGGCGCCGGATCGCGCTCCAGCGCCAGCAGCCAGTCAGCGGTGGCTGGCGTGACGGGGCCGAGCGAGGCAATGCGGCCCTGCCAGTGCGGCGAAGTGGGCGCCAGCAGGTCCGGCGCATCCAGCAGCCACGCCAGCGCGCGCACGTGCGGATTGCGCAGCTGCGGCCAGCGTTGTTCGAAACCGGCCTGGAAGCTGGCGTCGTCACGCACCGCCTGCGCGGCGGGCGCGTCCGACGCCAAAGGCAGCGTGTCAGCCACGCGTATCCCGCGCCAGGCACAGGTCAGCCCATGCCTTGGCTTTGTCCTGCGGCTTACGCAGCAGGTCGTCCGGGTGATAGGTGGCGACCACCGGCAGCTTGTCGTAGTGATGCACCTTGCCGCGTGCGGCCACACCGAGCAGACCCTTGGCGGCCAGCTGGCCCAGGGTCAGCGACATGGTGGCGCCGCTGAGCGCCATCTCGCGCTCCAGGAAGGGGCGGCAGGCCATCACCTCTTCGGCCGAAGGCAGGCGGTCGGCGCCATCTTCGGTTTGCGGGCGGCACTTCACCAGCGTGGTGATGTAGGCGTTCGATTCGGTGCTGAGCGCGACGGCTTTCAGCATATTGTCCAGCAGCTGGCCTGCTTCACCGCTGATGGTCTGGCCGGCGTCTTCGTCGGCAGCGGATGGCGCGGCGGCGATGGCCATCCAGGTGGCCTTTGGCGCGCCCCGGCCAGGCACGGCCTGACGGCGCGTGGCGCACAGGCCGCAGCGCGTGCAGCTGGAGACGGCCGCTTGCAGCTCGCCCCAATCCATATCGGCAATGGCTTCCTCGCTGACCGGGCCTTTGGCAGCAGGCATAGCGCGCGGCGCGGACGCAGGCGCGCGGGCCGGTGCCGGGGCCGGTGCTGCAGGCACGTCGTCGAACCAGGCGGTATCCTCGCCCGCATCGACAGCGTCAGCCATATACGGCGCATCGTCCGCTGCGGCTACGGGCACATCATCGATCGGCTCTGCTGCGCCAGCCGCTGGCGCGGCAGACGCCTGCTGGGCCATCGGGGGCGCGGCCGGAGGCATCTGCGGTGCGGGCGCGGCGACAAGCGACGACACGGGCGCCTGCGCGCCCACCGGCTCAGCGGCCACTACCTCCACCAGTTCTTCTGCTGGCGGCGCTTCTTCTACCAATGCGGCGGGCGCCGGATTGCGCAGCTTCCACTGCATCCCGATGCCCATCTCGCCCAGGAAAATCTCACTTCTTGCAGACAGCTGACTCATAGCGCAAACCGCATCACAATAGCGTCCTCGCGTTGCTGGTTCGCCGCCGGGTAGTAACCCTTGCGCCGCCCAATGGTGTCAAAACCGTAGCGCTGGTAGATCTCCAGCGCCCGCGTATTCGATGGCCGCACTTCCAGCAGCACCGACTCCATGCCCAGCCCGCGCGCGCACGCCACGGCCTGATTCAGCAGAAAACGCCCGAGGCCCTGCCCCTGCCGCTCCGCCGACACCGCCACATTCAGCAGATGCGCCTCATCGACGATCGCCATCAGCAGGAAGTAGCCCATCAATTCATTATCCGTGTCGCGCAGCACCCAGGCTTCATAGCCGCTGGCCAGCGAATCGACAAAATTCGCCATGCTCCATGGGTGAGGATAAACGGTCTGCTCCAGATCCAGCACTTCCTGCAGATCGCTGTCCTGCATCGGCGCGTAGTTGAGCCGTGCCAGATCCCACACCGGCGTCATGCACCGCCCTCCGCCTTGGCGGCCGCCATCTCGCGGCGCTCCGCCTGGGTGTAGGCCACCTTGTTGCGCAGGTACAGCGGCTGCGCTTCCGCCGCCGGCACCGTGCGTCCGGCCGCAAAGGCCACGCGCGCCAACTGGGCGATCTGCACCGCATGCGGCATCACATCGCCATGCGCGCCTTCGGCAAAGTCCTTGCCCGCAAAGGCTTCCGCATAAGCGGCAAAGCCATTGCCGCACGGGGTCGCGGCACCATGCGGCGCCACCGCACCCGGCGCCGACAGCTGCGGCGCGATCAGCGCGCGCGGCATGCCGTCATCGAATTCATACTGCGCCCAATACACTTCATCCATGCGCGCATCCAGCACCGTCAGCACGCGCTGCGCGCCATGCTTCTGATGGCAGGCCAGCGCCATCGCATCCAGGGTCACCACCGGCACCACCGGCAGATCCGCGCCAAACGCCAGCCCCTGCGAAATCCCGCAAGCCGTACGCACGCCCGTGAACGAGCCGGGACCGGCGCCGAACGCGATGGCGTCGCAGTCCTTGAGCGCGATGCCGGCTTCCGCCAGCAGCTCCTGGATCATCGGCAGCACCGACTGGGAATGGGTGCGCACGCCCGACGAGGAGCGCGACAGGACTTGATCGCCGTGCAGCAGCGCGCAGGAAGCGAGTTCGGACGAGGTTTCAATGGCAAGAATGATAGGCATCCCCTATTTTAACCCGGGCCGGTGGCAGGCGCGACCCCGCCGGGGCATGTAGAATACGCAGCTTGAGCCTGTTTTAGTCTTGTTCGACATGCAAAGCATCACCCTCACCGCCGACAACCGCGCCGAAGTGGCCGCCGCCCTGGCCAGCGACCGCTGGATCGTGGCCTGCCTGTGCGCCGCCTGGTGCGGCACCTGCGGCAGCTATCGCGCCGCCTTCGATGAACTGGCCGCGCGCCATCCCGACAAGGTCTTCCTGTGGGTCGATATCGAAGATCACGCCGACGTGGTGGGCGATCTCGATGTCGAGAACTTCCCTACCCTGCTGATCCAGCGCCATGAAACGGTGGCTTTCTTCGGCACCATGCTGCCGGACGCCGGCCTGGCGCACCGCCTGGTGCAATCGCAAACGGAATTGAGCGATGCCGAACTGGCAACGCAAGCCGCCAGCACGGAAGAGCGCCGCACCTGGCAGCGCGACTGCAACCTGCGCACCTTGCTGCGCGCCGCGATGGCCTGAATCAGGCCAGCTGCAGCGGCAAGCTGCGCAGACGCTGGCCCGTCAGCTTGAACACCGCGTTGGCCACCGCCGGCGCCACCGGCGGCACGGCCGGCTCGCCCATCCCTTCCGGATGCTCCGCGCTGGCGATAATCACCGTTTCCACTTCCGGCGCCTGGTTCATGCGCAGCACCGGATAGTCGTGGAAGTTACTTTGTTCGACCTTGCCATCCTTGAAGGTGATCTGCCCGAACAAGGCGGCTGACAGCCCGAACACGACGGCCGACTCCACCTGCTGGCGGATGATATTGGGATTGACCGCGATGCCGCAATCGACCGCGCACACCACACGGTGCACGCGGATCTCCTTGCCCTCCACCGACACTTCCGCCACCTGCGCGACGATGGTGCCAAAGGACTGGTGCAGCGCCACGCCATGCGCGCGGCCCTCCGGCGCAGCGCCAGCCTTGGCCACCGCCGCATCCAGCACCGCCAGATGGCGCGGATGCTTTTGCAGCAGGCCGCGCCGGAACGCCACGCTGTCCTGCTTCGCCGCATGCGCCAGCTCGTCGACAAAGCTCTCTTTGAAGAAGGCATTGTGCGAATGCCCCACCGAGCGCCAGTAGCCCAGCGGGATGGCGCTGTCCACGATCACATGGCGGATGCGCTGGTGCGGGAATTCGTACTGCATATCGAACTCGCCTTCCGCCGTGGTCTTGTCCGGACCACCAGGCGGCAGGCCCAGATTGCGCTTCATGAACTGGTAGGACACCGAGCCGCCGGCGGAATGGTTGTCATAGCCCAGCACCTTGCCCTGCTCGTCCAGCGCCGCATGGAAGTGCGCCAGCGCCGCCGGGCGGTAGACGTCGTGGGTGATGTCATCTTCGCGCGACCAGATCAGCTGCACCGGCGCGCCATTACATTGTTTGGCCACCGCCACCGCCTGCGCCACCATGTCCACTTCCAGGCGGCGGCCAAAGCCCCCACCCAGCAAGGTCACCTGCAGCACCACGTTCTCGATGTCGACGCCGGCCACCTTGGCCGCGATATCCGCCGCAAAGCCGGGCGACTGGGTTGACGCCCACACCCATACCTTGCCGTCCTTGACCTGGGCCGTGCAGTTGATCGGCTCCATGGCGGCGTGCGCCAGGAAAGGCGCGCGGTATTCCGCCTTGATGGTGCGGGCCGCGCCGCTGCGGGCCGACTCCCTGGCCTGATCGACCGCCTTCATATCGCCCGCTTCGTGATAGGCATAGCCGGTCTCGCTCTCCAGCTTGGCCGCGAATTCCTTGTAGACGGCTTCATTCGACAGCCCGGCCAGCGGACCGTCATTCCACTGCACCGGCAGCGCCAGCGCGGCCTGTTTGGCCTGCCAGTAGCTGGACGCCACCACGGCCACACCAGCACCGGCGCCAGTCTTGCCCGACAAGGCAGACGAGAAGTCCACCACGCGCTGCACGCCCGGCATCTTCATCACGGCATTCACATCCACCTTGGCCACCGTGCCGCCGACCACCGGCGACATGCGCACGGCCGCGTACAGCATGCCCGGCGGACGCACGTCCAGGCCGAAAACGGCCGTGCCGTCGGTCTTGCTGGCGCTGTCGCGGCGCGGCTGCTCGCGGCCGATCAGGCGGAATTCCTTGGGTGATTTCAGACGGATTTCGGCGGGCGTCCCTGCAGCCGCTTGTGCGGCCAGGGCGCCATAGGCCAGGCGCTTGCCGGAGCGGTGCACCACGTGACCGTCTTCCGTGCGGCATTCGGCCGCATCGGCTTTCCACTGCTGCGCGGCGGCGGCCACCAGCAGCGCGCGCGCCGTGGCGCCGGCTTCGCGCATCGGGCCCCAGGCATCTTTGACGCTGGACGAGCCGCCTGTGATAATCAGCCCCAGCTCACGCGCCAGCTTACCGACGGTCCACTGGGCCAGCGATTTGGCCGTGCCCGCATCGTCCGGATGGAAAGGCAGGCTGTCCTTGAGCATGGCGATATTGCCGTAGATTTTATCCAGCGGCGCCTGCACCAGCTTCACCGCCGACAGCGGCACATCCATCTCTTCCGCCACCAGCATCGGCAAGGCTGTATACACGCCCTGCCCCATTTCGCTGCGCGCCATTGCCACATGCACGCTGCCGTCCGGCGCAACCGCCACCCAGCCGTTCAAGGCCACCACGCCGTCAGTCACCGGCAAGGGATGGTTGGCGCGCAAACGCTGGCGCGGCGGCAGTGCGCCCCAGCCCACCACCATCGCACCGGCGCCTGCCAGTGCACTGAACAGAAATCGTCGGCGCGAAAAACGGCGCGGCTTGAGCATGGGATCTCCTTGTTTTTATTTATGCCAGCGCTGCAGCATCTCGTCGGCCAGCAGCGGTTTGCTGTAGAAGTAGCCTTGCGCCAGATTGCAGCCGTGGCGCAGCAGGAAGGCTGCCTGCTCTTCGCTTTCGACGCCTTCCGCGATCACGGACAGGTTCATGCTCTTGCCCAGCTGGATAATCGCGATGGTGATGGCTTCGTCATTGACGTCGGTCGAAATGTCCTTGATGAAGGAGCGGTCGATCTTCAGCGTCTGCACCGGCAGCTGCTTGAGGTAAGCCAGCGACGAATAGCCGGTGCCGAAATCGTCGATCGCCAGCGCCACGCCGATCGAGTGCAGGTCGTTGATGAAGTCCATCGCGTCGCCCGTGCTCATGATGACGGACTCGGTCACTTCCAGCTGCAGACGGCTCGCTTCCAGGCCCGTCTCCTGCAGGATCTCGCTCACCATGTTGACGATCGAGCCGCGCTCGAACTGGCGCGCCGACAGGTTGACGGCGATCTTCGGCACTTCCATGCCCGCTTCCTGCCAGCGCATCATCTGGCGGCAGGATTCGAACAGCACCCACTTGCCCAGCTGGTTGATGAAGCCCGTATCCTCGGCCAGCGGAATGAAGCGCACCGGCGGCACCAGGCCCAGTTCCGGATGGTTCCAGCGCACCAGCGCTTCCACCCCGATCA
>Ga0213872_10001666_pt1 | contig 13982 bp, 10 predicted proteins | sample VelepicomBERX_R2_FD_160071 | JGI IMG/M metagenome (GOLD analysis project Ga0213872, IMG submission 160071) | Rhizosphere microbial communities from Vellozia epidendroides in rupestrian grasslands, the National Park of Serra do Cipo, Brazil - RX_R2 | ecosystem: Host-associated > Plants > Roots >...
ACTGTTACGTATTTTCTTTTCCGTCGCGCACGACCCCACGCAGCTCAACCGTCAGGGAAACGATGTCGGCCCGTCGTACCGCTCTGCCATCTTTTACGCCAACGACGACCAGAAGCGCGTCGCGACCGCCTACATCGCTCAGCTTGATGCAGCCCACATCTTCTCGAAGACCATCGTGACCCAGGTGACCCCGTTAAAGGGCTTCTACTCCGCCGAGGACTACCATCAGGACTACGCCCTGAAACATCCCGAGAACCCGTACATTTACGTCTGCGACCGCCCGAAAATTGACGCGCTCAAAAAGCAATTCCCCGATCTGTTCCAGAAATATAAGGGCGAGTAGCCGGTACTATACTGGGCCTTGATGCGTCCCCAACCTCTCATTGCCGTAACCGATGTCGAAGGCAGCAGCCGTTGGTACCAGCGGCTGCTGGGACTGCGCAGCGATCATGGGGGCCGCGAATACGAGCGGCTTTTATCGAATGACCGACTGGTGCTCCAACTCCACAGTTTCGAAGTCGAGCATCATCACGGACGCATTGCAGACCATGATGACAAACCATATGGCAACGGCGTTCTGCTGTGGTTCGAGGTAGATGACTTTGATGCCGTCGTTCAGCGCGCCTCTGAAATGAAGGTGCAAATCGTTCTGCCGCGCCACCGCAATCCCCCGGAAGGCGACGGAGGTCCGAATCATTGGGAGTGCTGGATGCGCGACCCGGACGGTTATATCGTGGTTGTTGCAAGTCCGGACGGGTCGGCCGGAGGCGCATGGCAGCCCGGACCCGGTCCGGCGCTCTAATCTCGAATCGGAATCTCCCTCACCACCGGCTCACGGAATGGCTGCCCGGCGCGTACCGTGAACTGCAGGCGCTTGCCGCGCCACACGTTGTAAACCAGCGCGGGACGAAAACACACCAGGCATTTCCCTTCGAGTCGGCGCGTGCTCGGATAGAGAATGCCGTTCGACTGGCGTCCCATCAGCTCCGACGCCAGTGCCTGCGGCTTGGCATAGCACTCCGGAATCGGTCCCGGGCGCAGATATTTGCGAAACAGGGGACGCCCGCCCGTCAAGTTATGTGCCGTCATGGTGAAATCAGCCAAGTAATCGTCAAATGTGGCAATTTCATCCTCAGGCCAGGCCACCTCTTCGAGCTGCCGCTGTTTGTGAAAGGCAACTTCGACCAGCGACGTCTCCCGCTCGAGCCCGGCGTACCACGCACCCCGGCCCGCCGAGTTGAAGCGGCCTCCATCAGGAGACGCATGCGTGAACGCAGCGTTTACGATGTGCGCATAGTCGACTCCATACACCAGCTCGTGCACACCGATGCCGGGCAACAGCCCCTCCTCGCCGAGCAGGCGGTCATTTGTCGCGCCGTCGAGCTCGAGAAGCTCGTCCAGCTGCTTGCCGTGGGTAGTCAGCCGGGACAACACCGTTCCCGCCATGCTGTACTTCGAAGGGATGAGGCGATGGGTATCTTTGATATCGATGGGAGTGACGGGAATACGCGGCGCGGGGGAGGCCATAGCGGCTCTTATTGGCCGCCACGCCGCGCATCGAGCAGCTGCCGGACGCACAACATCCCCGGCTGGCCGCGCTGGATCATATAAGCGATCGGGGTAAGGCCTCGAAAGATCGGATTGCTGTTCGGCAGCATGACCCACGCGTCTGCCAGCTTCGGGCTGTAAAGGATGTTCAGCGCCTTAAAGATGCCGACCAGCAGCGAGATGCGCGTCAGCGTATCCTGGTCCAGAGTTCGCCCGGCGGGTTCCTTCTTGAGTGCGTAGAACGAACCGCTCGACATGCCGCCCAGCAGTTGCCGCGCCTCGGGGTCGCGCAGATTCCACTTTTCCATGATGCCCAGGAAGCCCTTCACCGCGGCAGGGCTCAACCTGCGCCGCGTCGCAGGATCGGACAGGTCCGCTGCAGATTCGGAACTGTAACCGGGAACGTTGGGAAGCACTAACGAAGCTGCCATAAAGCTGTCTCCATTTCTGAATACTACTTAAATCATATTTGACAAATATACTGCAAGAGAATTCGCTGGATAAACAATCGGAGATATTCATGTCGCCTGAGATGACCCGTTACGTCATCACTATCGAGCCGAACATCGTCTCTCTTCAGGGAGAATTGCAGGGAATTCCGGTGGGCTCCAGGAAGATTTACCACCGCGCGCTCGTCTCAGATCTCGGAATCTACCCACTCCGTCGTCATAGCTCTTTACGGCAATCGCCCCGGAGCTGTGCCAGTTGTGCATCTGGGCGAACGGCAAGTCGATTCAATTAGAAGGCTACTTTCCTCTTTCGGAGGCAATCTCCTTGGCGAAGGACCTCAGAGCGATGGGAATCGAGTTCCCAAAGACGTTTGAGGACTACAGCGATGAGCGTCTGCTCTTTGCCGAAGCTGAGAGCTATTTCTCATTCTAGATCTGGGAGAACCAGCAGGAGACGCCCGCCTTCTTCAGCGCCTCTCTGAGCCCCTTCATACTGATGCGGCTCGAGCCCTCGGGAGTTCCGGCACCGCGCCAGTGCGTCTCCAGACTCACGGCATAGTGATATCCCTGCTGCTCGAAGGCGCGAAACTGTCCCGCCCAATCCACGACGCCGCCGCCCACCGGTTCCCATTCGTACTTGCCGCCTGCGTCGCGCTTTACATCCTTGCAGTGGCAATGCCCGATGCGGTCTTTGGGCAGGGCGTCGTAGCCATTCGGATAGGGCGTATTGCCCGGAAATGTCCCGGCATTGCCCGGGTCCCAGTTCAGCATGAAGTTTTTGTTCGGGATCGCCGCCAGCACCGCTGCGGCTTCTTCGCCCGTGCCAGTGTTGCAGGCCATCTCGTTCTCGAGCAGCAGGATTAATCCATGCTTGTCGCAGGCCTCAGCTGCTTCGGTCAGCTTCTTATTGATCGCCTCGCGATAGGGCTTCACGTCGTCGAGCCGCCAGAAATCGAGGCAGCGTATGCGGTCCGTATGAAAGGCCTTGGCCAGTTCGATGCAGTGCAGGAGAAGCGTGTCCTGTTGTTTGAAGTCGAAATCGGCGTGGAACTGGTCGCGCTTTGGGCTCTGTTTCGAGAGCGGCGCGCCGGGCCAGTCGGTCTTGAACAGCGGGCTGGCTATATCGGTCACGCGCAGCTTGTATTTGTCGAGGATTCCGCGGGCTTCCTCGATCTGCTTGGGGTCGAGTTCGGTAAGGTTCTTGCCCCACATTCCCCGCAGCTCGATCCATTGCAGGCCGAAGTCCTGCGATGCAACCTGGCAGGAGTGCTCGAAGTCCTCCGAGATCTCGTCATTGATGATGGCAAGTCGAAACGGGCAGGCGGACGATCTTCCCTGCGAGAAAGGGTGGGCCTTCGCGGCCGGAAGGCGGGCAGCCATACCGGCGGCAGCCAGTCCGGCCAGAAAATCGCGGCGCGATGCGGGCATTCCTACTCCCAGTCATCAGGATAAGCGGATCAAGCCTGACTGAAAACCGCCGGCAAAAAGAATCGGGCCGGGAGAGCGCTGCTAACCAACTCTCCCGGCCCGGTTTGACTGCTATTTCCGGGAACCTAGTTCGAGTAGGTCCAGGAAAGGATTCTCTGATCGGCGCCTGCTCCTCCTGTGCTGCCGGTGAAGCCGACGTAGGCAGTGTTGCTGCCGATCTCGGATGGAATATTGACGGTCCAGCTCTTGGTGAAGGTGGCTTTGGTCACCGTGTCGGTGATGGTCATCGCCAGCGTGTTCCCGTTATAGACAACCTGTACTGCCATGGTGTCCCCGCTGTGAAGGTTGACCCCGGAAGGGGTCAGGTCCGTGGCCGGAACCGTTGGCGTAGCGCCGTTGGAGTAGAGGCCTGTGGAATCGGGCCCTTCTCCGGAGTTGCTGTAGAGGTCGAACTTGACGGCTATGCTCTGGCCAATGTTCCCGTAGCCGAGCTTCCCCGCAGCTCCACCCAATGCGGATGCACTCTGGTTCTGTATGGCAAACGTCATTCCGTCTGCCAAGGCGTCGCTCAGTTGGAAGGTGAAATTCGTTGTGAACGAATCGATATTCACCGGCGCGGAATACCACATGGATGCTGCCGACCAATCCCTCGTCGTCAACTGCACGGCCGGACCGCTTAGCTGAGCGGTGCCGTTCAAAGCGAGCTTCCCGCTGGAACTGGAGAAGCCGCCCGGAAAGTTGATGACGGGCTGGCCTGTAGCCGCGGTGGCGAATTCGTATTTCGCACTGGCCACGGAGCTGTTGATATAACCGCTCCTGACCGCAATCGCCTGCAGCGTCTGAGGTGAGCTTACTGTTATGGGCGAGGTGTACATCGTGGAAGAGGTCGTTGGCACACTCCCATCCGTGGTGTAGTGGATGGTCGCGCCCGAAGTACTCTCGGAAATGGCCACCGACTGAGCAGAGGAGTAGGTTCCGGCGCCCACGCTAAAGGTGGGAGTCGGAAGAAGGGACATGTTGGAGTAGGTCCACGAAAGGATTTCCTGATTGGCGCTCAGTCCTCCTGTGGCACCGGTAAATCCGACATAAGCATTATTGCCGCCGACAATAGAGGGGATATCGATGGTCCAGCTGTTGGTGAAGGTGGACTTGGTCACCGTGTCGGTGATGGTCATCGTCAGCGTTGTCCCGTCATAGACGACCTGCACCGCCATGGTATCCCCGCTGCGAAGCTCGACCCCGGAAGAAGTCATGTCCGTTGCAGGAAGTGTCGGCGTAGCGCCATTGGTGTACAGCCCCGTCGAATCGGTTCCTTCTCCGGAGTTGTTGTAAAGGTCGAACTTCAGGGCCACGCTCTTACCGATATTCCCGTAGCCGAGATTCATCCCATCGCTGCCGATTGTGGATGTGCTGTTGTTTTGAATGGCGAATGTCATTCCATCTGCCCAGGCATTGATCAGCTGGAAGGTGAAATTGGTCGTAAACGAACTGACGCTCACTGGAGTGGAGTACCAGAGCGATGCTGCCTGCGCATTGTTCGATGTCAGCTGCACAGCCGACCCGCTTAGCTGAGCGCTGCCGTTCAAAGCGATCTGTCCGCTGGCGCCTGCGAAACCATTCGGAAAGTTGATGACCGGATTCCCGTTTACACCGGCCGAGGTGTTAATGGTGTAGGACGCAAGGGCTACGGAGCTGTTTGAATACCCTGGTTGGACAGCAATGGCTTCCAGCGTCTCACTCGTCGCTACCGTGATCGGTCCCGAGTACCTGGTCGACGAAGGGGTCGGCGGGGTTCCGTTGGTTGTGTAGTAGATGGTTGCCGGGGAGTTCCCCTCCGAGATGGAGACACTCTGTGCGCTGCTGTAAGTTCCCGCCGCCACGCTGAACGTTGGCGCCGGCAGAGTTGAATTGATGGTGTAGGCTGCGGTTGCTACCGAACTGTTTGCATAACCGGGCTCGACCGCAATGGCTTGCAGCGTTTCACTTACCGATACCGTAATCGGTCCGGAATACGGGGTCGACGAAGTGGTAGGCGTGGTTCCGTTGGTTGTGTAGTAGATGATTGCCGAGGAGTTTCCATCCGAGATGGAGACATTCTGCGCACCGCTGTAAGCGCCCGCCGCCAAGCTGAAGGTGGGAGCCGGCAGAGCTGAATTGATTGTGAAGGCCGCGGATGCAACCGAGCTGTTGGTATAACCGGACTCAACTGCAATCGCCTTCAGCGTTTCGCTGGTGGAAACCGTCATCGGGCCCTGGTACACGGCCGATGAAGTAGTCGGTGTGCTTCCGTTGGTTGTGTAGTAAATGGTCGCCCCAGTGGTCGAGGTCGAAATCGCGACCACCTGGCTGCTGCTGTAAGTGCCTCCGGCCGGCGAGAACGATGGTGCTCCGGCCGTCTGCGCGCCTCCGCCGCCGCCGCCGACTTGCCACATAAAGGCGGTTACGCTGTGCGGAGGCAGCGTGTACCCCGATGTAACATCCACACCGGGCGTAGTGGTATTGAAGAGCGGCGCCTGCAGCAGGCTGGTGTTCTGCTCCGCTCCCATTTCGTTCGCCGCGTTCAAAGAAGACGGCGCATATTGATAGGTGGTGACGTTTTTAGAGGGAGCGTTGGTCCCTGCGAACGTTACATTGTGAGAGCTCTGGACATCGCTGTTTACAACCACCATGCAGCGGTCGTTACCCTGGCTGAATGCGAAGCTCCGCAGCACAGGAACGCCGTTGATCGCATTCACGTTATTGTTGTTTGCAGGAAGGTTATAGGTTGGATTGGAAGTCCACGAGGTCTGGACCATAGGACCGATCTTGCACCAGTTGTAGACCTGTGCGCCCAACATCTGTGGCCGCGGGCAATAATTTCCTCCAAACAGCGAACTGTTCGTCATCGAGCAGTCGCCACCCGAGTCGATCATCATCCCCCAGATGTGAACATTGACACCTTGGTTCGAAACGGAATACTGCTGCGCTGTGAAGTAATTCTGATTCACCAGTCCCGCCGCGTCGTTCTCGCCCAGCTGGTCGGCGGTGACTATTCCCTGGAAAGCCGCCTGGGCAAACATATCGGAAACGGCCTGCGTGAATGGACCGGATGCACCCGCATTTCCCGGGCCTGTATTCTCCTCATAGATCATCGCCTCGCACTGTGCATTGGCCGAAGGCCCGCAGGACTTGCTCGCCTGTACCGCTGCCAGGCTCTGATAAAAGCCTGAGGCCGATTTTGGATCATGCGTGTTCGACCAGGGCTCGGTCAGCGTCGCGCCATATAAAGGACACGTAGCATTGGTCGCTCCGCTGTTCAGGCAACCTGTTGTGCTGGTGTCGCTGATATTCCCAGCTGTGTAGCCGTTGAACTCGAACACGTCGGGGGGGGCTGATGTAAGAAATGTACCCACGCCCCATCCCTGGACGGCAGTCTGCAGATTGGCCACAAACTTGGTCGCTGACTGGCTGTAGCCCTGCGAAGCCTGATGACTTCTCGCAGTCGAAAACAGCACACCCGAACGGATTGCATAGTCGTAATACACACCGGCGCCCGGCGCTGACGAGTTATAGCCCCACGAATGACCCATGAACGCGCCGTTCCAGTTCTCGTTGCCGAACTCCAGATAGATAGTCGAAAACGGAGAGCCAGACGATCCTACCCAAGCCGCCGTCTGCCCCTGCGATTGCCGGATGGCTCCATACTGCGTCGAGCCTGAGTTGTCCTCCAGATAGTCCATCAGACTCGCGATATCGCTCTGGCTGAAGGAAGACGGGAAAATCAGCACCGGAGTCGCGCCAACGTAGGCGCATAAGCTCAAGAAGTCATAGATGGTCGTCCTCTGAGTCGCCCAGGTGGTGGAAATCGCCGTTGCAGTTTCGAAGCTCGGTTGATGCGAATACCAGGGTTTTACCCAATTCGCCATAGTCTCCGAGTCCGGATGGCCGCCGTAGCGGAGCGTGCACGCCGGGCCCGTAGCGTTGGTGGTCGACTGGCACCATGCCTTCAGCGCATTCACATAGGCATCGGTGTAGGGGGTTGGATTCGTATCCGCCGTGTTCACCATGCTGAGATTGTCAAATTCCAGACTGGTAGGACTACCATTCGACGGGGTGATGCTGATCGTCGTGTAGAGCGGATACCCGGTCGCGCTCGGCGTCTCAGCCAAGGAACAATTGAAGCTGAACTGCTTCCAGGTAGATGTAATGGCCGGACTGGTAGATCCGCTGAATGCCTGCGTGCAGTTCGAGCCCGAACGCGGGCTTATCGTAACTGAAACGGTTGGCGCAACTGCCGCATTCGACTTGGCCCAGAACGAAAACGTGTAGACCCCGTTCAAGGTAACCGTCTTCTCGCTGGGCGAATTGAGTGTAGGGCCGCCGCCAAGACTGACGCTGCCGCCGCCTGGTATCGTAAACAGCAACGACTGCTGGCCGCAGGTGGCGCACAGATCGTTTGTCTCGGAGGCAACCGTCGCCCCACCCTGCAGCGACACTCCGAAACCCATTCCGTTCGTGCCTGCCGCCCATAGGCTGCTTGGGGTTGGAAACACGTTAGACATTTGGTTGTTGGTCGAGATAATGATCCCCTGGCCTGCCAGCCCAAGGGTTCCGGCGCATCCGTTCGTGCCCTGATTCGTGGAGGGATTGATCTTGAAGACCGGACCTGCTCCGGACTGATTGGTGCTCGAAGCGATCGTCCCGGTGCAGCCCAGCGCCGGATCCGACGTGCCGCTCGCATAAGATCCCTGAACGACCGCGAACGTTGCGCCCGCCCACTGGTTCGCATCATAGGATGCGTACTGCGTGTTATTCACATTCCATTGAAAACTAGTAGGTGAAGAGTTCGAATTCGTACCCTGGAACTGCAGAATCTGCTGCACCAAAACCGGCTCGAAGCCAGGATTTGCGATGTAGTAGTTCTTGAGATCCGGATATCCGGGACTTGGCTCATCGAGGTTGACGCCGCCGCGCGAGCCGGTGTTAATGATCGTTGTGTCCGTCATAGTGACGGTCTGGGCCACTGCACGCACCCAGGTGTTAACCGCAAACGTTAAGATGATGAAGATAGATAAAAGAATGTAACGCGAATGTATAGTGCCCAATCGCAAGCGCATGATAAGACGTACCTCCGACAGTTCTGCTGTAGGTGAAACCGGACAAAAATTAGATAGGGAGAGACCCGGGTACTTTTGAGTACTTTTAGTTGATCTCTGGAGAGACAGGTGTGGGTGAGTATACAGTCGTCACCCAAATTTTTCAGTTAACTTTTGCTATCCTTGGAATCTTCGTCCCCCGCACGGATTTTGCAACGCTGTAATGTCAGTGATCGGCAGAGAACGGCTTAAGGATGAGCTAAAAGTAACTTTGTTTGTGAGTTTTTTTATTACTATAAATTATTACTACCAAAATATGGCGCGAAAATCAGAAAAAATTCGCATGGCCTACTTCCTCAGCCGCTATCCGGCCGTCTCGCATACGTTCTTCCTGAAAGAAATCGTGGGGCTGCGCCGCATGGGATTTGAAATCGAAGTTGCTTCGGTGAATCCTCCTGATCGTCCCATTTCTGCATTACCCCCGCTCGAAGCGGAGGAAGCAGATCACACCTATTACCTGAAACACAACACAATTTGGAAGGCTCTTTACGTAATAGTAATTGTTACTTTAGTGCACCCAGCCGTTGCCCTTCGCGGATTCCGGGCGGGGTTGCGACTCGGCCATTGGAACGTTGCCCGTAAAATTTACGCCCTGTTTTACATGGTTGAGGCATTTCTTCTCGGTCGATGGATGAGGCAGCGCGGCCTCTCCCACCTCCATGTCCATTTCGGTGGCGCCGTTGCCACCGTTGCCATGTTGACGGCCGAAACCTGGGGACTCGAATACTCCCTCACCATTCACGGCCCGGAAGAGTTCTACGAGGTCGAGGACGCCTATCTTCCCCGCAAGATCGAACGAGCAAAATTCATCTTCTGCATCAGCAACTATTGCCGCAGCCAGGTAATGAAATACTCTGACCCGGGAAAATGGGACAAAATGCACGTGGTCAGGCTTGGTGTGGATACCAACGAATTTCATCCTGTGACTCGAACTCCAAACGCCCCCTTGAAAATTGTCTGCGTCGGCCGGCTGGTGCCGGCAAAAGGGCAACATATTCTCCTTCGCGCTTTCTCGCGTTTGCACGCAAGGGGCCACGATATCCACCTCACATTCGTGGGCGATGGCCCCGATCTCTCCAGCCTTAAGAGAGAGGTTACCCAGCGACACCTGGAACTCAGCATTACTTTCCGTGGCGCACTCAATCACGATCAAACCCGGAAGCAGCTGGCAGAGGCCGATATATTCGCGCTCGCCAGCTTTGCAGAAGGGGTTCCGGTCGCCCTCATGGAGGCGATGGCCATGGCCATTCCCTGCGTCGCCACCTCCATCGCCGGAATCCCCGAGCTTATTCGTGACCAACAGGATGGGCTTCTCGTTCCGCCGTCGTCCATCGACTGTCTGGCCTCGGCACTGGAATCTCTGGTAACCAACCCAGAGCTCCGGGAACGGCTCGGATCCTCCGGGCGTGCACGCGTCATCGAGCGATATAACCTGCCTGTTAATCTTGAGGTGCTGGCGTCCACTTTCGAACGTTGCTTCCAGTCATAGCAGCCGCGGAGCCCATGAACACCCTCGACCCCGCCGTCGAGCCGTTCGACGTTTCCATCGTTATCGTTTCCTTCAACACGCGCGAGGTCCTGCGTGAATGCCTCCAATCGGTCGAGCGCGAATCCGCCGGACTGCGGGTCGAAGCCCTGGTAGTCGATAACAACTCTTCGGACGGCTCCCCAGAGATGATCGAGCGCGATTTCCCCTGGGTGCGGCTTTTTCAAAGCAAAGTCAACCTCGGCTTCGCTTCGGCCAACAACGTTGCCCTCGAAGTGGTGCGCGGACGTTACCCGGTCCTGCTCAACTCCGACGCGTTTCTCCGGCCCGGGGCCCTCGCTGTCGCCGTCCGCCACATGGACGAGAATCCCGATGTCGGCCTTGCCGGAGGTCGCCTCGTCGGCCGCGATGACTCCTGGCAGCCCTCGGCCCGTATGTTCCCCTCGCTCACGACCGACCTTTTCGTGATGACGGGGCTGGCTGGCAAGTTCCCGAAATCGCGCCTCTTCGGGAAATTCGACCGCACCTGGGCCGATCCGATGGAGCCATGCGAGTGCGACTGGGTTCCGGGGGCGTTCTCGATCATCCGTGCCGAAGCGCTGAAAAAAGCCGGCCTCTTCGACCCCGAGTTCTTTCTCTACTCCGAAGAAGTCGACCTCTGCCGGCGCATCCGCCAAGCGGGATACAAGATCATGTACTGGCCCGATATCGTCGTCACCCACATTGGCGGCGAGTCCTCCCGTCAGATCAAGTCGCTCGAGATGTCCAAATCCGGCGCTCAACTCACCTTGTGGCGCATGCGCAGCACTTTGCTCTATTACCGCAAGCACCATGGCGCGGCCGCCTGGGGCGCGCGCATGCTCGAGACATCTCTTTACCAGCTCATCATCCTCCGCAACCGCTTCAGCCGCGATCCCCGCCGCCAGGCACGGGTCCGCGACCACCGCAAGCTCATTGCCATAATGAACCAGGCCTGGCAGCAAACCCGGGGCGGCCGCATCTCGCCCCCAAGACCGTGGTAACCGAGGCCGTGCCAACCATCGATCGCAGCCACCCTATGGTGAAACGATGCGCAGCCTGAAGCGAGCCCTGAGCCCTGCGATTGCAGCTCTGCTGCGCCCGGCGCGTGGTCTCCGCCGGAGCATCGCCCACATTTACGCTCACGCCCTGCTTTCGGCAGATCTTCCCCGGCCTGCTCCCGCTTCGCTGGTGATTGAAGGGCCTGCCTTCGTCGACGGAACCGCCAACATTCATTTCGGCGAAAACGTGATGCTCTACGCCGGCCTGCACCTTGAAACGAGGCACGAGGCGCGCATCGATATCGGCGACGGCGTCGTCATTTCGCGTGGTGTCCATATTGTTGCGATGGCGGGAGTAACGATCGGCGCGGGCTCCATGGTCGGCGAGTACGCGAGCATACGCGACGCCAACCATCAGCGCAGCGAAGGCGAAACCCTGCGCTACGCCGGACATGCTGCCCGCCCGATCGTCATCGGCAAAGAGGTCTGGATCGGGCGGGGCGTTACCGTCCTTGGCGGAGTTACCATCGGCGACAACGCAACGGTGGGAGCGAATGCCGTCGTCACCCGCGACGTTCCGGCCGGAGCCATCGTCGCCGGCGTGCCGGCGGTGCCAATCCGATCGCGCATGGGCGTGAGCTAGGCTGCTCTAGGCTCGCACTAACACTCGCATCCCATCCCGCCAGCTTCGATACGCGGCGTCCAGCACTCTCTGATTGTGCAGCGCATCGCATGCCGGAGCCAGATATTCGCCCCGGGCTTCCACCCATGAGGAGAAACCATCCAGCATCAGGCTGTACGCATCTTCATTCGACACCGTCTCGCTGGCCAGAACGTTTGCTCCGCGCCGGAAGACCACATCAACGGGAAAATCCACCGTCAGGCCGTCTTCGCAGACGATCACGCCGGTCTCGCCCGTCACCTCAACCACGGTGCGATACTCCGCGCGCGTCGTCGTCGTAACCGTGGCCATCGCACCCGATGCAAGCTCGAGCCCGATCACCGCGTAGGACTCGACGTCTCCGGATGCCGCATCGCCATGCGCCAGCGTGCCCACCGCTGTCACATCCGTCCCGAGAACATACCGTAAGCCATCAATGCAGTGGATTCCCACATCGCCGATCGGGCCTCCGCATGCCAGCTTCGGATCGTAAATCCAGGTGCGAGGACTCCCCGCTGCCGAGTAGGCGAACTGCGCATGCGCCAATACCGGCGTGCCGATGCGTCCCTCCGCGATCCACTTCCGCATCAACTCCAGGCTGCGGTTGTAGCGCATATTCTGCGCCACGCCGAACCGCACTCCCGCCGTATCCGCCGCCGCAATCATCTCTTCGACTTCTGTGGCGTTCATCCCCAGTGGCTTTTCGCACAAAACGGCCTTGCCGTGGGTCGCCGCCAGCTTCACATGCGGCAGGTGCAGCGCGTCCGGCGACACGATAAATACCGCGTCGAGTTCAGACGAGGCACAGAGGTCGTCAGGAGTTTCGAAAATATGCGGGATCGAGTACTTGCGGGCGTCCTCGGCCGCTTTGGCCGCGTCCCGCCGCCAGAGTCCGACCAGCTTCGACTCTTTGGCCTCGCGAAAGCCCTTGCTTAATCGCTTTTCGGCGTGATGCCCGAAACCTAAAATGCCGTAGCGGACCATGCTCCGCATTGTGTCACATCAGGTGGGCACACAAAAGCGGTTGGAGACTTCAAAGGGCCTACTGCGCGCCGCTCTTGAAGACCTGCTCGGCGAAGTAGTTCTCCACCCTCGCCTGATCGCGGAGCATCTCGATATAGGCGTTCTGCAGCAGTTGTGAGCGCACATTCCGTAGTTGCTCGCGAATCTTCTGCTGCACCCGCGGATCGTTCAATTCCCGCTGCCCGGCGGCCTCCCTGTCGAGTAGCCGGTAGATTGCGTATCCCACGGCCTTCTTTCCCGCCGGTGTGTTCTCGTACAGCGGCAGGATGTCGGTCGTCTGTCCAGGCTTCAGCTTGTTGATCGCCGTGTACACCTCCGGCTCGGAGCGCAGTTGCGATTCCAGGACGAACCCCATATCGCCGCCGCTCTGCGCATTATCCGGCCGCTCGGAAAAGTTCGCCGCCAGCATCCCGAAATCCTCTCCGCTGATGATGTGGTTGTGAATCGCTTCGATCTTCTTCTTCGCATCGGCATCGCTCGTCGCCTTGCTGTTCTGCAGGTTCCCGACCTGCTGTGCGGGCGCGGGAATCGACGTAACGACAATCTGTGCCAGATGGTACTGTGGCTCGATCAGGTTGAACTCCGATTTGTGAGCGTTGTAGTAGTTGCTGATGTCGCCGTCGGTGATGTTGATCTTCGAGTTGATCTCCTTGTTGAACAGCTTCTCTTCAGTTTTCGCGATGCGGATCTGACGCTTCATCTCTTCCAGCGTCATGTGCTTGTCGGAGAGAAGCTTGTTGAACTCTTCCTGCGTGTAGGGCGCCTTGATCTCGTTGATGCGGCTGTCCACCTCTTCTTCGCTGGCCGAAAGATTGAGCTTGGCCGCGCGCTGCATGACGATCTCGTGGTCGATCAGATCGCGCACAATGTTCAGCCGCACAATATCGGCCTGCTCTTTCGAAGGCTGCTGGTGCGATTCACCCAGCGTGTCCTGGTAACGCTTCTCCATCTCCGATTGAAGGATCGGCTTGCCATTGACGGTCGCCACGGCGTCGGGATTATGCCCCCGCTGGCATCCCACGCTTCCGGCAAGGCACAGTGCGGCAAGAGCCAGCACGACCGGGGCTCTTCGAATGTTCATCTTAATTGTGGTTTCGGAGGAAAAGGCAGAACCGGGAAAAGGAACACCAAGGTTCAATCGAAATGGCAACAGTCGTCTCCTTTAGCGCCGCACCGAAAGCTGCGCTCGACCTGTCTGCAGATCGCACAGAGCGTCCTTTCCAGCATAATTTC
>Ga0213872_10001667_pt1 | contig 13978 bp, 11 predicted proteins | sample VelepicomBERX_R2_FD_160071 | JGI IMG/M metagenome (GOLD analysis project Ga0213872, IMG submission 160071) | Rhizosphere microbial communities from Vellozia epidendroides in rupestrian grasslands, the National Park of Serra do Cipo, Brazil - RX_R2 | ecosystem: Host-associated > Plants > Roots >...
GGTTCGATCCCAGGAAATTGATTTAGTTCCCGCCCAATGCGGGTGTTCGCGCGTCGGACGGATTACCGGCACATGAGGATCGTAGTAAGCCACTTCAGCTCCGCGCTTAGATAGGAGCTCCATGATCCGATAGCTCGGAGATTCTCGTTCATCGTCGACATTGGGTTTATAGGCCAGGCCAAGAACTAATATTCGGGAATCCCTCAAAGGTTTGCGGACTGCATTGAGAGCCTCCCCGATGCGTTCCACGACGTGGACTGGCATTGCTGTGTTAATCTCGCCTGCAAGCTCGATAAACCGTGTACTGCGCTCAAATTCCCTTGCCTTCCACGTCAAATAAAATGGGTCGATTGGAATGCAATGTCCGCCAAGCCCAGGACCAGGATAAAATGCCATAAATCCGAAAGGCTTAGTCTTCGCAGCCTCAATGACCTCCCATACGTCAATACCCATCGCCCCGTAGACGAGTTTCAGCTCGTTAACCAATGCTATATTCACGCTACGAAAAATGTTCTCCAACAACTTGGCAGCCTCGGCAACGCGACAGGAAGAGACCGGCACGACGGTCTTGATCGCTCGGCCGTAGATCTGCACCGCCTTTTCCAGGCAGGCCGGCGTTAGTCCACCCACTAGTTTGGGTACCTCACCGACTTTGCTGGCAGGATTCGCTGGGTCTTCACGTTCCGGTGAGAAGGCCAAATGGAAGTCTTTACCGGCCCTCAGACCTGACCCCTCTTCGAGAACTGACTTTAAATCCTCGTCAGTTGTGCCCGGATAGGTCGTGGACTCAAGGGCTATCAACATGCCCGGCCGGAGATGCGGAGCAATGGCGCGCCCGGTCTGCAGAATGAAGGAAATATCGGGTTCACGATTCTTGTTGAGCGGCGTTGGAACACAGATGATGACCGCCTCAACTTCCTTCACGCGGGCAAAATCAGTTGTGGCCGAGAGGTGGCGGGCGCTGACCTGTTCGGCCACTGTCTCAGCCGGAACATGCTTGATGTAACTCCGCCCTTGGTTGAGCGCGTCTACCTTGACTGGATCAATGTCAAGCCCAAGAACCAGAACCCCGGAACGCGCAAACTGAAGCGACAAGGGTAGTCCGACATAACCGAGACCAACAACTGCGATTTTTGGCTGCGGAGGTTTATCCATGGTTTGATGATTTTTACTAAAGGAATCTTTGTGATTAATCGGCAGAACTTCCCCGCTGTTGAGCGGGAAAAACAAATTCCGAGGGTGGGGATGATTCGCTGAGTCATATAGGGCCTATATGACTTATAGGACCTATATGACCTATAAGCGCGACGATTAGCGTATCGCCGCGCAAGACGGGATCTGCTCCGCAATAACTCGCCCTATCTCGAGAGATGCGGTCGCAGCCGGGGAAGGTGCATTGCAGACGTGGATTGCGGACGGACCGTTGACAATCAGGAAGTCATCGACCAACCCTCCATCGGGACGCAAGGCCTGCGCTCGAACGCCCGCCGCTCCAGGGATAAGGTCCTCCTCGGTGATTTCGGGTATCAATTTTTGCAAGCTATGCACAAACGCCTTTTTGCTGAAGGATCGATGGATTTCCTCGAGTCCAGATTTAGCGTGCTTCGCAGCCAGGCGCCAGAATCCGGCGTAAGTCATTGTGTCCAGAAAATCGCGCAGTTCGAAGGACGCCCGGCTATACCCTTCCCTTTTCAGGCTGAGGACCGCATTTGGGCCGGCGTGAACGCTCCCGTCGATCATGCGGGTGAAATGCACTCCCAGAAACGGAAACTGCGGATCGGGCACGGGATAGATCAGGTTGCGAACTAACATTCGGCGCGCGGGTTTGAGCTCATAGTACTCGCCACGAAAAGGTACGATGCGCGCCCCGGGTTCCGCGCCACTTAACCTGGCCACACGATCGCTGTGCAAGCCGGCGCAATTGATGACCCGCCGTGCCGATAAAGTACCCTTTGTCGTTTCCAGGACCGCATTGTTACCATTCGCGCGGAAGCCAACCACTTTTGTGCGCAAGCACAATTCCCCTCCCTCAGCTGCAATCAAGTCCGCCAATTTTCTGCAGACCGCAGCAAAATCCACGATTCCCGTCGATGGCACATGGATTCCCGCCAAGCAACTAATGTGAGGCTCGATCTCTTTCACCTCGGGAACGCTCAGTCTTTTTACTGCTAGCCCGTTCGCAATTCCGCGTTCGTATAGACTCTCGAGGCGTGGTAGCTCGGACTCTGACGTTGCCACAATCACCTTGCCGCAGGCTTCGTATCGGATGCCGTGATCATCGCAGAACTCCATCAACCGCCGGTTTCCCTCGCGACACAGCTTCGCTTTGAGACTCCCTGGTTTATAGTAGATGCCCGAGTGAATGACCCCACTGTTCCTTCCGGTTTGATGCCGGGCCCAATCATCCTCCTTCTCAACAACCGCAATCCGGACCCCGGGCCGCCTTTCCAGAATCGCCCAGGCCGTCGCGAGCCCGACGATTCCCCCGCCAATGACGATCGTGTCAAAATCCTGCATGCCCAGCCTGAATCCTCAATTTATGCGCCCCCGGAAGCTACGGGCGAGACGCCCGTGCCACAATGGATCTTCACGCCATACACTCTGCGGTGATCGCCGTCCGAAGATTAGCAGCGACTAATTCCTGTTCTTCCTTTGCTAGTTGGTGATAAATCGGAAGGAGGATGCATTCTTCCTGGGCGCGTTCACTCTCGCAGAGCGAGCCGGCAGAACGCCATGATTGATGCTGATACGCCTGTTCCCGATGCGAGCACATAATCCCACGGCGGGTGGCAATCCCGCGGTCCAGCAGGGTCTGCATGACCTGCTTTTGAGAGACCCCTTTCGGCAAACGAACACAATAGCTCTGCCAATTGCTTCGAGCCCATTCGGGTTCGATGGGAAGATCGAGCTCCGGGACATCTGCGAGTAACAAGCGATAACTTGCAGCTATTTCCCGGCGTCGACTCAACAGTTCCGGGAGCCGCTTCAACTGTTCGCGACCAACAGCAGCTTGAATATCGGTCATCCGGTAATTAAAACCAATTTCAGGATAGCTCTCGAAGATAACGGAATTGGAGGCGTGCCGGACCGTATCGGAAACCGCCATCGCGTGTTGCCGCAATAGACGAAACCGGGTATCCCAATCTTTATGTTTCGTGGTGATCATCCCTCCGTCCCCCGTGGAAAGAACTTTTCTGGGATGAAAGGAGAAGCAAGCGACATCTCCATGAGGCTTGCCGATCCGCTCCCAACGACCGTCCCACAGGATTTCGCTGCCGATCGCGCAGGCCGCATCCTCAATGAGCGGGATCGAATGCTTTTCCGCAATCGGGACGATGCGGGCCAGGTCGCACGGCATGCCGATTTGGTGTACGCACAAAATGGCGCGGGTCAACGGGGTCACGGCTTTCTCGATCAGATCCGGATCGATATTGAACTGCTCCGGATCAATATCGACAAAAACAGGTGTGGCTCCGCAGTAGCGAACGGTGTTCGCGGTCGCAATAAAGGAATGACTGACCGTGATTACTTCGTCCCCGGGACCAACGCCGGCCGCAAGCAAAGCCAGGTGCAGCGCCGTCGTACAACTTGAAACAGCGCACGCGTGCGGTGCGCCCACGAGCTCAGCGAATTCACGCTCAAACCCGGCAACCTCCGGACCTTGAGTTGTCCACCCGGATAAAATAACCCGACGTGCCGCTGCCGCCTCCTGTTCACCGAGGAATGGTTTCGCAATTGGAATCATAAAATATCTGTTGGGTTGTTGGGGTTGACACTTGGACGGGCCTTGCTTGCAACGCCCGGGAGCCTGGAGGGCGCGTTGCTTGCAACGCCCAGGAGCTGCAAGCAGCTCCCCTCCAAGACATGCTCGGCCTCACGTAAGTTTTTCAGCAGGATCAATCCCGTCCTTTGGTTCATATCCATCTCGCCAGCGCAGAAAACGGGCGGGCACACCGGCCACGATGGCAAAGGCCGGAACGTCCCGGGTGACCACGGCACCGGCACCGACAATACTCCCTTTACCGACCGTCACGCCGGGCAACAGGATAGCGGATGTGCCAATGTCAGCCCAGGCTCCTACGCGCACCGGGCGAATCTCGAGATCGGTTTCAATAATTGGCTGATCGATCGGGAGACCGGTGTGAGCTGAACCTAAAACTTTCGCTCCAGGACCCCAACCCACATAATCTTCAAGTATGAGATCACGCGCATCGAAGTAGGCCTGTGGACCGATCCAGACGTGATTCCCAATTTTCGTTACGCCATCGAAACGCCCTTGTATATAGGCCTGCGCGCCAATAAAAACCGCATCCCCGATCTCGAAGGTTTCCAGGTGCTTAAAGCCGACGCCGCTCCCGATCCGGACGCTGTTCCCAAACTTTCGCGCCACAGCCCTCCAGATCGCTCGGCGCATCAGGCTATCCAGCTCGCCATCGGCATGCGCAAACCGGGAATACTGTTCTACAAGAGCGCTCGGCGAGTAACTTCCAGCAAGATGCCTGGACAAATCGGTCTCAAAGGCCGGGTCGGGTTTTACTTCGTGTTTACCGTGAACAGCACGAACAGTTCGGAATTGGTTCTCGAGGCTAAAAGTCATTCTTAAGTTCAAAAATTTTGCCGGCCTTTTAGAAGTTCGGTCGTGCTATTCCAGAAACATCGGCGGCGAGAGTCTAGAATTTAGTGCTTAGGCAGGAGGAACGATAGTCCGAGTTTTCGCATTTGTCGGTCGATCTTATCTTTCCCAACAAGCCCGATCAGAGTTCGCATCGTGTAAAAGCCGGTTGCGACCGCCAAGGTGCAACCGATAAAAGTCGCCCACAGCCCGGGAAGCATCAGGCGAGCGCCGAACGCCACTGCAACGGTCCCAACGCCAAGGAGCGACAGCCGAATGTTGACCGGCGACAGGGTAAATCCCGATATCCTCCGCGCGATGGCGTATACGACGCACCAGTGAAATATGTAGAGGCCGAGATAGGCTATCCCGGTGCCGGGCAGGCCGAATAGCTTCAGGCTAACCCACCCGAGCAGCACGTAAAGGGAATAAGAGGCGAGATCGGTCCAGAAAAGTGCGGCGGCCCGCCCCTTTGCCAGAAGGATGAAGCCCATAGGCCAGGAATTCACCTGCAGAAACGTGCCAGTCACTTGCCAGCAGAGAATCTCCGCGGCCTTGTCGAACTTGTTCGAATAAAAAATTTGGATCACCCAGGGCGCAAGTGCGAGCGTTGCCAGTACGCCGGGTAAGGCCAGCAGAATTGAGATCTCGGCTTGTTCATTGACGAGCTGGTTGCATTTCCGATTGTCACCGGCCACGGCCGTCAAACGCGGGTAAAAATCGGTCCCCATGGCTTGCAGAACGAAGCCGACGTAGACCATAGCCAATGCGTTGGCAGCCTGAAACTGGCCGGCGCCATAGACGCCCTCCTGGCGCGTTACAAAGACGCGGAGCAGGAACAGGGCACCCGTAGTCATCAGACCTGTCGAGAGGAAAACGAGGCCTAGTTTGAGGAGACTGCTTGCTTCGGATGCAATCTGTCGAACCGGAACTTTGACCGGCTCAATCCGGACGCGGCGAGCGTACGACCATGAAACGAAAACGCCGACTCCAGCTGCCAGCACCATGTAGGCCGGAATCCCCGCGCGACCCCAAACGTAAACGATCGGAATGCTGAGCAGGGCGCCGGCAAGGGCGCCGAACATGTTCATTTTCGCCAAATCGCCGATTCGCCGCATGCCCTGCAAAAGCGCTCCCTGTCCTCCCATAACCGCCCCGAAAAGCAGAATAATCGAAAGCAGCCCGATATCTGAGGCGTGATCGGCGTTTCCAAATGCGAGGCGACTGACCGCTTCACGCGATAAAAAGAGCGTCGTGGCACCGATTATGCCCAGCACCAGGCAGACCCGGCGGAGGGTGTAGACGGTAGTTGCGATCACCGGCCGACTACCCGATCCAACCGCTGCGGCAATCTGACGTACGCCCGAACTACTGATCCCGAGGTCGACCGCAGTTTTGGATAGGGTGACTACGGAGTCATAAATCGCCTCAAGGCCGATACCTCCGGGACCTAGCAGGAGAGCAAGCACCTTTGTACGAAGCATCCGAATCAACATCACGATCACGGTCGAACCCCCGATGATCGACGTCGATTTCAGGGCCTCGGCATGGGACGTCGTTTCGGTATCGGATCGAGTGACCTTCTGGAGCGGCAGGCCCCTGCGACCGTTGAGAGAGCCCGCTAAACACGCTAAAAGACGCGAAAAGATCAAGCGAATTCCAGAGGGTGAGGTCGGCGTTGCTGGTGCTTCAGGGTTCTCTGTTGGAGTTCTTCCTGATGGCTTCCCTTCCGCGGCAGGCCCGTACTCCTTAACGACGCCAGCGGCTTCGGTCTTCTCGTCAGCTGGGGGATTTGCAATGGGTGTCATCGGAAAAATTTCTAGGCAGCTAAGAATCCGAAGTTAGAAGCCGCCCTCGTTCTCGAAATAATGCGAGAAATTCTCGTCCGTTGAATCGGCTCAAATAAATTTTCGCCCAACCAAAAGTGCGTCCTCCCTCACGGCTCGGACTAGCCTCGCCCCGAAAAACGCCGACACGCCGTTACGCCGACACATTCTGCAGGCCGATACGCCGTCAGCAAGCTACCCTGCTGCGGTCCCCGCGTGGACTGCTCTCGCTTCCGACCACCACTCCACCAGGCTTCGCAAACCTTCTTCAAGGGAAACGTGCGCTCGGAATCCCAGCCGGCGCTTGGCTTTCTCCACGTCCGCAAGCCTTCTCCAGACAGGCGTCGCTTTACGGGCCGGTCCATATTCCGGAGTGAGATTCACGCCCATCACGCGCCCTAGAGTTTCGGCTAGTTCTGTTAGACTGGTCTCGACCCCGCTCGCAATATTGATAACGTCGTCGGTGATCGAAGAATTTGCAGCCATCGTGTTGGCCCGGGCTACGTCATCCACGAAAACGAAATCCATCGTTTGGCTGCCGTCGCCAAGGATCAAACAGGGTTTGCCGCTGCTCAGGCGCTCCATCCACCGTATCATGACCTCAGTGTAAACCCCGAAGGCGTCCATCCGCGGGCCATACACGTTAAAATAGCGGAGGGCGACGTAGTTCAGGCCGTACATCTCATAGAAGCTGCGCAGCAACCCTTCACCGTAGAGTTTGACCGCTCCGTATATCGTGCGGTTGCCATAGCCATGATGCTCTTCTGTCGTCGGAAAGTCCTCGGCCTGGCCGTAAATAGAAGCAGAAGAAGCGTAGACCAGTCGCTTGACCTTGGCGATGACAGCTGCTTCGAGAATATTAAAGGTTCCGGTGGCTAAAACGTCGTGAGCAAGCCGCGGATCTTCCGCGCACTGGGTAATGCGGATGGCTGCTTCGTGAAAGACGATATCGATACCTTCCATGACCTGCCGCACGAGTTTTACGTCTCGTACATCACCCTCGACAAAGGTCACCTTGCCGGAAGCCGCAGCAGACTCGAGATTCTGCCGGCGTCCCCGAGTGAAATTATCCAGCACAACGATCTCCTGATAACCTTCGTCAACCAATCGATCGGCAATATGGGAACCGATCAGTCCGGCCCCCCCTGTAATCAAAGCTCTTTTATGATTCATGCGATTTTGAGTGTCCTGCGGGAACCGATCTCGCCACTGGATAGTCCGCCCAACTGGACAAGTCTTCAGATCGGTCCCAATGACTGCGAGTTAACCCCGGAAGGACAAAATAGTTTTTCTCAGGTCATCACCTCGTTTACCGAAAGATAGAAGCAACCTTTTCATACAAATTGATAGCATCCAGGGGTCTTTCTGGAGGGCTGTCTGATAGTATTTCTTGGCTAGGGCCAGATCGGCCTGCCAGTAATACTCATTGCCCATCCCTGCATAGACGCGCGCACGCACACGCGCCCTTTCCGCTTCACTTGCGCAATTCTTACGGAGTGATTCTTCGAACTGTTCAAGCGTTAACGAACCGGACACACCGTAGCGCTTTGATGCTATATTTCGAGCATAGACCTGACCGACGGCATCCAGGCATTCCCTGGATACATCTCGGGCGCCTGCTTCGTCAGCTTTGCGTTTAACGCCCCACGGAACCGCAGTTTCCTCTTCACAACAAGTCACAGCACTCTTCTGCCAAAGAGTATTGGTCATACTGAGATCATGCTTACGGTAGCAAACCATCGGCTCTGCGAAGTAGGCCACATCATAGTGAATGGCGAACAAGCACCATAAATACCAATCGCCGCACCAGGGCATATCTAAAGGGAAAAGGCTGATCTTTTCGTAACATTCGCGACGGACCATGCCCGAAGCACAAAGCACAAAATTGGACCGCAGAAGCTTTTTCAACAAAACATGCCCGGGAATGATGCGATCGCGATCTCCGCGGACCGCATAGTATCCCAAATATTCGGTCTCGACGCCATTGTGCACTCCGTAGCCGGGACAGATTGAATATCCGACGTTTGGATGCGCATCGAAAAGATCGACGTATCTTTTCACGATGTAAGACTTTCGCAGGTAATCGTCGGCAGATATCAGCCAGACATATTTGCCGCGAGCCAGGTTGATCCCCTTATTGTAATTGCGCAGATGCCCAAGGTTCGGGTCATTGCGAATGTGTTTTACGCGCGGATCTTTAAAGGAACGAGCGACTTCTTGCGTATCATCCGGCGAACAATCGTCCATGATCAGCACTTCGAGGTCTGAATAGGTCTGAGATAGGATGGAATTGACGCATTCCGGCAACAGATGAGCCAATTTATAACAGGGAACGACAAAGCTAACGGTGGGGTCTTGCATCTAACTTAATGTTTTCGTGATTCAATGCTGAATGCCTGTGTAACCGCGAACGTCACGCTGAAATTTTCCGACCGTGCGGCGAATAACCAACCCTGTCCCGCTCGATCGCGAGTTCCAATGCCTTTTCGAATAGATCCGTCGCATCGTCCCAAGTGAAGCCAGTCGCGGTTCCGTGGGCCGCGTCTGACATCTTCATCCACTCCTGCTGAGGTAAATTTAACACCCGCAACAAGCGATCTCGGAGACCATTTACGTCTCCGATATCGACTAAATGGCCATTGACGCCCTCTTCAATGATATCCACAGACCCACCAACTCGCGTGGAGACCACCGGACAACGGCACGCCATGGCCTCCAAGGGTGGCAAGTGAAAACCCTCCCGGGCACTCCCACACAGCCAGACGTCACATTGCGCATAGAGTTCTCTGAGCTTGTCCTGTTGCGGCCGATAATGAAACTCCGCATAGGGCGGGAGCCGAAGATCAAACCCCGGGTGCTCTGCACCGAAAGAGACGAGGCGAAGCGAAGGTACCGCCATTGCCACCTCCTTTAGTGCTTCGAGGCTGGTACGACAACCCTTCATCCACGAAGTGGCGTACAGCAGACCAATGCTAGGAACCGGCCTTTTCCCTCTCGGCGCCGCGTCGAATTGTACCAAATCGACGCTGTTAGGCACATGCGACACCATCGTGTCCCCGAACTTGTCGCGAGCTAGTTGTAACAGCCACTTCGATATGACGATCTTATGAATCGGCATACGCCAGGTAGCGTCCAATTTCGCGTTAGGCTTGCCCTCTTCCATCTCATAGTTCTGAATGAAGAACGCTTTCGCGCCCTTGGTTCTTGAGAGATTCAGCACGCCATAAGCCGTTGGATAGTAGGTTGCCACCACGACATCCGCGTCCGGCACATCGGCGTCCACCACCGATCGCTCCTTTTCCAGCACCCTGTGCGCCACGTCAATGCCATCAAAATGCGAGCCCTCGAGTTGCGTTTTTGGCCAACCTCGACCCAGCGCGAGCGACTTCGCCTTCCGGCGCAACGGCATGGTGAATGGGGTCGATACGACTGCCACCTCGTGCCCCCTTTGGCGCAAGCGTTCAGCGTAAATCGCAAGCACCCGAATGCCGCCTTGCAATCCCGCGAATGGAAGTACAAACGTAACTTTCATAAATTCAATTTCTACCTTTGTGGACTCGCCGCATGGTAGTGCGATACAGCCGGGCCGTAGCCCGTCTCAGCGATTCCGCGCCGTGCAAAGCCTTGGCGTGAAAGCCGTTCGCAAGCGCCGAAGCTTCCAACCCGAATACTTCGGACCTGCAGCGCCGTCCCTGCAGTGCAGTTAAGACCGTTGCCTCATTGATCGGAGCTTGCGTTTCGAGCAGAAGCGCCATTGGAAAGAATTGACGAGAATCGTGAAAATCCAACCCTGCGAATGGCACTAAGTCAGTCTTCTGAAGCAGTGACCAGGCTTGCTTACTCGGCGCTAAGCCGTCTGTTTTTCGATTCCAAAATTCGATCCCGAGAAGTTTGGCGCTCCAGTCAGGAATAAATTGCTTCCAAGCCTCTTTCCGACTGGGATGCGCAAATACCGTGATACCCCCGGATTCGTGCGCGGTACCCAAAATTCGTTCAGGCTCCACCCCCGAACCGATGAACGGAACATCTCCCCAGACCAAAAGATGAACAACGTTTGAGGGGTCACTGTACTCGATCCCGGGAACGAGCAAAACTTCTTCGGAACTCGCCTGCTGGCAGGCGGCTCGATGCTCGCGACGCTTCGCTTCATCGAAGCCCCTATCGTGTTCCGTCACCAGCACCACGCGATAGCCTCGCTTAGCAAAACCTGCGGCCAATTGTTCCAACCGCCATTTGCCGTCGTAGGACCACTGCGAGTGGACATGACAAGCTGCCCGAATAACGTTCATCCCTGTTTCTTTGTGCTCACGAGTTGAGTCCAGAGGCTGCCGAAACTGTCGCTGAGAAAGACCTTAGGATCATTGCTGCGCCAATTATACCAGCAGTCGTTCCGTCCTATCCGGCATACGTCAGACAGCGCCGTCCAGATCGAGGGCCAACGTACCAACGCCTTCGACTTGGAACCGCGCGCAACAAAGAGGACGTGCAAAATTTCTCGCGCCAGATGCCGGCAGACTGGAACGACCTCCTTCGGCTGTGGAATCTCCAGGGAGACACCTGGGTTAAGGGCCATTTCGGCGGCCCAGGCGGGATATTCAAGTCCGACCCGTCGAGCCAAAGCCATGCTGCCCCAAGGTCGTCCATTGAACTCAATGAACCATAGCTTTCCGGAGTCATCGCGTAGCAGCTCAACCATGAACAGCCCGCGCCACGCGCTGGCGTCCAAGAAACGCTCTGCATTGGCCCTGCATTGTTCATCGATGTGCAACACTGCCGTGCAGGCACTGGATCCGGACCCTTGTGGATTCATCATACGCACCCTGCGGTGCCCGCTCCAAGCCAGGACTCCTCGAGCTGTGGCCAAGCCAAAAATGCCTTCGCCGACACCCGGGACAAACTTCTGCAGGAGCATGGGACCCCGCCCAGCCCAGCGATTCATAGCTGATTTCAATTCAGCCCAGTCTGCGCAGATCCAACCATGTCCTCTTGAAAGGGTCCCTGCACTTTCCGTGGCGGCTAGTGCGGGCTTAAATACAACCGGAAACTCAACTTCCTCTTTTAAGATGTCCTCGGCGCGGTCGACGCATTTATACGGTGGAACCGAGAAGCCAGCCGCTTTTGCAAACTCCACCTGTATGCTCTTGTCGAGAGCCAAGTCAAGCGCCTCTCCTTCTGGACCCACCAGCTGAGCCTGCCGACGAACGTCGGTCCGACCACATAACCAAAGCGCCTGATCGTCCAGGGGCATAACAGCTACAGGGATACTCGAAGACGCTGTCACAGAAGAAACCGCGGTTTTCAAATCGTCCGCGGCTTGAGCCAAATCCGCTTCCGGAGGTGTCACTTCAAGAACGCGCACAAAACGGCTGTGTCTCAGAGCCGGTTTTCTCCCTCTCCTGGTAAAAGCAATCACGTTGAAGCCATGGTCAACCAAGCTCCACGCGACCTCAGGCGCCGAAAGCGCTTCGGCGAATCCAATTATGACGGTTGCTTTCAACATTTTCCGCTGCGGCGCAGGATCGTTATCGCCAGCGCTTAAGTCGCAATTTAAGGCGGCGCCACGCTGCTCTCGGACCTGAGGGCACTTCGGTGACTATGCTCAGAACCCGCTCCAAATCGTCGTCGCGAACGATGGTGTTCCTTGGCTGAATCCAGAACTCCGCACTGGCCGGACCTCCGTCGCTCGTGTAGACCCGCTGGAATCCCGAAGCCCGCAGGCGCCGAAGGACTCTCCGGTTGTAACCTCCAAAAGGACAAGCAGCCTCAAGCACCCGTCGGCCGGTCATCTGTTCGATACGATCCCGGGCCTCGACAACCTCTTCCTCGAGCTCGTGATCGCTTAAAGCGGTCCACTTGCGATGATGCATCCCATGGCTGCCAATCGTCATGCCTTCGGCACAAAGAGCTTGAATCTGTTTGCCGGATAGATATCCACTTTGCCCCATTCGACTGGCTACCACGAAGAACCGTGCAGTCATCTTCGAGGCCTTCAGGAGCGGCAGCGCAATGGAATAGTCGGACTCGTAGGAGTCATCAAATGTAACCAATACATCTCGTCGGTCTCTTACCGTTTCGAGAATCGCAGCGAAAAAGCGCGGATCTGTCCAGTAGAGCCCATCGCTCCGAGACTGGGTGCTCGCCGGTTCGCCCAAGCCATGGAAATTTAGAATAACCACCTTCTATTCCACAATTGCGGCAAAACACGCGCCAGCTTTAGCAAGCGTCACCCCGAACACTAGCCCGCAAAAGCCCGCATCGCTCAAAAATCTCTAAGGATTTGCGAGCGATGCAGGCTAGACACTGCCTGAGACCTTCGGCATGGCCTGCCCTGAACCGGACAACCGAGCGTATCCCACATCTGGTTCCGCGCCGCTTTCGATAAACCGAATCGGATCGAGCCCACAATGCCACTTTAGCAACACCTCATATTTGTGCAGTCTGCTCTTAGATATCTCATCGCGCCTCAGACCGAATAATAACTGGCAAGCCGCGTGGCGAGTCGCGAGCCCAATGATTGATATATATCGTGTCCAGACGATACCCTTGAGGCCGTAGTACTTGTAAAAATACCTGTAAACGCTGCGCTCAATCTCAAGCTCGACTTTGATCGAATAGGTCCCGCGGTTTTGACCGCCGATGTGGGTAATTTCCGCGCCTGGAAAGAAAAGAACGGGGCGTCCGGAGTCCCAGATCTGCCGGCAAAGATCAGCATCTTCATACTGATGAAAGAATCTTTCGTCGAATCCACCCAGTTCCTTCAAAAGTTTGCCGCGAGCCAACAGACAACATCCCCCTTGAAATCCGATCTGTCGCTCTGATCTTCCATCCCAATTAGGATAAGAATCGGAGCAAAAACCGGCCCATAAGCGCCCCGGCCATCGCAGGCCCAGTGATTTCATGAGCAAGGTCCAAAGGGTTGGCAACGGGTGTGCCGAGAGTTGCACCGAGCCATCCCGATTCAGGACCCGACACCCGAACGCGCCCGCTTCCGGGTGGCGGTCGGCATAAGCGATCAGCTTCTCCAAAGCACGGTCGCGAATGATTGTATCCGGATTCAGGATGAGGACGTACTCGCCTTCCGTCACACGTATCCCCGCATTGTTCCCTTTGCCAAAGCCGCCGTTTTCGGTGTTTTCAACAATTCGAACATTCGGGAACCGCTCCCGAATTGCGGCCACAGATCCGTCTGAAGATGCGTTGTCGGTTACGATGACCTCGTAGTCGATTGCGCTGGTTTCCGCAAAAACCGACGAGATGCAGTCCAAAATGACCTTAAGGTCATTCCAACAGATGATGACGACGGACAATTTCATTATTTTCCGAAATTTCAAAAACCCCCTAGCCCGCAAAAATCACGCGCTGGGAGAATCGACGAGCTCACTGCGGGCTAGAAAGCTCTTAAACAGACGCTGGGCGTCTGCTTAAGAGCCTGTTTTTAAATTATGAATTCGAAACAAACTGTTTTTAAATTCTTCTCTGCAAAAAGCAGCGGAATTTGCCAGCGTAGCTCAAGATTCCGCTGCCATAGCCTGCATCGCTC
>Ga0213872_10001668_pt1 | contig 13977 bp, 16 predicted proteins | sample VelepicomBERX_R2_FD_160071 | JGI IMG/M metagenome (GOLD analysis project Ga0213872, IMG submission 160071) | Rhizosphere microbial communities from Vellozia epidendroides in rupestrian grasslands, the National Park of Serra do Cipo, Brazil - RX_R2 | ecosystem: Host-associated > Plants > Roots >...
ACCCGCTCGAAGGTGCCATATTCCACCACGCGCAGGATGGTCTCCTGCACGTTGAGCGGGGCGTTGGCGATTTCGTCGAGGAACAAGGTGCCTTTATGCGCCAGCTCGAAGCGGCCGGGGCGGCGCTTTTGCGCGCCGGTGAAGGCGCCGGCCTCGTGGCCGAACAATTCGGCTTCCAGCAGGCTTTCCGTCAGCGCGCCGCAATTGAGTTTGACGAAGGGCTGGTTCCAGCGCGGTGACAGATAATGCAGGCGCGCCGCCATCAGCTCCTTGCCGGTGCCGCGCTCGCCGATCACCAGCACGGGACGGGACAACGGCGCCACCTGGGAGATGGCGGCCATGGTCTGCTGGAAGGCGGCGCTTTGGCCGATCGGTGTTGGGGCTTCGCCCGGGTCTATCGCAGGAATCGCTATTCCCCTTTAGCGGATTTTGCCAAATTATAGCCGCATCTTTTATCGTCCTTCAAAGAAAAACCGAGGCTTTCCGCCATTTTTCCAGTTGGCACGCTTCGTGAAAGAACAATGACGAGTGAGAGGGGCCGGCGTGGTTGCCGGACCGTAAGTTAGGAGTGGTGCCATGGGCGTCTTTTCCCGCATCAGCGACATCGTCAATTCAAACATCAACGCCATTCTCGACAAGGCGCAGGATCCCGAGAAGATCATCCGCATGATCATCCAGGAGATGGAAGATACGCTGGTCGAGGTGCGCTCTTCGGCGGTCAAGACCATCGCCGAGCAGAAGCAGCTGGAACGCCGCATCGCCGGCCTGATCGACGACCAGGCCGAGTGGGAGGCCAAGGCCGAGCTGGCCCTGTCCAAGGACCGCGAGGACCTTGCCAAGGCCGCCTTGCAGGTCAAGACCCGCCTGGCCCTGGAAGTCGAAACCTTGCGCAAGCGTCACGAGCAGGTCGAGGCCGATCTGGTCAAGCAGAGCGACGACGTCGCCGTGCTGCAACAGAAGCTGGCCGATGCCAAAGCCCGCGAAGCGACCCTGATCGCCCGCCACAAAACGGCGACCAATCGCCTGAAGATCCGCAATTCTCTCTATGACGAGCGGGTCACCGACGCTTTTGCCCGTTTCGAGCAGGTCGAAAAATCGTTAGATATCCTGGAAGGGAAGGCTGAGGTTTACGACATCGGCAAGTCCAAAGGCGCGATCGACGAGTTGGCGGCCCTCGAGGCCGACCATCAGATCGAGAACGAGCTGGCGGCTTTGAAGGCCAAGATGGGTAAGACCGAATAACGCCGGCACCCAAATTAAGGGGAGAACAGGCAAATGAATGACGGAGCCATAGTAGCAATTGTCGCGATCGTCTTTGGATGTCTCTACGGCATGGTCCGTATGATCGTCCGGGGCATCAGCGGCGCCGCGCGGGGGAAGCCCGGCAAGGACGATCCGTCCGGGGCCTCCTCGCGCAACCAGCAGGAGCTGTTCGACCTGGCGTTGCGCCTGCAGAACAGGGTCGAGACGCTGGAAAAACTGCTCGACACGACCCAACCCGAGTGGAGGGGTAAGCCATGAGCATCAATCGTCGTCGCTTCTCCGACGTTCTGCCCGAAGGACTGGTGCGGGATACGGTAAACGGCAAGGTGGCCGGCGTCTGCGCGGGCTTAGGCGGATACTTCTCGATCAAGACCAAGTGGATCCGCCTGTTCCTGATCGTGGCCTGCATCTTCGCCAGCCCGTTCCCGGTGGTGTTCGTCTATGTCGTGCTGGCCTTCCTGATGCCGCCGGCGCCCCAGGGCTTCGCCTACGCCTCGACCATCGACGAGGCCGGGCGGCCGGTGCCGGACAATGACTATCTGCGCCAGCACTTCACCCATCTCGACCGCCGCCTGGCCAATATGGAGGCGTGGGTCACCTCGGAGGATTACCGCCTCCGCCAGCAATTCAAAAACCTCTGACAAACCGACCGTCACGGCGCTATTCTTCCGCTCTCAAGGAGCAAGGAAAGAATGGCGTCGGCGGCGGTAGACAGCAGTTTCGATGTGGCCTATTGGTTCGTGGACCGGGCCCTCAACGACGATGAATACATCCAGCCGCAGAAACTGCACCGGCTGATGTTCCTCTCCCAGGCCTATTTCGCCGTCGCCTATCATGGCCGTCCGCTGATGCCGGCGGTATTCGTCGCCGACCAGTTCGGCCCGATCGAGCCCAACGTCTTTCGCGCCTGCTCCATCCAGCGCCCGCCGATCGAGACGGTGCCCCTGTCCGAGGCGGTCAGCCAGTTCCTCGACAGCGTGTGGCGCCGCTTCGGCTCGCAATCGGCCAACTCGCTCAGCACGCTGGTCAATTCGCATCCGCCCTATCAGGACGCCATCACCAAGGGACCGCGCAGCGAGATCACCCTGGCGTCGATGATCAAATTCTATGGCCGCAAGAACGCCGCCACCGAGCAGACGCGCGGCCCCGTCTTCGAGGCGCCGCCGCTCGAACAGGTGGTGCGCCCCAAGATCATGGTCAGCCAGAGCGGCAAGCCGGTCGCCGTCAAGAAGTGGGCACCGAAGAGTTCAGGGTGAATTTACCAATTTGGGCATAGAGTTGGATCATGTCCGAGCCAACCGCCGCGCAACGCGCCGAATATATGATCCGCCAGCTCGAGAATTTCATTCGCGAGAAGCGGACTGACAAGGGCCTGTCCTTCAAGACGTGGCAGACCCTGGCGCATGCCGAATTGTCCAACGCCTTCCTCGACCATGAGCGTGCCATGCTGAAAACCCGGCAGGATCGCCTGGGTAAGCGCATCCTGGTGGTCGGCAGCTCGGCGGTGGTGACGATCGGCTTCTGGGGCGCGGTGATGATTACCGACCATCATTACGGCCTGCTGGCCGCCGCGATCCTGACTTGCGCCGGATCGGCTCTTGCCTTCATCATCGGTGAACTTGCCGTTCGCAAAATGGTCAGCCACTACCGCGACGTCTCACGCGAGAAGAGCTTCGAGCGCATCCGCGAGTTCGATGTCGAGGTCAAGAAGCTGGAAAAAATGATGTGGCTGAAACAGAAAAAGACCAAGGAAGAAGCCGAAAAGATGGACCTCGCGTGATCCGCCGCCTCCTGTCCGTTCTCATCCTTTCCCTGCCGTTTCTCGCCCAAGCCGCCTTGCCGGTGGAAGGCTATGAAGTGGTGCGCGCTTATCCGCACGATCCGACCGCCTTCACCGAGGGTTTGATCTACAAGGACGGCTTTCTCTATGAGAGCACGGGCCTCGAAGGCCATTCCTCGATCCGCAAGGTGAAGCTGGAGACCGGCGAGGTGCTGCAAAGCACCGTCCTGCCGCCCTCTCTGTTCGGTGAGGGCATCGTCGATTGGAATGGCGATCTGGTCGCGCTCACCTGGCGCAACCAGGTCGGCTTTGTCCTCGATCTGACCACGTTCTCACTGCTGCGCCGCTTCAAATATGAGGGCGAGGGCTGGGCGCTGACCCGCAACGAGCATGAGATCTTCATGAGCGACGGCACCTCGTCCTTACGCGTGCTCGATCCCAAGACCCTGGAGGAAAAGCGCCGCATCCCGGTGACCGCCGAGGGCCAGCCGATCGATCAGCTGAACGAGCTGGAATGGGTCGACGGGGTGATCTACGCCAATATCTGGCGCACCGACCGCATCGCCCGCATCGATCCCGCCAGCGGCCATGTGCTGGGCTGGATCGACCTCTCCGGCCTGCTAGCGACCCAGGGCTTCGCCGTCGGCCATCCCGACGTGCTGAACGGCATCGCCTATGACGCCAAGGGCCACCGCCTGTTCGTCACCGGCAAGATGTGGCCCTGGCTGTTCGAGATCAGGGTGAAGTCTAAGCGATAAGCCGGCAATCCGGGCACCGGCCTTCGACCTCGACCGTCTGGCGGTCGATGGTGAAGCCGTGCGAGCGGGCGCCCTCGATCAAGGCCTCGGCGACCGCCGGGTCGTCGAGTTCCGCCACCCGGCCGCAGCCGGTGCAGATCAGGAATTGCGCGGCGTGCGGCCCGTGCCGATGCGTGCAGCCGACGAAGGCGTTCAGCCGTTCCAGCTTGTGCACCAGCCCCTGTTCCAGCAGGAAATCGAGTGCCCGATAGACGGTGGGCGGCACCGCCTTGATGCCCTCGGCGGCCAGCCGATCCAACAGGCCATAGGCGCCGATCGGCTGGTGACTGGCCCACACCAGTTCGAGAACGCGGCGCCGGATGGCGGTCAGCCGCGCGCCGCGGGCTTCGCAGGATCTCTCTGCGGCGGACAGCGCGTCACGGACGCAATCGTCATGATCGTGATGGGCGGCGGGGAACGGGGCGAGATGGTTCATCGTTCCTATACCTTAGTGCAATTCACCCCATCCCGCGAGCCCTTGACAGGGGTGCCTGGCGGGTCCCATTTCAATTCCCTCGCAGCAGGAGCATTCCGTGAGCATCGATCCCGCGCCTGTATTGGCCGCCATCAAATTCGACGGGGCCGGCCTGGTCCCCGCCATCGCCCAGCAGCACGACACCGGCGAAGTGCTGATGATGGCCTGGATGAACGCCGAAGCGGTGGCTGAGACGTTACGCACCGGCCGCGTCTGCTATTGGTCGCGTTCGCGCCAGGGGCTGTGGCGCAAGGGCGAGAGTTCGGGGCAGGTTCAGACGCTGAAAAGCTTCCTGGTCGATTGCGATGGCGACACCTTGCTTCTGAAGGTCGATCAGCAGGGTGTCGCCTGCCACACCGGGCATCGCTCCTGCTTTTATAGTGAGGCGGAACAAGGCGGGTTTCGTGAGATCGCGCCGGTGCTTGTCGCGCCGGAGGAGCTGTACAAATGAGCGATGACATTCGCGACACTTTGCCCGTGACCTTGCTGACGGGTTTCCTTGGCAGCGGCAAGACCACCTTGCTCAATCATCTGCTGTCGTCGCCGGCGCTGAAGGATTGCGCCGTCCTGATCAACGAATTCGGCGAGACGCCGGTCGATCATCTGCTGGTGCGTCAGGTCTCGGACGAGATCACGGTGCTGGATAGCGGGTGCCTCTGCTGTACCGTGCTGGGCGATCTGGTCACCTCGATGCGCGATCTGTTCCGCAAACGGGTGCTGGGCGAGGTGCCGGAATTCCAGCGCGTGCTGATCGAGACCTCGGGCCTGGCCGATCCTGCCCCGATCATCCATACGCTGATGAGCGATCCATTCCTGGCGGCGCGCTATCGCCTCGACGGGGTGATCTGCACCATCGACGCCGTCAATGGTGCGCGGACGCTGGACGCCAACCGCGAATCGGTCAAGCAGGCGGCGGTGGCCGACCGCTTGCTGATCACCAAGACCGATCTAGCCGAAGCGGGCGTCGTCGAGGCTTTGGAAGCCCGTCTCGCCGCGCTCAATCCGACCGCGCGCCGCCTGACCGTGTCGCACGGCGTCGCCGATCCCGCCGATCTGCTCGATTGCGGCCTGTGGAACGGCAAGGACAAGATCCCCGACGTCGCCCGCTGGCTGAATGACGAAGCGCTGGCCGCCAAGGAAGCCGATTGCGGCCCCGGCTGCGCGGTGCCGGGCCATCATCACGACCACCATCATAATCACGGGCATGACCATCACCACGAGCGGCACGACGACCATGTCTCGTCCTTCGTGCTGACCTTCGACGAGACATTGTCGTGGGAGCCCTTCGCCACGGCCATCGAGGTGCTGCTGTCGTTGCGCGGCGAGAATTTGCTGCGGGTCAAAGGCATCCTCAACATCGCCGAGAGCGAGCTGCCGCTGGTGATCCACGGCGTGCAGCATCTGTTCCATCCGCCGGTCACCCTGCCGGCCTGGCCCGACGAGGACCACCGCTCGCGCATCGTCTTCATCACACGCGATCTGTCCAGGCAGGCGGTTGTGCAACTGTTGGAACAAGCGGTTGGCAAGAAGGTTGCTTAAGGAGAGTGGTGAAAACCGGCAAAAACCATTAGTTAAAATTGCGACTTTTTGCTGGTAACCGTTAACAATTTTACGCACACTTGTAGAAAGTCCAGCTTTTCCGCCATTGGCACGGCTCTTGAAATATCTCTTGGCATCCGGGGAACAATCCTTCGGGGAGCTAGGAGAAAGATCATGAAATTCAACGTTCTGGGCCTGGATAAGGTCGTTTACGCCGCTCTGTTCGCCGCCAGCCTACTGGCTTCCGCCGCTACTTTCGGCGCCGTGGCGATGGGCTTTGAAGTGCAACAGCGCCATGTGGCGCAGGCCGAATGGGTTGTGGTGCAGCGGGCCTAAGCCCGCTCACCCAAAATAATAACCAAAGGGGATGAGGATGCGTCTTTGGCAGGGGATGGTTACGGCGGTCATGCTGGTTTCGGCGGTGTCTGGCGCGAATGCAGCGGAGAAAAGCTGGAGCGTGCAGGGCAACGGCCTCAGGATCGCCACCCCCTGTGCCAAGACGATCGACATCCAGCCGGGCGGCGAGGCCCATCAGGTCAAGATCGCCGCCAGCGCCGAACATGGCGAAGAAATCGATCAATTGAAGGTTAGTGGCGGCGATATGGCGTCCTTGGATGTCGGCGGCGCGCGCTGCTGGCTGTCGGGCCTGCTCTACGAAAAGCCGACCATGACCCTGTCCGTCAAAGTGCCGGACGGTGCCGCGCTGGAGATTAGTGATGGCGGCGTGGCCCGCTATACCATCGGAGCCGTCGGTGGCGCCCTTACGCTGGCCATCTCGGGCAGCGGCGGGGTCAAGGCGGTCAATGCCCGCGATCTGTCGATCGTCCTGTCGGGCAGCGGCGCCTCCGACATCGGCGAGGTCGATGGGCGCCTCAAAGCCCGCATCAGCGGTTCCGGCGATTTGTCGATCGCTCGCCTGCGCGCGTCCGCCAGCGATACCGAGCTGTCCGGCAGCGCCAACCTCAAGATTGCCGAAGGCGAGGTGGGCACCCTCAACGCCGCGTTGCATGGATCGGGCAATCTGGCGGTTCCGGCCGCCAGCGCGGCCCATATCATTGCCTCGGGCTCGGGCGACGCGGCGATCAAAACCCTCAAGGGCGTGCTGGAGGCCAGGCTGTCCGGTTCTGGCAATCTGACCATCGACGCGATCGAGGCGCCGTCGGCGGGGGTGCAGACCAGCGGCCATTCGATGGTCAAGCTGGGCCCGGGCACGATCGGCAGTTTCTCGCTGAGTTCGGCCGGCGCCAGCGATATCGGGATCGACGCTACCGTCACCGATGCCAATGTCAGCATGGTCGGCGCGGGCGAGGTCCGCTTCGCCAAACTGAGCGGCCATATCAGCCAGTCGGTGACCGGCGCCGGTCGCGTGGTGGTTGCGGGACACTGAATTTATCGGAAAAGTTGCGCAACTCTGTTGCGAACTACAACCGATCTTGCTAGTTTCATCGGCGGAGTTGGCCCTGACCGGTCAACCTCCCTCTCACAAGTCTAGATTTCACCCGCTCGTCGACCTTCCGAGCGGGTGATTTTTTTGTGGTAGGGGTACGCCCGATCAACCCACGCGGGTGATCACCGGACGGGCGGGGATGCTCGGCATGCGGGTGGTCCACAGGGTCGAGCGGCCGGCGCCGGCCAGAAGGTGATCGACCATGCCTTGCGCCATGTCGCCGAACAGCCTGGTATCCTGCATGCCGCGCGCCAGCACCAGGGCGCCCTGGATGCGTTCCAGCGCTTCCTGGGCGCGGCGCTGGGCGATGTCGCGGGCGAGACCCGAATCGGTCAGGGCCTGGGCCAAGGCGTCGAGCCAGCGCTGGTAGAAGTCGCGCAAGGGTTCGGCGAACAGATCCCGCTCGGCCGCCATGCCGAACAAGGCGGGCAGGCAGGCGCATTGGCCCAAAGCGTAATAATCGGAGAGGCTGTCCAGCATCGAGACGATACGCTGGCGCGGCGGATGGGTCGATTTCAGCGGCGCGAAGACGTGATCCTCGAACCATTGCACGGCCCAATTCAGGACCGCCGCGGCCATCTGCTGCTTTCCCTCGGGGAAGTAATGATAAAGGCTGGCCTTGCCTAATCCCGTGGCTTCGGCGACGCGCGCCATGCTGGCGCCCTCATAGCCATAATGGCGGAAGGTGTCGCACAAACGGGAAAGAAGCTGGTCGCGCGTCAATAACGGCGTCGGCATCGGCCCCCCTATTCTCAAAGAATCGCAGGTGAATACTACCGAACGATCGGTTGCATACTACCGCTTCGGGGGTGTTAAATCAAGTAAGTTTAGGTAAAGATTTCCTTAATAGGCAGGCCGTCTGAGTATTTGTTGTCGCCTTGCCTGTAAAGGAAGATGTAACACATTCAACTGAGCCGCATCAGTGCGGCAAGCCGTTGATAAGCCTCATTAATTCGGCGTCGATCGTCTGGCTTTCGAGGAAGTCGAACAGCTGCGGCGCCTTGGCGATCAGCATGCGCAGCAGCTTGTCTGCCTGGACGGCGTCATCCAGCGCTTCCTGCTCGAGCATTTCCATGTAGCGCGGACGCAACAGTTCGTCGCGCGCGGTATTGATGATCCGCACCGTCTCGCGGAACAGCTCGCGCGTGCCATAGGCCAAGCCTTCGCCGGCCTGCAGGCGCTGGTCCCAGACGTGCAGCAGACGCAGATTGGTGCGGATCATCGCCTGCAGCATCGGCACCTGCAGCTTGCGGTAGGTGGCCTCCAGCTGGGCGGCTTCGGCGGCCAGATCGGCATCGCGCGTCTCGAAATTGGCCAGGGATTCCTCGGCCAGCCGGCTCAGCATCTGGAATTCGTCGCACAGATCGCGGAAGGTCAGGAACAGCTGTTTGAACTCGGCATATTCGTCGGCCGAAAACACATTGAACCGGCGGGCCAATTGGGCCAGCTGTTCCAGCTCGGCCAGACGGTCGCCCAGCGCGCCGACGAAGCGCCTCAATTCAAGGCGCACCCTTTCGGCATTCGCCTGTTCTGAATTACTCGCCGTCGTCATTCGCTGAATCTGCATTTTAGGTCGCGTGCCAAGTGCCAAACTCCATGCTGACATAATAGCGTAATGTTCGTTCGGCGTCTTTGACGGTTGTCACATTTTCCGCATGTCACATTTTTCACACGAGGACGCCGAGATTGGCCGCCGGCTTGAAGCCGGGAAACCAGGCGCCACCCTTGAGGCCGTGCTGGCGGTCGAGGATTTCGGCGAGCACCGTCCGATAATCGTTGGCCACCGCCAGATCGACGCCCTCGTCCAGCTGTTCGGTCTTCATGCCCGGCCAGACGCCGTGGAAGCGCCCGCCGGCGACTTTGCCGCCCAGCACCATCATCAGGCTGCCGCGGCCATGGTCGGTGCCGTTGCTGCGATTGCTGCGCAGGCGGCGGCCGAACTCGGTCAGGGTGACCAGGGTAATGCGGTCGTGATAGGCCGACAGATCGTTCCAGAAGGCGGCCAGGCCGTTCGACAGGCGCTCGACCTGCGGCTTGAAGCGGCCGGCCTGATATTCGTGATGGTCCCAGGCGCCGTAATCGAGGGTGACGGCGGACAGGCCGACTTCCATCTTGATCAGCTGCGTCACGGTCTTGAGCGGGCGGGCGAAGTCCGCGGCCGGATCGTAATTGGCGCCGTTCTCGGGCTGATAGGGCTTGATGCGGCCCTGATCGTCGCGCGGCAGCCGCACATCGAGCCCGGCCATGGTCTGCATCGCCGCGCGGCCCGCTTCGTTCACCGCTCCGGCACCGCCATAGAGTTGCCAGAGCGCCGCCGCCACCGGCGCGCCGCCAGCCGGGGCCAGGCCGTAAGCCAGGTCGGGAATGGCCATGGCCAGCGAGGCGCCTTCGAGATCGCCGCTCACCGTCGCCGAGGCGGCGACCGCCGGCACCGCGCCGATGCGTCCCTGCAAAGCGCGGGTGATCCAGCCGGTGGTGGTGCGGGCGAGGTCGGCATCGCTGGCGACACCGCGCTCGATCATGTCGGTGGCGACGAAATGGCTGCGGGTCTGGTTGGTCAGGCCGGCGGCGTGGATGAAGGCCAGCTGGCCGCTCTTATACAGCTCGTTGAGCCCGCCGGCCGAGGGATGCAGCCGGAAATCGATGCCGGCCGCGGGGCCGTTGGCCAAGGCGAAACCGGCATTGGCGCCGTCGGCGGCGACGCGCAATTCGGAGGCGCGCGCTTCTATGAAATTGGGATCGCTGGCGGGCGACACCAGGTTGAGCCCGTCGCAGCCGCCCCGGAGATGCAGCACGATCAGGATCGGTTGGTTGGCGGAGGGATTGGCGGCGAAGACGGCGTTACGCAGTCCGGCCATCGGCAGCAGCGAGGCGGCGCCGGCGGTTTGCAGCAGAGAGCGGCGAGTAATCATGATCAAGCGCTCTGATAGGCCGGCGCCATGGCGGCGACGGCGGTGAGGGTGGCCAGGCGGCGCGGGTCGAGCCCGTTGACCGGAACGATCGGCGGCAGTCCGATCACGCCGGTGATGGCGGCGGTCGCTGCTGGATCGGCACCGGTGCCGAAGATGCCGAGCCAGCGCTCGACATAAGACCCCGCCAGCATGTCCGGCGTCGGACCAAAAGCCCGCGCAGGGTCGATCTGGCCGGTCTGCCAGGAATTCTGCGCCAGCCCCAGCAGCAGGTTCCAGCGGTTGCGCAGCGCAGCGGTGCCCAGCAACACATCATTGTCGTCGGGCATGCCGGTCGGGGCGGGATAGCCGTACAGGCGCTGGCCGGCCGCCGCCACCGCATTGTGGAAACCGTCGGTCGGGGTGAAGTCGGCATTGGTCATGCGCAGGAAGCCGGCGGCCAGGGCGATCGGCCTTTTGACCTTGGTTCCCCGCGAGGCCTCGAATTCCGGCGACAGGGCGATCAGGTGCACTACCTTGGCGATCTGGTCGGGTGCCTTGGCCTGGCGTTGCCATTCCTCGGCGACCTTGGCGACCAGGGCTTCGGGCGGATTGGGGCCGACGAAGCGGATGCAGAGCTTCTTCGCCAGATGCCGCGCCGTGGCGGGATGGTCCGTCACCAGGTCGAGCACGCGCCGGCCGTCATGCTGGGCCACCGCGAAGGGATCGAATTCCTGCGCCAGGACCCGCTTCTGATAGCCGTCATGCCAGCTTTCCACATAGGCGAAGCGCCCCGTCGCGGGCAGTTTCCGCTGGCCGTCTATGCCGGCGCCGTTCTCGACCGTCCAGCCGGTGAAGGCGCGCGCCGCCTCGTAGACGTCCTGGTCGATATAGCCCTCCGGCGCGCCGGCCAGCGCGCCCGGCACCTCGCGCCAGCGGTCATAGCGGTCATTGAGATAGGCGTCGCGCCCCAGCGTGTGCAGCTCGAACAGCTCGCGCGCGTAATTCTCGTTGGCGGCGCCGGCGCGCGAGGATTGATTGGACAGGTAATAGAGCATGGCGGCGGAGCTGGCCACCGCGTCGGTCATGGCGCGGAAATTGCCCAGCGCATTGGCGCGGATGACGTCGCGGTCATAGGACGGCAGCGCCACCATGATGCGCTCGTCGGCATTGGCGTTGACGTTGAAATGATCGTGCCAGAACTGCACCATCGCCTCGCGCAATTGCGCCTTGGCATAGACGGCGCGCAGGTAGGAGGCGGCGATCACCTCGTCCATCGGGCGGCGCCGCTCGGCGCCGTCGCGCGGCTTGGCGGCATTGTCGAGCAGCGGCCATAGCGCCTCGATCGGCTGATTGAGCGTGTCGAGCGGCCGCATCTCATCGGTGGCCGGCCATTTGCCGTCGGGATTGGCGTTGTAGCGGATGCGCAGGCGGCAGGCCTTGAGGCGGGCCAGCGTGGCGGGATCGTCGCCGGCCGGCATGGCCAGCTGTTCGTCGATCCAGGCGGACAGGGGTTTACGGGAAAGCGCCCCGAAATCGTCGGGGATCGGTCCATTGCCGAAACGCGACAAAGCAAAACGAATGACGTCGTCGTTCATCGTGTCCATCCAAAGGTGCCCCACCCTTGGTTGTATAGGATCTGGGGCGGAAGAGAAGGGAGATCAAGCCCCGGATTTGATCATGGGGCCGGATAAAGGTGCCAGCCACCGCGCCCAATCCTCCCACCAGGATCCCGTCTGGCGGCTGGCATTGCGCAGCCAGGCCTCGGGATCCTTGGTCCGCCGGGCATTGGTCCAATAGCCGCGGGCTTTTTCCGGCGGGCTGACGATGGAGCCGGCATGGCCGGAGGGGGCGAGAACGAAGCGCACCGGCCCGCTGAACAGGCGGGTCGCGGCGAAAGCGGTCTTCCAGGGCGCGATATGGTCCTCGCGGCCGGCCAGCAGGTAGGAGGGCGCGGTGACGCCGCCGAGGTCGACCGGCGTGCCGCCCAGCAGGATGCCGCCCGGCTCGGCCAGCAGGTTGCGCTGATAGAGGGCGCGCAGGAAATAATCCTGGGTGGCGGTGGCCAGGTTCAGGCTGTCGGCGTTCCAGCGCAGCAGCCCGACCGGCAGAGGCGTGGTCTCGTCGAGCGCGCAATCGACGACGAAGGACCAGATCAGGTCGTTGGCGCGCAGCAGATCGACCGTCGCCGACAGGGCGGCCGGCTCGTTCCTCGGCTTGCCGGCGCGTTTCACGTCGAGCACCCGCATGGTCTCTTCGTGGGTGAAGACCGAGATTTCGCCCACCTCGAAGAAATCGGTCAGGGTGCCGAGATAGGTCGCGCTGGCGAAGCGGTCCTGGCCCTGCGCCGCCAGCATGCCGAGGGTCGCCGCCAGCAAGGTGCCGCCGAGACCGAAACCCAGGCCGTTGATGCGTCGCTGGCCGGTGATGGTTTCGATGGCGTCGAGCGCCGCCAGCGGCCCTTCCTTCAGGGTGTCGCCGAAATCGCGCTTGGCCAGATCACCCTCGGGCGGAAGCCAGGTGAGGGCGAACACCGTATGGCCCTGGTCGACGGCCCATTTGATCAGCGACGCCGAAGGATCGAGGTCGAGCAGGTAGTGGCGGGCATTCCAGGGCGGCACGATCAGCAGCGGGATCTCGTGCACCTGGGCGGTGGTGGGGGCGAAGCGCAGCAATTCCATGCTGCGGTTGCGGAAGGCGACATGGCTCGGCGTGGCGACCCGCTCGGCGGAAGCGGCTCCGGTCAGCAGCTCTTTGCCGCGCTCCAATTCGGCCAGGATATGGTCGATGCCGCGGACCAGATTGTCGCCCTGGCTGGCGCCGACCGCCTCGATCACGTCGGGATTGGCGGCAAAGAAGCCGGCCGGGGTCATCGCCTCGGCGAATTGCTGGGTATAGAAATCCACCATCTGGGCGTCGCTCTTCGCCAGGGCGCCATTGCTGCGCAGCAAGGCCTGCACCCAGCGGGCCGTCAGCAGATAGGATTGCTTGAGGAAATCGAACAGCTGGTCGCGGTTCCACTGTTCGGTGCCCGTATCAGGCGCTTCGGTCTCGCCCATCATGGTGCGCGCGGTGTGCTGCCACAGCTGCATATAGCTGCTCCACAGCGACATGTGCGCTTCGACGATCTGGGCCGGGCTGGCCAGGATCTGCGCCGTCATCTGCAGGAAGGCGTCGCCCACATGCAGGGGATCGAACAGGTCGGTCAGGGAGGCGTCGCGTGACTGGCGATCGATGAAATCCGCCACGGCGCGGCGCGAGCGCTCGGCGATGCGGGCCAGGGCCCGGTTCATCTCCTGCGCGTCGAGAATCGGATCTTCGGCCCGGTAATCTTTGTCCATCGAAGGGTGTCCCTCAACGATTTCTCTCTATATACTCCCTTCTCATCTTTCCGAGAACGGGCTTATCCCTTTGAAACCTCTTCCTTATCGCTTTTCCTTGGTTCTTTCTCTGGTTCTGCTGGCCGGTTGCTCGGCCGACGACTATTCCGCGAAGAACATTGCGGGAGGCTTCAAGGGAGGTGTGGATGCGGTGCGCGATGCCTTCGGCGATACGGTCGCCGAGGTCCGCAGCGACGAGCCGAAGGGGCCGTTCCCCAATCCGCCCACCGATGCGCGCCCGGAAATGCGCAGCCAGAAGGCCCATGACGGGCTGGTGGCCGATCTTCAGGCCGATCGCGCCACCTCGGCCAAGATGGTTACGGCGGTGAGCAAAAGCGACGACAAGACCCGCTATATCGCCTTCAACGGCGCGCCGCCGACGGCCCAGCCGATCGCGCTGTCCGCCGA